>Ga0265295_1009767_pt1 | contig 10162 bp, 9 predicted proteins | sample Munlansysbiofilm_FD_192503 | JGI IMG/M metagenome (GOLD analysis project Ga0265295, IMG submission 192503) | Leachate microbial communities from a municipal landfill in Southern Ontario, Canada - Methane capture system biofilm | ecosystem: Engineered > Solid waste > Landfill > Unclassified ...
TCCACGGCCAAGACGCTCTTACCGCGCTCGGCAAACCACTTCGATAAGAATGCAGAAAGAGTGGTCTTGCCCACTCCTCCCTTACCGCTTACCGCTATCTTCAATGGTCGCTCCTCCAATGGTCTTCTATTCACCGGTGTTCGCCGGTCGATCTCTCCGGCCCTGATCCCTCATCCCGCGGGCGATTCCCATGAGACGATAAACCAGCATCCCGGTCATGACGGCGATATCTTCCACGGGCAGGTAGTGCTGGATGCTGCTATCGAAGAGAATGCCGGCTTCGGGAGGAAATTCGTCATCACCCCGCCAGAGTACCAGTTGGACGGCGATGCGCGGAAAAACCTGAAAGGTCATGCCCACGTCGCCGATCTCACAGGGCCTCCCACCGAGCTTCGGCGCGCATGCGCGGAACAGATCGGGGCTCCGGCCGAACACGATTAAAAAAGGGTCCCGGGCGCGCCGCTGAAATGCGTCGAAATAGAAGTGCCCGTCCGGGATCTGACGAAATGTTATGAGCTCTCCCGAAGGCGGTTCACCCGTGGCATGCAGCAGATAGTGGCATATGAGGATCCTTTCCTGAAGCGGGACTTCCGCTTCATCCCCTTCCTTCCGGACGTCCACTCCTTCCCCGACCGTTACGACAAACGGCGCATCGATAAACGGCAGCCGGATGAGTACCTGCCCATCGTCCGCAACGGCGGCCTCGGTACCGGCACGCCTGGACACGCCGTGAAGATTGACGCTCTTCAGTGCTTCAGAAGCCAGTCTTAACGATTCCAAATAATCATCTATTCGAGGCATCCTCGGGGGCCCTCCATTCATCTGATCCACAGGTACGGCATTCTTGACGGCACAGGCCCGATTGGCCTGGTCATTATAAGTTTTGCGCTCCTAATAAATCAACAGTTACTTGGAAAAAAGGGGTATAGGGAAGCGCTGGGGGCGGGTTGCAGGGGGATGGGAACATGATTAAAAATTAAAGGATTATCGCTCACTGCGTTCACTAGGCACTAGGATTACCGTTCGGTTCGCTCACTACGGCGTGTATGCAAAGCCTTTTGGATAAGGCGCCCATTGCCGGGGGCTGTCGCCCCCACACCCCCAGAAAGGGGGTCCAGGGGGCGACAACCCCCTGGAGGCTTGTTCCTTCGAAAGAGTTTCATACACTCCCTAGGATTAGCGCTTCGCCAGGATTATCGATGCGCTGGCGCTCCGCCGGGATTATCGCTTGCTTTGCTTGCCAGGGTTAGAGCCTTGGATTAGGTGGAAGGAGCGGATGGATTGAGGAGAGGGGGGGAGGAAGAGAGGGTGTATGGGGATTACGAGAGTGTTGAACAGGGATATGCTGGGTGAGGTGATAGAGGTTCAGGTGGAGGGCGAAGAGCTGGATTTTGTCCGGGCCAGGGAAATTGCGGATGCGAAGGTGCGGGAGCGGGTGGAGGAACCGATGCTGATGGCGTGGTTCGACAGGGCGACGGGGGAGTTCTCGCCGAACGTCGAATGCTGCAGTGAGGAAAAGCCCGGGTGGTTGGTATATGCGGAGTCCCGGGGTGGAAATGTCATCGTGGATATAAATGATGAGCAATACGTGTTCGTGTACCGGGAGTATTAGGCCCACCTCGCTGTAGTGTAAGAGGCTGCGACAGCGATTTGGTTCATCCATTTGCTGGGTACTCATGACCGCAATTACACTTTCATCCCGACCATACGGTCATCTCGACCATACGGTCATCCCGACCATACGTCATCTCCAGATCACCCCTGTCATCTCGACCGAAGGGAGAGATCTTGTGTGACCGGCCTATCCGGAAAGATTTCTCGCTCTGCTCGAAATGACAATGGAGCGAAATGACAATAAAGGGAAATGACAATGGAGTGTAATGACGATCTGGACGCGTTCTTGCGATCATGAGTGCTAAGTTTTTATTTCTTTTCGAGATTTGGAAGGGAGGAAGGTGCATTTATGGTAGCGGAGAGCATCATTGCGACGTGCCCTCGTTGCGGGACGAAGAATCGGATTCCGAAGTACAGACTTCATGACAACGCCGTCTGCGGGAAGTGCCGCACTCCCCTTTCTTCGGCCGTCCGCTACCCGGAGCACCCGGTAGATATCAACGATCAGACTTTCAGAAACGAAGTGTTGAATTTCCCGGGCGGCGTCGTGGTGTACTTCTGGTCCCCATCGTGTGGCTACTGCAGGGGGTTCACCCCCACCGTGAATCAGCTGGCATCTCGATACGCCGGTCGAATCAAGTTCACCAAAATTGTCATGGATCGGAACCCTGCCATGGCATCCCAGTACGGCATACAAGGAGTACCCTCTTTACTCCTTTTCAAGAACGGACGTCAGATCGACCGCCTCTCCGGGGCCGTGCCCCAGGCGGAAGTCGAGCGGCACCTGAGCGCGCTTCTCTGAGCTTGTCCTTCCCGGATAGTACAACACCCGCAGTATTTCGATTGGCGAATGTTACAAGATTGTGGATTCATGACCGGTCTGGCTCCTATTGCAACAATTTTGTAGCAAATTCCCACACGCCCGTCCTGTTCGCCCCTCAGGTTTTATTTCGTCAAACCATAGCCTTACCTCCTCAGGGTGGGCCGTGCCGACTTCTGGCACACCCTTTGGTATTGTTTTCATACTCGAACCGGCAGGGTATCAGTGATCGCTCACGGCGCCTTCCGCACGCGAGAGAGATGCCGGTATGCCGAGGGAGGCCAGACCTGCACTGAGAGGCGCCTTCCGCACGCGAGAGAGATGCCGGGGTGATCTGCAGCGGTGATGACGCGCGGGAAAGAAGGATAGTCAGTTGACTCGATCCGAAATTGTCACATCTCTCTCTCCCTGAGGAAGAAGACACTGACTTTCCCTCTCCCCGGAAGCGTTCAGGGGCGGACAGGTAAGCTGAAACCGCGATCAATTCCCCCCTTGTGAGGGGGCCAGGGGGTGTAAAGAGCACTCAAACACCCCCCTTAGTCCCCCCTCAAGGGGGGAGTTAAAGGGTAGTCCCCCCTCAAGGGGGGAATTAAAGGGGGGTGTTACCCCTCAAAGGGGGGACTCGGTCAGTGGCAAAGGGCGAAAATCCAATGGAAGCTCCAACCTGTCCGCCCCTGAACCCCGGAAGCAGGGGAGAGGGGGTTGAACCTGATGATGTCGGGTTAGTTGCAGCCGACACGAGGAGGTGGATCAATGGTCAAGGTTGAAGCAATCGTGAAGCCATTTCGTCTCAACGAGATTCAAGACGCTTTGATGGCCCTCGGCATTCAAGGCATGACGATCACGGAGGTGAAGGGCTTCGGCCGCCAGAAAGGCCATGTGGAGCTTTACCGCGGCGCCGAATACCAGGTGAATTTCGTTCCGAAGCTCCTGGTGACCGTCGTCGTGAGTGAAGATATGACGGACAGGGTAGTGGAAGCCATCCAGGAGGCTGCGTATACCGGCAAGATCGGGGATGGGAAGATCTTCATTTCCCACATAGACGAGGTGATGCGCATCCGCACCAAGGAAACGGGCTCCGCAGCTATCTGACAGGCCGAACGTTTCCTTGGTGCGGATTGAGCCTTTGGGAAGATTTGTATCTATTTCGCATACATCGGGGAGGATATCATGTTTTCACCGCCGTCAACGGGTTGGGACAGCATCGGATCTGCTTTTGGGCTGAAAATGCCGGCCGGGTTGCGTATCGCATGGACCGCAGCGCTAATGGTCGCTATAGTGCGAGGGACAGCCATGGCCCAAGAAGCCCCGGAAGCCGCCGCGGCGGCCGTGCCCGTCATAAACACGGGCGATACAGCCTGGATGCTGGCTTCGACGGCCCTCGTCATGCTCATGACGCCGGGCCTGGCCCTTTTCTACGGGGGTATGGTCAGAAAGAAGAACGTGTTGAGCTCGATTATGCATTCGTTTGTCGCTCTTGCCGTGATCAGCGTGCAGTGGATCGTCATCGGCTACAGTCTTTCTTTCGGGGCGGGAAACACCTTCATCGGCGACCTGACCTATTTCTTTCTTCATGGAATCACCCCGGAGTCCATGGCTGGGACGATTCCCGCGTACCTTTTCATGTGGTTTCAGGGGATGTTCGCAATCATAACCCCCGCATTGATCAGCGGATCTATCGCAGAGCGCGTCAAGTTTAGCTCCTACGTCCTCTTCATCGTCATATGGGCTACCGTGGTCTATGACCCGATCGCGCACTGGGTCTGGGGAGGCGGCTGGATTCAAGAGATGGGAGCACTCGATTTTGCGGGAGGAACAGTGGTCCACCTTTCCTCCGGAGCTTCGGCGCTCGCCCTCGCTCACCTCATCGGCAAGCGGGCCGGTTATCCGGGAGAGATGTTCGTTCCCCACAACCTGACGATGACCGTTCTGGGGGCCGCTCTGCTGTGGTTCGGATGGTTCGGATTCAATGCCGGAAGCGCACTGGGAGCCAACGAGACAGCCTGCCTGGCCTTCACGACGACGATGATCGCCTCGGCGGCGGCAGCGTTCTCATGGATGATGATGGAATGGATTTTTCACCAAAAACCGAGTGCACTGGGCATCGCTTCCGGCTGCGTTGCGGGGCTGGTTGTGGTCACCCCCGCGGCGGGCTTCATAACACCGCAGTGGTCGCTGCTGCTGGGCCTTTCGGCGGGAGCCCTGTGCTACTACGGGGTGAGAATGAAGCTGCTGCTCCGGTTCGACGATTCGCTGGACGTTGTCGGCATCCATGGAATCGGTGGAGCATGGGGGGCGGTCGCCACAGGCATATTCGCAACGGTGGGCGCGGCCGGCGCGGTGGCCGGGGCCCCGAAGCAGGTATTGATCCAGCTCATCAGCGTCGTCGTGGTGGCCCTGTATGCGTATGTTATCACCTATCTAATCGGATTTATCATGAATAAGTCGATCGGCTTCAGGGTGAGCGGAGAACTGGAAGTCAACGGTCTGGACCGGGAGCTCCACGGGGAAGTCGGCTATACTCTGTAAGCTGCTTTCCCTTCTTGAATAGTGCACAGCCTCCAGGGGGCGACAGCCCCTTGGAAGCTCATCCTTGCAAAAGAGTATGCATGCACTTCCCGGCCTCCCGCCCGATGCCCGATCCGAATGACATTCAGTGAACGCTTGACACGAGTGCCCGAATGATGGATGTTTCCAGAGCGATCGGCATTTTCCTGCAAATTGCATAAGCGGTGACCCATCGGCTGGTCCCGGAGGAGCGCGGACGCCGGCCGGGGATTTTCAAAAGGAGATCGGAGGCACGTTCATGAGTGAGGAGCAAGCGATATCGGGTCAGGTCAGTGCGGGCACTCAGAAGGTTCAGGAGGCCCTCGATGCCCACGGACTCGTCTGTGAGGTTCTGGAATTCCCTTCAGGTACCCGAACCGCTCTGGATGCCGCACGGGCAGTCGGATGCGAGGTCGGGCAGATCGTGAAGTCGCTCATCTTCAAAGGGAAGCACTCCCAGCGCCCGATCTTCGTGGTTGCGAGCGGCGCCAATCGCGTCAATGAAAAGAAGCTGGGCGAGATCGTCGACGAGCCGATCACCAAGGCTGATGCGGATTTCGTCCGGGAGCGAACAGGCTTTGCAATCGGAGGCGTACCGCCGGTCGGCCATGTCCAGCGCCTCGAAGCCTTCATCGATGAAGACCTCATGCAGTATGAAGAAATCTGGGCGGCCGCGGGAACGCCTCGCACCGTCTTCAAGCTCACCCCGAAGGACCTCGAACGGATAACGGGCGGACGGATCATTTCCATCAAGTGAAGACAAAGACGGCCGGCTCAACGGCGATTCCCGGAGAAATGTGATGGGAAGACCGCAATTGATCATTAACGCGGACGACTTCGGGGTTTCGAAGGAAGTGAATGAGGCCGTTCTGCAGGGCTTCCGAAAGGGAGTTTTGACCAGCTGCAGCCTGGTGGCGGCTGGAGACGCCTTCGATGACGCAGCCCGGATCGCACGAGAAAACCCCGGACTCTCCGTCGGGATTCACCTGGTGACCATAAAGGGGCGGTCGGTGCTGCCCCATGAATCGATCCCAAGCCTGGTGGACCGGGAGGGCCGCTTTCCGTCCAACCCGGCGGCAGCCGGACTCAGATATTTCTTATCGAAAAAAGCACACCGTGAGCTCAGACTGGAGCTGGAAGCTCAGTTCGAGAAGTGCCGATCGACCGGTCTCGCAATTTCTCACATCGACGGTCATCTTCACATGCACATCCACCCGGTGATATTCCGTCTTGCGCTCGATCTCGGCGAGCAATACGGGGTGAAACGAATGCGCGTCCCGCAAGACGATTTCCGCACGGCATTTCTGTTCGACAGAAGAAGGGCCACCCGGCAGGCGGCGTGCGCAATTGTCTTTCGCCTGCTCACCCGGCTCATGAAGCGAAGGCTCGAAAAGTCAGGGTTTTTCTTCGCTGAAAGGGCTTACGGCCACATCATGAGCGGGCGGATCAGCGAAGCATACGTCCTCTTCGCCCTCGGGCGCCTCAAGGCCCGAAAGAATGAGCTGTACCTGCATCCGGCCGCGTATGACCCCCACACTCCGCTCACCCCCGGGCAGCGGCAGGAACTGAACGAATTCGAAATCCTTTGCGGCACCAGAGTCTCCGAGCAGATCGAGGCACTCCACATCGAGCTCACAAGCTACCCCGGGCTGCCTACCAGAGACGTCTGGCATTCACGGAGGGAAAACCGAGCTCCAGAATCGCGCTGGCCGTAACGCCTATATCGTAGGGGACATATCGGACATCCAGCGTCTGTCGTTGAGTATCCAGGATAACGTATTTGGCATTGTTGTTTCCGTCTCTCGGCTGGCCGACACTGCCCGCGTTGACGATGTACTTGAGGTCTTTCTTCAAGGCAACCGAGCCCTCCCGGAGACGCGCAGAGATGATATCATGGCCGTCGAATGAGATGATCTCGAGATCGTGCGTGTGCCCTACAAATGAAATCTTTTCCTTCATGTTCGTAAAAATCTGCCTCAACTGAAATCCCCGGGCTTCGAACAAGTAGGTGGTAATGGACGCCGGGGGGCAGCCATGCACGCACAGACAGCCTTCGTAGGTCATCGAAGTCTGCAGAGAGCGCATGAAAGCAAAGCTCTCGGGGGAGAGCAAATCCCGCGTGATCATGAGCGACTTTCGAGCCACCGGGTTGAACCAGCTCAGATAAGCCGGGTCCACAAGTCCCAGTTCGTGATTCCCCATAACACAGGGAATGTTCCTGGCGCGAATCAACCCCACAACGCGCTCGGGCTCGGGCCCGTACCCGATGTTATCGCCGAGACAGACAACCCGTTCGACCCCAGAGAGCTCCAGGTCCTTTAGGACCTCCATGAAAGCCTCAAGGTTGCCGTGTATATCTGAAATAACCCCTATTCTCAATCCTCAACTCCCTCAATCCCTCAGCATCTCATCCCAGCGAAGCGAAAGTCAATCCCCGCGAAGCGCCAGCGGAGTGATACCCCTTCAAACTCAGCTTACTTCCCGCGCCGGAATGAGTCAATTCCGATCCTCTCCGTGCCGGTTGTGCAGGTGAAAAGCCGCTGGAAAAGGTTGGGAAAATCGACTATAAGTAGTTGCGCTTGGTCCAGTTTCCGGATAATTCCCCCAATAAGATGAGCTCATTGCGACAGTTTTTTGAGGCGTGGAAACTGTCTCACGTTCCTTAAGCTGCTATATCTCTTATACTATCCTGGGCACTCAACCGGGCGGGGCTGAAGGGTACGTCTCTGACAGCGAGCCCGGGGCTTATCCCCGTCCGCTGAGAGTGCGGTGGCGTGAAGACTTGCAGAAGAGAATCGTTCAATTTCGGACGCTCTCACTGATCGGGATGAAACCCCGAGTGCTTCCAATCGTCCCTGCCAGGCCTTCGATGCTTTGCGCTTGAGCCTTTCCGTGGGCCATGGTGAAGTGTTATTGTATTTTTCTTGGAGCAGGCTCGACGATAGCGGACGAGAGAGCACGGAAAGAAGAGAATAGGGAAAGAACTGGCATGTTAGAGCTTTTGAGAATCCTTCTCATCGAGGACGACGAGGATGACTTTGTTCTGGTTCGAGATTTGTTGTCGGACGTTTCTCCCATCACAATTCATCTGGACTGGGTGAGGAGGTATGAAGACGGTCTTGAGGAAATCGACAGAGCCCGACACGACGTCTACCTTCTCGACTACCGGCTCGGAGCCCACGATGGACTGGAGCTTCTCAAGGAGGCGGTCGCGAGGGGCTGCAGAGTGCCCATCATTTTTCTGACGGGGCGGGGAAACTATGAGGTGGACGTCGAGGCGATGAAATACGGGGCTGCGGACTACTTGATAAAGGACCAAATCAATGCGCCGCTTCTGGAACGGTCTATCCGCTACTCGATCGACCGGAGGAAGGCGGAAGAGGCCATGCGGCAATCGGAAAAGCGGCTGCGCCGCCTTTCTTCACAGCTCCTCACGGCCCAGGAGGAGGAACGACGCAGGATTTCACGGGAGCTCCACGACAGCATCGGTTCGTCCCTTAGCGCGATAAAATTCGGTCTGGAGAACGTGCTCGCCACGATGGAGCAACGGTGTGCGACGCCCGATATGCTGATGCCGCTCGTCGATATGACTCAGCACGCCATAGATGAAGCCCGGAGAATGATGAGCGATCTGCGGCCGTCCATGTTGGACGAGCTGGGATTGATCGTCACGATCAACTGGTTCTGCAAGAAATTCCAGGCAGTTTATTCATCGATTTCCGTGGAGCGCAACATCATCATCACAGAAGACGAGATCCCCGGCCATTTGAAGATCGTCATTTTCAGAATCGTGCAGGAAGCCCTTCACAACGTCGCCAAGTACAGCAGGGCACGGCGGGTGGCCCTCGCCATCGCCAAAGCGGACGGCATGCTCACTCTGTCCGTGGAAGACCAGGGCGTGGGATTCGACCTGGAAACCGTGCTTTATTCGAGCAGTCACGACAGAGGCCTCGGGCTTACCAGCATGAAGGAAAGGGCGGAGCTTTCAGGCGGAGCGTTCAGGATCGAATCGGCGCCTGGCAAGGGGACAAAAATCCGGGTCTACTGGCGCTGTGAGTGATTGGAGGCTGCCCTCTCGCGGGTGACGGAGCTGTGGATCGATGGAAGGAAACTGAAACTCAATGGATAAGAAGTCCTTTCTTAGCACACACCACGCATCCATACTCGCCGGTGCGGTTGCCCTGTTCGGGCTGTACCTGACAAGCCTGTACGATTACCTCCTTTTTCACAGCGTGGCGGAGCTGTTCGGTATCCTGGTGGCCTTCGTGATCTTCATCATCGCATGGAACACTCGAAGCCTGCTGGACAACAACTATCTCCTCTTCATCGGCATCGCATACCTGTTTGTCGGAATGCTGGACCTTCTCCACACCTTGACCTACAAAGGCATGGGTGTTTTGGCGAGCCACGGGGCAAACCTGCCGACCCAGCTGTGGATCGCCGGCCGGTACACCGAAAGCGTATCGCTCCTCGCCGCACCCATGTTTTTCGGCAGAAGGTTGAGCCTCCGCAATGTCTCGCTCGGCTACACGACTGCCTTTTTGCTCGTTCTGATTTCCATCTTCCATCTGGACATCTTCCCGGACTGCTTCGTTGAAGGCGTCGGCCTCACAACGTTCAAGAAGAACAGCGAATACATCATATGCCTCATCCTTGTGGGCTCCGGTTTGCTCCTTTTCAAGAACCGGGCCGAATTCGAAGGAAGAGTCTTCAAGCTGCTGGTCTCTTCCATAGCCTTGACCATTGTTTCCGAACTGGCCTTCACATCCTATGTCAACGTTTACGGCTTTGCCAATCTCGTCGGCCATCTGCTCAAGATCGTTTCTTTCTATCTGATTTACCGAGCGATCGTGGTGACGGGGCTTGTGGAGCCCTACAACCTCATGTTCAGGAACCTGAAGCAGAGCGAAGGGGCTTTGCGAAAGGCGCACGAGGGGCTGGAAATACGGGTCCGCGAGCGCACAGAGGAGCTGCAGCGGGCCAACGAAGCGTTGCAGACTCAAATCGAAGAACGGTTGAAGGCGGAGCAGATGCTGAAAGACCATTCGATAAAGCTAGAATGGAGCAAGCGGGAGCTCGAGGACTTCGTATTTGCGGCTTCGCATCATCTGCAGGAGCCGCTCCGGAAGATCCAGACATTTGGAGACCGCCTGAGGAAGCGATATCATGACATGCTGGACG
>Ga0265295_1009768_pt1 | contig 10161 bp, 14 predicted proteins | sample Munlansysbiofilm_FD_192503 | JGI IMG/M metagenome (GOLD analysis project Ga0265295, IMG submission 192503) | Leachate microbial communities from a municipal landfill in Southern Ontario, Canada - Methane capture system biofilm | ecosystem: Engineered > Solid waste > Landfill > Unclassified ...
AGGGTGGGGAGAAGGCTCATTAGGGCATTCAGAACTTGTGTAAATAAATCCGTCACTGTGACAAGCAGTGTTGGTAGCAAATCAGAAATTGCATCAAGCAAGGCTTCAATGGCTGTGGGCAGAGCTTTTACGATATTTTCAATCACTGGGGTAATGTTTTTTACCACCGATTGAAAGGCGTCCACCATGTTTTTGCTAAGCTGTGCCATATCAGCATCGGCATTTCCAAAACCAACTAAGAGATTTTGCAAAGCAGCTTGAAGAGAGTTAATGGAGCCAGAAATCGTATCTTCAGCTTCTAGAGCAGTCGTACCTGCAATGCCCATGCTTTCTTGAATGACATGGATTGCAGACACCACATCTGCATAGGAAGAAACATCATACTCAATACCTGAAATAGCTTGTGCATCCGCTAAAAGACGCTCCATCTCGCTTTTTGTACCACCATAACCAAGTTTAAGGTTGTCAAGCATGGTATAGTTCTGCTTCGCAAAACCCTGGTAGGCATTTTGAATGGATTCCATATCCGTGCCCATCTTATTAGCATTATCAGACATATCGGTAATCGCCATATCCGCATACTTGACAGCTTTTTCTGTATCCCCTCCAAGGGAAGAGATAAGACTCGCTGAAAATGAAGTCACTGTTTCCATGTAATCATTTGCAGAAAGTCCTGCTGTCTTATAGGCATTCGAAGCGTATTCTTGTAACTGCAGGGAGTTCTCTTGAAAGAGTGTATCGACACCGCCGACCAATTGCTCATAATCGGCATAAGCAGTGATGACTTCTTTACCAAGCTTGACAGCCGCAGCACCTGCTGCAACAGCAACTGCACCCATTGCCACACCAATAGTCTTTAATGTTGTACCGAGACCCTTAAATTTGCTTTCCGATTTTTCAGCCGAGTCACCTGCATCGTCAAGTTCATCACCCATTTGATCAGCACGGTTTGTCACATCGCCCATCTCTTGACCCATGTCATCGAGAGCATTCTCGGCGTCATCGTAGTTGGTATTTGCTTCTTCTAGTGCCGAATTATTTTTTTGTAGTTCTCGCTCCATACCGTTTAGAGCAGCCTCTGCGTTATTTAGCTGAATCTGCCAATTTTGAGTCCTTCTATCGGTTTCTCCAAAGGAAGTGGCCGCATTTTCTAGAGCGGACCGCAAGGTTTCAATTTTGCTTTTTTGAGTTTCTATTTCTTTATTGAGTACAGAGTTTCTGGCGGAAAGAGCCTGGACAGACTTATCATTTTTATCAAACTCTGAGGCCACTAGTTTCATTTCAGAACCTAGTACTTTGAAGGAACGATTAATATCTGTTAAAGCCTTTTTAAATTCCTTCTCGCCTTCAAGACCAATTTTTAAGCCGAAATTATCTGCCATGCTTTCCACCTCCTTTGTCAGATTCCGTCTGGGATAATGTCATCGATAAATATCTCCCTTTTGGGTTTTGCCAGACCGTGATATTGTTTGTGGCATTCCCATAAATCTAAGAGCAAACCAAACGGCATCAGCCAAAATTCATCCGTAGTCAGATGTAAGATGCTGATGCCGTAATATAAAAGCCTCGTAAATAGCTCTTCGTCACTTACGGGGCTACTGCGTTTTTTGAGCTTTCCTCACTGATTACATTTCTCTTTGCACCTTTATAAAGAGCATTCATGATTGACTCTTTATACTCTGCTAAATCAATGGGAGTTGTAAGAATTTCCACTTCATCTTCTGTCAGCAATTCCTTTGGTGCATCCTTGTGCTTAATGTTATGGACAAGGATACTCTGATTGGCAAGCAAGGTAATCAGCCATACAATCTCTGAAAGTGCCATTTCCACATTCTCCGACTTCATTAACTTATCGCCTAGATTTTCAAGGCCACCATAGCGCCCTGCAATCTCTTTTGTTGCCTTTGTAGTAAGAAGTAACACATATTCATCGCCACCAATATTAATGGTTGCTGTTCTTTCGTTATCCATCGCTTAGACCCCCGTAACTGTGTAATCCGGTTCGTAGACTTCTGTATACCAGCCACTAATAACGGATGCCGGTACATCCTTATCGCCTTCGGTCACTTCTGCTTTCCACGGATGCTTTCCATTGGTATCTGCTTTGTTTCTTCTTAGAACCGTTCCTTCAACAGTCGGTGTTGAAAATGTGATGCTATCACCCTTTGTCGCAAGATTTGTAGATGGAATACCGAATTTTACTCGGTAGAGCCAGTAGTATTTATACTTGCCATTGGATTTCTTTGCTCTAAAACCAACAGCTACTGGATCTCCGCCATCTTCACTGTTAGAAACTACAACGTTGTTAGTATCAACGGTGACACCCGTTAAAGCGGCCGCAGTAGCTGAACCAATATCATCAACACCAAGGGAAATGGTGCCATTCTTAAATTCTTTGACGATTTCTGCAGCACCGTCGTCCGCATACAAAGTTGCTTCTGCTAGTTCAACAGATAACTCTGCTGAGATTGCCTTGGCAAGCTGTGTAGGCGTTCCATAGATTTCCTCGCCATTTTCATCATCTGTGATGGTCGCATAATAAAGTTTATCAAGACCAATTGTTGCCATAGTTTATTCCTCCATTTCATAGTATTTGGCCACATCCACGTTATAGTGGTGATAGCCTGTATCATCTTCAAAGCCGATGTAGCTGCGTGCGGTTATCGTAAAATTGGAAGTCAACAGCAACTGCACAATTTGATTCTTGAGTGCTGTGTAACTTCCTTTGGTATAGAGTGAAATCCGAGCCTCCTGAACATCAATACGTGGCATGTTATCCGAGTGAAGGTCAAAGGTATCACTCATTGGAACAATCACAATATAGTTAGAAGGAGCAGACTCTGAAAACACCCCTGTTTCAATTGGAATATTGAGTGTTTCTAAAACAAGCTGTAAGTCCTCTAAAATACTCATATTTTTTTGACCTCCTCTTCAAAAGTGCTTTTCATAACCGAGATACACTCTGATTTGGATGCACTTTTAGCAGGTTTCAAAAAAGGTTTCGCAGGTTGACCGTGTTTACCATATTCAAGGATGTTGGCTAATTTTGCATTACTCTCACCATCAGACCTTGGTTCAGAAAATCCGATTTTTATATTGTGGTTTCCATTCCTATCTAACCGTACTGAAGTAACACCCAGTGCTTTTTCCAGTTCACCCGTTGAGCGTGATTCATGTTTTGTACCTTTACCAATTACTGCAGATAGATTACTTTTCGTTCTCTTAAAGACAACTTCGCCACCTGCTTTTAGTACCTTTTCTACAACCGGATCAAAGTCAGAGCCAAGCTTTGAAACCTTCAGTAAAAAATCATCGGGCATCTTAATATCAACTTTTGCCAACGCTACTCACCACCTTCTTGGCCAGTACTTCTGTATACATCCCTCGGCCTTTTACATTTTCCACCGAGGTAATATCAAATAATTCTCCTTCACACTCGATAAAGTGTTCTGTGGTTACCGCCACTCCAGGAATGGCACGAAACCTAAATAAATCCGTAGCCTCAGAAAAAGCAGCAAGGTTTGCCCATTTCTCACTACCATGGCGGCCTTCTCTATAGACCCGGACAGAGGCAAGTACCGTCTGTGATGTTGTAGCAAACCCCTCACTGTCTTTTGTTTTTGTAATTGCTTTGATATCAGCAAATTTATTCATTTTCCCAAAACTCATCGCCTACACCTTCCAATCCCGATCAAGTCGTAAAAGAAGATTGACCGTATTCCAAACTTGCTGTCCTGCTCCGACATTGTCAGCAAAAAAGCCACCGGTACTTCCATCTCTACTTTCATAAAAGTGAGAGGAAAGCATAATGATGGCTTGCTCTGTTGTTGGCGGCATTGGATGCTCACTATAGAAGTTTTCCGGTATATGCTGATAACTCTCGGCATAACTAACAGCAGCGGTAATAAACAATTGCAAGAGTTCATCATCTGAGCTATGTTCAAGAATTAAATTGGCTTTTACTTTTTCAAGCAGTGTCATACCGCTACCATCCTTTCTTTTTGTTTTTAATCAGCGGTCATTAATCCTGCTGACTTTAGCTTTACAAGCAAAGAGTTAAAATCAGAAACGATGGATGCAATATCTTCTGCCGTACTACCTACTTGATTTTCTGCCGGAGTAAAAGAGGAAGGGAGACCATTTACGGTTGCTCCCTCCTTAATCTCTAACGTTCCTCCGATAACGGTTTTGTCTCCGCCTTGTTCCGTGTAATTCTTTGTGTTATATCCCATATCGCACCTCCATTAAGCTTTCTGCTGAAGAACTTTGATTGCTTCAGGAAGTACAAGCTTTCCATCGACACGTTCTTTCGCCACAAAGCCAACCATGCCATTACCAGCAAACAGTTCACGAAGCTCTGCAAATGAGCGAGACCCACGATCGCCGATATTGTAGTAAGACAAATCACCAAAGATAATGGTCTTAGCACCTGATTCAACCGTAGGCATATAAGCCGATGTGTAAACAGGATAACCAAGTAGTTTATCTGGTTCGCCTGCCACAAGAGCCGGTTGCCACATATAAGTACCGTTACCATCTTTGAGTTTTCTGAGTGCCGCAATGGTCTGATCATTTAAAATAAATACGGCATTTTTACGGTATGGTCTCTTCAGTGAATACACCAAGTTGATTACTTCATCGGCTGTAATCGCTGTTGCGGAGGCAGTAGTCACTCCTACTTCAGCTCCACCACTTGCCGCAAGAATACCAAGGGGTTTGCCAGTACCATCGCCATTGATAAAGGCATCCTCTTCTGCATTGGCCAGTGCTTTATAGAACTCCTCAATGATGTAATTCTCAAGTCTAAAGGCATTGTCGTAGAGAAGTTCTTCTGTCACTTTTACAGCAACATGAAGTTTATGAGCATCCAGGTTAATCTGAGAAAACGTAGCATCACTAAACGTCAATGTTTCACCTTCATCAATCCAAGCCGCAGCCGGTTTTGTTGCAGCAATATTGATTTTTCGCTCACCTGAGGTAGTAATGGTGTGGCCAAGTTTACGAATGATATTTTCTTCCTTCAGCCCATCAATTAAGCGGGTATCATATTCGTCGGGTACGAGATAACCACCATCTGCGTCTATCCCTTCTTGAAGAACATTGGATACATTACGGAAGTTTGAGCGAAGTGCTGAGAGCATTGCTTTCTTATAGGAGTCCGATGCACGACCTGTTTTAGCCTCATCATTATCCAACCGACCATTCATTGGTTTCTCGATGATTGGCTTGCTTACAGGTTTTTCAAGTTCAGCCTCAATCTCCTCACGTCTTTCCATGCGATGGATTTCATTGGTAATTTCACTCACTTCATTCTCCATTGCTTTGTAAGTTGCATCATCTTCCGCAGACAAAATACCATTTTTGGTTTTATGAGTATCCAAGAACCCATCCATTGTTTCAATAAGCTTTTTGCGCTTATTACGCATTTCTGTAATCGTCATAGTAAAATTCCTCCATTTACATATATTTTTTGATTATTAAAAGACGCTCCTTGAGTTCATCAATTGAGCGTCCTTGTGGTTTTGAAGATTCCTCTGCCTTGATTGGGTTAGTCTTTTCTGCTATTTTATTTAGCAGATTCGTTGCCACTGTTTTTCTTGAAAAGGCATAAGCAGAGAAAGTGGTATCCGATAGTTTTTTATCTTGTAGCACATCATCCGCGAAACCAAGTTCAATCGCTTTATTGGCATTCATCCAGGTTTCAGCATCCATAAGATGGGACAGTTTCACACGAGATACACCAGTCTTAATTTCATAAGCATTGATAATGCTTTCCTTCACCTCATTTAGCATCTCAATTGCCCTTTTCATATCTTCATGGTCACCCATTGTGATTGTTGCTGGGTTATGGATCATCATCAGTGCCGTAGGAGCCATGAGCACCTTTGTTCCCGCCATTGCTATGACGGATGCTGCTGAGGCCGCAATGCCATCAATCTTGACGGTGACCTCATCTGGATAATCCATCAACATGGCATAAATCTGGCTGGCAGCGATACAATCTCCACCGGGTGAATTGATCCATATGGTAATTGGACCCTTTCCACTAAAGAGTTCATTTTTGAACATCATCGGTGTCACATCATCATCAAACCAGCTTTCTTCAGCGATGGTCCCGTATAGTTCAAGAACTCGTTCCTCTTGTTCGCTGTTGTTTACCTGATTCTTCCACTGCCAGAACTTTTTGTTCTTCATCCAAGTTTTCCTCCTTTCCTTCTTCATTTGCATTTGCAAAAGCACCCGCTTTTGTAAGTGGGAGCATGTTGCCATTGACAAGGTACATATCTCCGCCATCTTCTGCAGGAATACGGTCTAGGTTTTCAAGTTCACGTATATCGTTTGCGCTCATCCAACCATTCTGTCTTGCTGTGGCATAACCGCTCATGCGGCTAACATAATCACCTCTAAGTAAGCCTTCTACATTAAACCGAAAGAAGAATTTTTTCTTTTCTTCACCACTAAAGAGGGCACGGGCTAACGTTTGTTCCCAGCGCACTACCCATGGATCCAATGTGTATTTCACAAACTCAAGGGATTGTTGCTCAATATTAGAAAAGCTCGACTTTTCAAGGTCACCGACCATATGAGGGGGGACTCTAAAAATTCGAGCAATTTCATTGATTTGAAATTTCCTTGTTTCAAGGAACTGCGCTTGTTCAGGGGAGATAGAAATTGGTGTGTACTTCATTCCTTCTTCAAGTACAGCTATTTTATTGGAATTGGCACTGCCACCAAACTGAGACTGCCAAGCCTCTCTGACTTTCCCAGGTTCTTTAATCGTTCCCGGATGTTCAAGCACACCACTTGGTGCTGCACCGTTAGCAAAGAACTTAGCTCCGTATTCCTCTGTTGCAATGGCAAGACCAATCGCATTTTTAGCCATCGCAATTGGGGAGTAGCCAACCAATCCATCAAAACCAAGACCCGGAATATGAAGCACATCTGTGGTGCTAAGCTTTACCGTCATGCTCTTAGAACTGGTCACATCATCGGCTCCTCTTGTATAGAGGTAATAGAGCTGTCCATTCTCATCCCGGTGTACTGTTACTCGATTTGGCGTTAGTGGATATAACCCCACAATTTCATTTTTCCCATTTCGAATAATCTGTGCATAACAGTTCCCCCACAATAAAAGATGAGTCATCAGTGTTTCTCTAAACACAAAAGAACTCATCTCAGAATTAGGCTCATCATGAAGGAGGCGATACAAAGGATGATCAATTGCTTTTTCCTTGCCACCATCGTCTGTGTATCTATAAAGGTGCAGTGGAAGTCCCGCTACAGCCTCAGCTAAGATACGGACACAAGAATATACTGCCGTCATTTGAAGGGCAGAACGCTCGGTCACGGTTTTTCCTGCTGTGGTTGAACCCATTAAAAAGGTGTAGTTCGAACTCACTGCTCTATCGCTAGGCTTATCTCTTGCCTTAAATATGGATGTTAATATCCCCAAGTTAAATCACCTCCATCAAATAAAGAGAATGCCTCGGCTGTCATAAACCGAAGCACTCGTATCATTGCCACATCGTATCGCTCTATCAAGAGCCATTATTGTTGCCACCGCACCATCTATCTTTTCAGATGACTTTTCCTTATCCGGCTTAACGTTCCCTGCTGGGTCCGTGCGAATAAAAATGTTATCCATCATCCAACGAAGCACAGGATGCCCACCATGAGCAACTTTTCCTTCTAGGGTTAGTTTCATCAGTTCCTTTGTTGGCGGACTCATATCCTTAAAACCCTGTCCAAAGGGAACTACGGTAAAACCCATGCCTTCAAGGTTCTGCACCATCTGTACAGCACCCCAGCGGTCAAAGGCAATCTCTCTGATATTGTACTTTTCCCCCAGTTCTTCAATGAACTTCTCTATGAAACCATAGTGGACTACGTTTCCTTCTGTCGTTTTAAGTTGACCTTGCTTTTCCCAAACATCATAAGGGACATGATCACGATTTACTCTGGCATTTAGGTTTTCTTCCGGTAACCAAAAATAGGGAAGAATAATATACTTATCATCTTCATCTGCTGGAGGGAATACCAGTACAAAGGCCGTTATATCAATCGAACTTGAAAGGTCTAATCCGCCATAACATACCCTTCCAAGTAGATCCTTTTCATTTACTGCAAAGGAACATTTATCCCATCTATCCATTGGCATCCATCGTATAGCTTGTTTGACCCATTGATTCAGCCTCAACTGTCTGAAACTATTCTCTTCCGCAGGGTTTTGCTTTGCGGATTCACAAGCGGCTTTAACCTTATCAATGCCCACCGTTATCCCAAGGCTGGGATTGGCTTTTTTCCATACCTTTGGATCTGTCCAATCATCGGATTCGTCTGCTCCATAAATGACAGGATAAAAAGTGGGGTCATTCTTTCTTCCATCCATGATGTCTTTTGCTTTTTGATGAGTTTCATAGCAGATGGATTTGGTATCTGAACCTGCTGTTGTAATCAAGAAATACAGTGGCTGTGTTCTCGCATCACCTGAACCCTTAGTCATAACATCAAAGAGTTTTCTATTAGGCTGTGTATGCAGCTCATCAAAGACAACCCCATGAATATTAAAGCCATGCTTTGAATAGGCCTCTGCTGAAAGCACTTGATAAAAACTATTAGTCGGTTGAAAAACGATTCGTTTTGTTGCCGATAAGATTTTGACTCGTTTACTTAGAGCCGGACTCATACGTACCATATCAGCAGCCACCTCAAAAACAATGGATGCCTGTTGCCTGTCTGCAGCGCATCCATAAACCTCGGCTCTTTCTTCGCCATCACCACAGGTAAGCAGTAATGCGACAGCTGCCGCTAATTCAGATTTCCCCATTTTCTTAGGAATCTCAATATAGGCTGTATTAAACTGCCGATAGCCATCTGGTTTCAGTGTGCCAAAGAGATCTCTGATAATTTGCTCTTGCCAATCAATCAGTTCAAATGGTTTTCCAGACCATTTCCCCTTGGTATGACTTAAACACTCAATAAAGTTGACCGCATAATCTGCAGCATCTTTATCGTAGATAGAGTCCTTTGCCATAAAAGGAGTTGGTTTATATTTCTTGAGCTTTCTGATTGCGGTCACCTCCCTTCAAAATGAGCATAAAAATAGACCCGCATCAAGCAAGCCTTATTACTCTTTCTATACGAGAAACAGAGCCAATGTTGGCACTGTCCTCTATTGCTATTTAGTTGTGTTCTAATAATAAGATTGCAAGTGCAATTTCTGCATCCTCATCCACAGGCTCAATGTCCCAGCCTCGGTCATAATTTGCAATAATCTCTTCCTTGCGCTTAAGCATCAGCTTTGAGATGCGTCCTTTGTCAATGCCAAGTTTCGAGCTTTTCTCATAGCACTTTACCCAATAATGGATAATGCTATCATGAACTTTAATGCTACCTTCTTTCCACACGGTTTTATTCCTCCTTACCGGTCAGAATGAACCGGGAATAGGCACCAACGTTATCTGCAAGGTAAATAAGTAGCTCGTCATATCCTTCCCTCAGAGCGATTTCCTGTACTTTTCGCACATCAAACATATTGGTTTCACCAGAATCTCGAATGGCAAGAATCTGCTCTTTTATCTTACTTGTCATCTTCAACCCTCCTGCAAAGGTCTTCTCCAAAGACTACGGATAAACTGGAGCCTGTATCCCAAGACACCATTATGGAGCCGATGTCATCAACACCTATGACTGTTCCTTTTGTGCCAATCATTGGAGCTTGAATATCATCCATTCTTAGTAATTCTACTCGGCAGCCTACAGGGTACTTCTCACGAAGATTTTGTAACCGTTCTTTACTAATTATCCTCATTTTTTGCTCCTCCTTTAAATGCCGATGAACCTGTCAGGTTTCTAAGCAGTATTTTTCGCTCGTCTTTATAGTCTTTTCCAATAAAGCCAAGGCGGAGTAAAAAGCATCTGAAGGCGTATTTTTCATTTTCTACTTCTTTCTCTTTCACCGTGATGCGTTTCTGATTTATCGCCATCTCTGATAAGGCTGAAATGAAGTGGGTATATGCTTTAATCTCTTCTGGTGTTGGTAACTCTTCAAACCAAGGAAATGAAACTTCATCTTCAGAAATTTCAATCGGCAATTCTTCTACATCAAGTGCATGACGAATTAGTTCTCCTTTTGCCTCAACAAGTGCTTGTAAGTTTTCA
>Ga0265295_1009770_pt1 | contig 10160 bp, 9 predicted proteins | sample Munlansysbiofilm_FD_192503 | JGI IMG/M metagenome (GOLD analysis project Ga0265295, IMG submission 192503) | Leachate microbial communities from a municipal landfill in Southern Ontario, Canada - Methane capture system biofilm | ecosystem: Engineered > Solid waste > Landfill > Unclassified ...
TATTGAAAAATGGTTTAAAATTAATCCGAAATTATTTAAAGAAAATCCTTTGCAGTTTAAAAATAAAGTTTTATCTTTACCACTACTTAATACAAGTTATCATAAACAACCTTGTGAAACTTGACAAATGCAAATGAAAACAAACTTTCTATAATAATACCTGCTTATAATGAAAAAGCAACTATTTATCTTAAAATAGACAAAATTAAATTAGAATATATGAAGAAATGGTTTACTTAATTTATTACTCATTTTACTATCTTTGTTAAAAATATAAAATTAAAACATAAAAAGTTTACAACAATGAATCAAACCCTAAAAACAACATTAAAAGCAATCACAAGAGAAGACAAAGAAGATTTACTTTTACAACGGTCAAAAGTAGTTTGGTTAACTGGTTTATCCTGTGCAGGAAAAACAACACTTGCCAAACATCTTGAGTTTGCATTACATCAGCAAGGATTTATAACACAAGTTTTAGATGGAGACATTGTAAGATCCAGCATCAATAAAAACATGGATTTCACCGAAAAAGGAAGACAAGAAAACATAAGAGTAATTGCGGAAATATCTAAACTTTTAATTTCTTCAGGGATAATAACTATTAATAGCTTTATTTCACCAACAGAGAAGATTCGACAAATAGCAAAAGATATTATTGGCACAAAAGATTTTATTGAGATTCTGGTCGATGCACCTTTAGAAGTTTGCGAACAAAGAGATGTAAAAGGGCTTTATAAAAAAGCTAGAAAAGGAGACATAAAAAACTTTACAGGTATTGACTCTCCATTTGAACTACCCAAAAACCCAGATTTAATTGTTGACACAAGTTCTTATTCGATTGAAGAATGCACCAATAAAATACTTGATTTTATTATACCTAAAATTAAATATTAACAACACACGGGCAACACAAATGAAATGAAACCTCATTTTTACAATATCTTAATACCAACTGTAATAATATTTGAATTATTCTTTCATTATTCCATTTTTATATATCTTGCAAAAAAATCATTAGCATTATGATTATTTCTCATAAACATAAATTCATTTTTCTAAAACCAACAAAAGTCGCTGGAACTAGCATCGAAATTGCTTTAGGGAAAAATTGCGGTCCTGATGATATCATAACCCCAGTTTCTGAATATAGAAAAAGCAAGGATTCTGATTATTATTTGCATGATGCAAGAAACTTTAAAGATAACAGATTCTTTAACCACATATTACCAGATGAAATAAAGCAAAAAATTGGAAGTCAAATTTGGGATAACTACTATAAAATAACTGTAATCAGAAATCCATGGGATCAATGTATTTCAAGATATAGATGGGAACAAAATGTAAATAAGTGGTTATATGAAAAAGCATTAACAGATTATAAAACTAACATCTTTAATTATTCGCTACTTAAAAACTTAATATTAAAACGTAAAAAACTTAAGGTTTTCAATTTTGAATATTTCATCAATAATTTTGAAAGTTGGTGGGCTAATACTAAATACTACTTTGACGAAAACGATAATAAAATATGTGATTATTACATCCGATATGAAAATCTGGAAGAAGATTTTGAAGAAGTATGCAAAATATTAAAAATACCATACACAAAACTACCTAAAACAAAAAATCAATATAGAAACCCCAGTGACCATTATAGAGTTTTCTTTGACTTAGAATCAAAACAAAAAGTTGAAAACATCTTTAAAAAAGAGATTAAATATTTTGGCTACAAATTTTAATTAAACTATTAAACAACAATATTATGGTATTAAGAAAGAAAAGAAGAAATACCAACAAACATGAAAAAGAACAAGTAATTAATTTTGCTAAATCTTTAATACATAAAACTTCGTTTACTCCAGAAATAAGCTCCAAATTCATTGACTTGCTTATAGAAACCAGCCTTGCGGCAGCATTTTATGATATACATAAAGACCAAATAGAAGGGAAATTCAAAGAAGTACTTGAAAAAATACACAAAGGCATAAAAGCACAAAACAAATATCATGAAAACACATTACAAACTCTAAAAAAGTCAAATTTAAAATATTATTTACTAAAAGACTCCGCAGAACCATGGGACAATCGTTATAGTTGCGATGTTGACATCTTAGTTCCTAAGAAAGAAATTGAAAGCTTTAAATTATTTTTAAGCCAAGAAGCTTATTTAATAAATGGCGAAGATATCGTATTCTCAGAAAATTTAACTAAACAATTATTCAAATTAAATATTAATCAAACAAATTTAGAAGCTCTACAAATAGAAAAAAACGAACTTTATCATTTGTGCAAAAAGAAACAAGCGACAATAAATAAAACCCCTTCAATTGATAGGTCTGGAACATTAGAAAGTTTGAGCAGACTACAAAAAGCCGAAAAGGATTATTTGTTCAATTTACTTAAAATAAATAAATTTATTTATAAAAAAATAGATTCCAAAAGAAATATTGATAATATTTCGCAACTTTTAAAATTAAACTCTCGCATACACATGCTTTGCACAATTAGTTTAAAATTATTTCCTAAAACTATTACATCATACAATAAATATGACAAAATATTTTTTAACGAGATAGCTAATTTTAAAAAAGAAAATATCAATTATGCATTTCGAAAAGAATCAGAGTTTTTAGATATAAAAACAAAAATTCCTGCTCTAGGTATGGCTAATCCTAATGAACTAATTCTTGTGGAGAACAAGCTTGCACCCGTTGACAATCTAATTTTAAACGCATCTCATTTTTTCGGCAATATAAAACGCAAAAAGTCAGACTACTCCTATCAAGGTTTTCTTAAATATCTAATTGATGGTGCGTTTCTAATAAAAAACAACAAAATTGATTACTCACTACTTAGAGAACGTGCATTAAAATTCAATAAAACAACACAACTTAAATATTATCTATACTTACTAAATACAACAAGTCTTGCAGATATAAAATGTGATCTCCCGAATAGTTTATCGTATCAAATTTACAAAAGGATTTCCATTAACAGGTTACTATTTAATGAAAACAATTTATATATCCTTATTGTAAAAAAACTAATATTTCTAAAAATTATAAAACGTAAATTCAAAAAATAGTTTTAAGATATTACGATTTATTCTTCACAACAAAAAAATGCACATAACTTTTAATAAAAAACATTATGTTTGTAGTCATTTATTTCAATTTCAACAATATTAGACACTATAAAAAACAATATCAGATGAAGATTAATTACTCATTCTTAAAAATAAAAAAAGAAGATTTCCCAAAGAACCTAACTATTGAACCTACGAATACGTGTAATCTTAACTGTCCTCTTTGTCCAACTGGCTTAAATTCTTTGAATCGGGATAAAAGAGATATGACATTGGACGAATATAAAAGTATTATTGAACAAGCGAAAGGCAAAGTTGATAATATAATACTCTATTTATTTGGAGAACCCTTTTTACACAAAGATGTTTTAGATATGACTAAATACAGCTTTGAAGCTGGGATGAATGTTTCGATAAGTACAAATGGCACTCTTATTCAAGGAAAAGCACATGCAGAGCAAATTATAAATAGTGGCGTCTCTACGATTAGTATATCACTTGACGGAGTTCAAAAAAACACTTACAACCTCTACAGAATTGGAGGAGATTTTGAAAAAGTTTTAAATAATATTAAATATCTTGTAGAGGCAAGAAATAAGACTAAAAATAAAAATGTTAAAATAATAATCCAAACTGTTGTAATGAAACAAAACGAGCATCAGAGAGATACACTTCGCAAAATATCCAAAGAGCTAGGAGCAGATGCGTATTATGAAAAAAACCTGATAATTCCAGCTAATATTGAGACCGAACCCGACAAATTTAAAGAAATGGCAGATAAATACCTCCCCAATGATAAAAAAATGCAATTATATGAGTTAAAAGATGGATATTATGTTATGTCTGGATCTATACACAATAACTGCGGTTTTCTCTTTAATCAAAAAATGATGACTATTTGTTCTAATGGGAATGTTATTCCTTGTTGCCATGATAATAAGTCTGAATACATAATGGGCAATGTGTTTGAAGAAACTTTATCTCAAATATGGAATAACAAAAAGTTTAAAAAATATAAAAAAGCCATAAAAAAAGACCAATCAAGTATTGCATTATGTAGAACATGCCCTAATGCAAGAGAAAAAACTGCAAAATCATGCTATTATGAATTATAATAAGCCAAAAATAAAAATAGCTGTCATCCACCCTTGCATGGATAATATTGGAGGAGCTGAAAAAGTTACATTAACTCTTGTAGAAGATTTAAAAGCCGATTTAATTACAACAAACTTTGATAAAGAAGGAGTCGAAAAGATGGGGTTTTACAATATCCCTGTAATTAGTATTGCAAAAATCTCAAAGGATGTAAACAATAGACTACAAAAGGCATTCTTTAAGTTTATGTTTAAAAGACTCCCCAAGTATGACTTATACATAGTTTCAGGAGATTGGGCTATGTCTGCACTTATCCGAAACAAACCAAATATCTTATATATTCATTCCCCAATTAGAGAAGTATGGGATTTGAAAGAGACTATAAGAGAATCTAAGCCTTTTTATCATCAAAAAGTATTATTTGATATATATGCAATCGTTTACAGATTTCTAAATACATTTTGTGTTAAAAAAGCGAAATTTGTAGTTTGTAATTCTAATAACACCCAAAGGAGAGTCTTAACATATCTTGGACGAGATTCATTATTAATATATCCACCTGTTGAAACCAAAAATTTAAAATATGAATCAACTGGAGACTACTGGTTATCAGTAAATCGGTTTATTGATCATAAGAGAATTGATTTGCAATTAGAAGTTTTTAGACAATTGCCAAATGAAAAATTCATTATTGTAGGAAGCTATGATAAATTAAATCGTTTCGATAATTATTACGAAAGGATGAAAGAATTAAAGCCAGATAATGTCGAATTTAGAACATTTGTTTCTGATAAAGAAAAGTATGAATTATACGCAAATTGCAAAGCATTTATAAGCACCTCAAAAGACGAAGATTTTGGTATGAATATTATTGAAGCCATGGCTGCTGGCAAACCAGTTGTAGCTGTAAACGAAGGAGGGCACAAAGAATCTGTAATTCATAATAAAACAGGTTATCTTGTTGAGCCAAACATAAATAGCATAATAGATGGCATAACTAAAATTAAAAATCCAGAAAATTTTAAAGAAGACTGCATAGCTCAAGCAAATAATTTTTCAAGACAACAATTTACAACAGAAATTAAAAAACTTATTTCGGTTTTTCAATAAAACAAAAAGATGGAGACATTAGAAAAAAAACACCAATTAAGAAACTTAAATTATATACTTGCACTAACTAGATATTTTTTTAAAACAGACAAAAAACCAATATTTCTTAAAAGCATTCTTAAGGACATGACTTTTTTATCGCTTGTAAAAAATATTAATATGGCAGGAATTACCTACCTAAGCCTTTCTGAATTTGATGAGTTTAAAGATACTTGGTTGGAACGAGAATTAAAAAACTATTACAATTATGGCGTAAATCAGGATTTGGCAAATAAAAAAGTCTTTGATGAACTTTACAAATTCTGTTCTACAAACAAAGAACAAGTAGTGTATATCAGAGACTCTGCTTTTAAAAATGAAGATTTCTATGTCACTGGGAGTCGTTATTCAACCGATATAGATGTCTTGATTAATAAACCTGACATTTTCAAATTTCATAATTATTTAAAAGACAATGATTATTTATTACAAGGGGTAGATTTTCAACTTATTTACAAACCACATCTATATCACGATGGGTTTTATGAAATTATTCCTAAAGATGATTTGCCTTATCACAAAAAATTTATTGTGGATGGATTAAATAATAATTACAGAACTTTTAATTATTATAAAGGTTCTTTTTTAGAAATTCACATTCCTGTTTCAACAAATTCTGAAATCCCAAAAGCAGAATACTGGAAATATGTCGAAAACAATATGCTTACCCCTGAATTTGACTTAATAACTCAGGCAAATCACTTTTTTTTACACTTAAAATATAATGATACTCAACCAAACAGATTAAAAACTTTTCTGGCATTTTTAGAAAGAGTAGTTGACATTTTATATTTGTTTAAAAAAGGTGTTGATTTCGAAAAGATTATTGATTTAAGTATCCATTATAATGTTCAGCATCAGGTTTATTATTATCTATTTTTAGCAAAAAAACATCTAAACTTAAACATTGAGAAGCATTACTTAAAACAACTAAAAAAGGCATCTTCATTTTCTGATATTTTAGTTATAAAGTTTTTATTACCAGATAAAAAAATATTACGAGATAAACATACTAAGTCTATAAAACTATATTGCGACAATTTTCTGGAAATCAAAGAAACTTCTGAAATACCCAAAACGAAAATCAAGCATAAAAGCAAGGAAGCTAATCTCATATTAGAAATCCTTTCAGATAATGATATTTATAAACCTTACAGTAAGGAGCTTCCAAAATATAACTCGAAACGTTTTATAGATTTAATAAAAGACGCTAGTTTAGATGGGCTTTTTTATCACAAATTAAAAGATAACAATACCTTAAAAAGCGAAGATTTAGAATATTTAAAACAAGGCTATATTAGTATATTAGAACACGATCAATTATTATTGGAAAACATTAATAAAATACAGAATATACCCATAAAAAAAATATTTTTAAAAGATAGTATTTCAAGAATCAATAACAAATATATAAACGGTACTAGATACTCCTGTGATATTGATTTATTGAGAGATAGTTCTCAAGCTATTGATTTTGATTATAAAATGCAGGATCTAAATTACTTTTCAGACGGTGTTGAAATCAATATGCCAGCAGAGGACATCAATCTTGCTTTCCAATTAAATAAAGACATTTCTAAATATAAAGACTTTGCTCTAGCACAACAATTTACTATCAATAAGTACTTATTCGAAAGACAAGACTTATCATTAGAAGCTGTAAGTAATAAAAATAACAGCTCAGAGAGATATAAACTTCTACTTTATTACTGCGATATTGCCAAAATAGACTATCCCAATAAAATAAATAGAACTAAAAAGATTGAATTACATGAAGATAAAAGTATTAATTATCATGGAATCGATAGAGGCTATATTGATGTTCATTACAAACTATTTAATAATAATCCTTCTATTAAATCTGAATTGTTTAATATTGAAACTGTTCAAATATCTGAATATAACCATATACTACAACCTGAAGATAAAATAATTTTGGATGCCTGTCATTTCTTTTTAAATATGTCTAAATTTCGGAAAGAATATGAATTTCAAGGATTTTTAAAATACCTTATTGATTTTAAAATAGATAATTACGAGTACAATTCAGAAATAATAATAAAAAAAGCTAATCAATACGAATGTCAACTAGCTGTATGGTTTTATTTAAAAATACTTAAAGATTATTTGAATTGCGATATTGATAATTCCATACTAAACTCATTATATAAATCGAGTAATTGGGATTCAAAGTTTTTACTACGAACAATTAACAGACGTAAGCTAATTTTCAATAAAAAATCAATAGGATTAAGTGTTTTCGCAAAATTATATCTTAAATATGGATATGTTTATTTAGCTTTTTTACCTTTCCGAAAAACCTTAAAATATTTAACCGGATTATAAAAAAATATGGCAACTAAAAAACCCATATACATTAACGGTCATTTTATGACACAATCCATGACGGGAATACAACGTTTTTCGTACGAACTTTGTAAAGCTATGATAAATGCAGGTGAAGAGATCATAGTTCTTGCCCCTCGCAAAGTAAGACCTGAATATCAACTAAATTGTAAAATTATAAAATTCGGTATTTTCAATGGCGTTTTATGGGAACATTTAGAGCTTTTGATATTGCTTTTAAATAAGAGAAAGCCTCTATTGTTAAATTTTGGAAGTCCTGGTCCACTTTTTTATAAAAATAGAATTGTTACAATTCATGATGTTTCATTTAAAAAAAACCCAAAGTGGTTTGCATGGTATTATAGTTTATATTACAGAATCATAACACCTATTTATGCAAAAAGATCGCATAAAATCATTACTGTAAGCGAATTTTCTAAATCTGAAATACAAAAATGGTTAAAAATCTCAGATGATAAGTTTGCAATAGTTCACAATGCTGTTTCAAAAGAAATTAAACCCGAAGAGCAAGACACACCAATACAAAAAGGAAAATATATTTTAACAGTATCATCACTTGATCCACGCAAAAATATAGTAAATATTTTCAAAGCATTTGCACTAAATAAAAACAAAGATTTACAGCTTATTTTAGCTGGGAAAAAATCTTCGATGTTTAATTTCAAAGATGATGATGAAGTGAAAATAAAGTCAATTGGATATGTAAGCAATTCTCAGTTGGCAAATCTTTATAAAAATGCATCAGCTTTTATTTACTTATCTTATTACGAAGGCTTTGGCATCCCTCCTCTCGAGGCTATGTCGTTTGGCTGTCCAGTAATTTTATCCGATATTCCTGTTTTTAGAGAAATTTATCACAACTCTGCTTTATTTGTCAATCCCGATAAGCTTGACGAAATTAGTAATGCCATAAACCAAATTGTAAATAATGAACAACTTAGAACTGAATTAATATCAAAAGGACTACAAAAATCACAAGAATATAATTGGGAAAAATCAGCAAAACTTCTTTGTGAGATTATACATAAAAACCAGTAAAATAAATATAATAGTATATTGACCAATGAACAAAAAAGATTTAAACAAAAACTTTATAATATTTACATTCCAAAGAACAGGGAGCAGTACTTTAAGTGATATTTTAGACCTTCATCCAGATAGTAATGTATTATTTGAACCTTTTAATAAAGGTTTAGCAACCAAAGATAGAGCTTACTACAATAAAGTAAATGATATCCAAACATTAAATAATACCCTTAAAGAAATCTTTTCTCAACACACAGGTATAAAACATATTTCAACTCAACTAGATGAATCTTATAATAAATATATGCTTAAAGCTAATTATAAGATTATATTGCTATGGCGACAGAATTTTTTACAAAAAACAATATCTCATCAAATTTCAAGTAAGACTCAAGCTTGGTTTAAAGACAGAAATAAGATCCATAAAACAAAATTTGATCCTTTAAGTTTTGATTCAATAGATAAGTTTCTTAAGCTCTACAAAAACCAAGTAAACAAATATTACACTTTTTTAACAAATAATAATATTGATTTTTTTCAATTAACTTATGAGGAATTGTATAATCCAGATTTACCCTTAAGTCAAAAATTAAAGAAAATAAATGATATTATTAAATATTTAGGTTACGTCGAAATAACTGATCAAGAAATAATTAAGCAAATTAAGGTACTTTTAAATCCCAAAAAAAGCAAATTAAATAATCTTTCAACCTATTTTAAAATCCCCAATATTGTTGAGATAGAAAAAAAATTTGGTTCTGAAGAGAATGGTCATTTGTTTCAACTCAATTCCCTTCAAATTTTCTATTATAAATTTAAAGCATCAATAATTGATTTATATTACAGCATAGATATAAATTACGCTGCGGGGAGCATTGGTTTATTCTTACAAAAACACATTCCATTTTTATATAGATTTTTAAAAAAGATAAAGAACAACTGACCCAAGCGGATTTATGATGATACCATTTTATACTTTTAGATTTATATCAGTTTTATATATCAGTATTACGAACGGATTAAATAAGTATTGTAGTATTGGTAATCTTATCTTCGAAATTGCACGCAAACATCTTAACATCGAACCCTTGTGTTATGTGCTCAAAAATGGTTTCCTGAGACCATAGGGCAAACAGATACACAAAACAAACAGTTCAACGCATTGTGTGGCATAGTTGAAATAAAGTTAATGATTATAAATGTGGTGCTTTATAATTATCTGGATATTCTGGTGATACTGACCCCCCATTCTGGTAATATTGACCCCCCTCTAAAAAATATTCAAAGAACACTTAACCTGACAAAATTACCTTTTTTTTCTTAAACTTTCACCTTTAAGTTCAATTCTGTGTGAAGTATGAACTAATCTGTCCAAAATTGCATCAGCAATTGTGGTTTCTGAGATTATTTCGTACCACTTAGATACTGGTAATTG
>Ga0265295_1009771_pt1 | contig 10160 bp, 10 predicted proteins | sample Munlansysbiofilm_FD_192503 | JGI IMG/M metagenome (GOLD analysis project Ga0265295, IMG submission 192503) | Leachate microbial communities from a municipal landfill in Southern Ontario, Canada - Methane capture system biofilm | ecosystem: Engineered > Solid waste > Landfill > Unclassified ...
TGCCTCAGGCTGGCCTCGCAGCGGTCATGGATGTGCATCGAGCTTCCGCACAATAGGCACAGGCTATCATCGGCACTGCTCGAGAGCTCTCCTTTGAGCAGATACATATCCCTGTTTGATACCGTCTTTACAATCTCCGTGGTGCGATTGGTGAAGCCTACCAATTCTGAGGGCAACATGATATAGTGCATTGAGGGCTGTCTTTCCTGTTTGTTTTGTGTAGTGACCTAACAATACAGGGACGGCCCTTCTTTATACAATCATCTATAAATTCTCTGATCCCCTCAATTCCCTATCGGCTACTTACTTCTTCCAATCCCACAGAAAAAAGGATTGAGCCTTTTTTTGCTTCGAACTGGTACCGCTTCTTCCATTCCCGGTATCATCTCCTACATCGGCTTCATCATGTTGCTTGTCCTGGTCAAAGAGTATTCGGATCATGAACGAGCTTCGAGAGAGCGGATTGAAACCCAGCGTGCACGCCTTGAAGAGTCTGAGCACAAGCTCTATCGGATGGCGTACTACGATACGCTGACTTCTCTTCCCAATCGTGATCTGTTTTTCCAGGAAGTGACTGATCGCATAGGGAAAGCCAAGCAAACCGATGCAATGTTGGCTCTCCTGTTTATCGATTTCGATTCCTTCAAGTCCATCAACAATATCGCAGGACATGCTACTGGTGACAAAGTGCTGCAAAAGCTCTCCATTGAGCTTGAAGCAGCGCTCTAAGAGGATGATTTTTCGCACGGTATGGTGGTGATGAGTTTCTTATCCAACTCGGTACGCAACCGACCATAGAGGCATTCTCCAATCGGGCACAGGCCATTCTTTCGCTGCTGCGAAAGCCCCTGTTGCTCGATGGGAATGAGTACTTCCTTCCTGCAAGCATTGGATTGGCTATCTATCCCTTGGATGGGGATTCTGTGGAAGAGCTGATCAGACACGTGGACATAGCGATGTATGCCGCAAAGGCCAAGGGGAAGAACCAACTGGCCTTCTGTACTGCGGACATGAAAGACAGCACCACCCAGAAAATGAGGTTGACCAACAGTCTCTACCGTGTCTTGGACCGTGGGGAACTCTTTTTGCAGTATCAAGCCCAGGTTGCGGCAGACAGTGAAGAGGTCGTTGGTTTTGAAGCCTTGCTTCGTTGGAAGCATGATGAGTATGGGATTATCCCTCCACTGGTCTACATCCCGATGGCTGAGCAAACGGGAATGATCCGGCCGATAGGGCTGTGGGTCATTGAGCAAGCTTGCGAGCAGCTGAAAGTGTTCAAGCAACACACGCAGAAGTCCCTGAGCATTTCAATCAATGTATCGTTGTTGCAGTTGCGCGATCCTGCTATTGCGAAGAAGATCGGAGTCATTCTTGCCAAAACAGGGACCGATCCGGAGCATATTTGCATCGAGATCACCGAAAGTGTTGCGTTTATGGATGAGCCCTACATCCTGCAGCGGCTCAAGGAGATCAAGGCACTCGGGGTCTTGCTTGCCATTGATGATTTTGGTACCGGATACTCCTCCCTCAGTCGCTTGAGGATGTTTCCCATCGATGTCTTGAAGATCGACATCGAGTTTGTGCAAGCTGTCGGTTCGGAAATACAGAAGGAGACCGCCATCCTGAAGAGCATCATTCAGATAGGGAAGAATCTTCAGTTCAAACTGCTGGCTGAGGGCGTGGAAAACGAGGAGCAGGCTGACTATCTCAAGCAAAACGGCTGTGATGAGATGCAGGGTTTCTATTTCAGCAAGCCTGTCGGCGCAGAGGACGCTCTGGCCTTGTTGGTGCAGGATGGCAAAGAATCTGTGTAAGGTTGTGAAGTAGTTCTGAGACCATGCCAATGAATCTGTAGTTCATGATGCATGGCTTGCCAATCTTGTCCCATGACAACATTGGCAAACCACAAGAGTTTTGTTAATACTCTTCCCTGACTCCGAATTCAGCATTTTCCACCCAGCGATGGGGGCGGGTAACCAGCTTGAGCATCTCCTCAACAATGGCATAGTGCTTCTGCTCTTCTGCAATGATCTGCTGCAGGGCTTTCTTCTCTGCTTCGAACTCCACATTGGGAAGCTGTTCCTTGTAGAAGTCGATACTCTTCTTCTCAACGGCAAGAGCTTGCTCATAGGCAGGAATGTGGTCTTCAGTAGGGGAGAAGGTGTCGGGATCGAACGCTTTGAAGACCTTTTTGGCTTCATCGATGGCTGATGAGCTTACTGATACCAGAGCGTTTCGCTCCTTCATGGCCCTGAAATAGCTCTCATGCTTCTTCTCATCGGTGGCAAGCATCTTGAAGATGGCTGCAAAGCCTTCAGTCGGGGCCTTCTCGGCGAGCTTGGTATAGAACTCAGCTCCTTCCTGTTCCAGCGAAATGGCTACGTCAAATAAGTCCATGCGGTTCTCCTTGTATTGTCTATAGTATAGGTAGGAGTTTGCATTGAAGCAAGGGTGGCTTCCTAGGAAGTCAATAAGGTCAGTTCAGTCTCCTCAAGGGGAGAGAAGTTGAAGATATAGTTGGTATGGTAGGTGAGGTAGGATTCAGTGCCAGAAGGGACCATGCTCAGCTTCTTGGTGTCATCGACGCCCAGCAGGTCATACTCATGCTCACTGAGTTGTTCGGAGAGTTTGATTGCTCCATCGGAAGGGGTGAAAGAGATGATGCCAAGATCAAAGAGCTTGTCATAGAGGGGGGAGAGGATGAGTGAGTTCTTTGGGTCCATCCGTTCCTGTGGTTCAGCAACTCTCCAGGGTTTGATGTGGCTGGCGATGAGGATCTTTGGCTGTTCGATCCCTATGACCGCACAGCGGTTGTTCCAGAGCTGCAAAGCTTGCCTCCGGTACTGTTGCTGGACGGTTCTCTGCTCTACAAGTTGCAATCGAGAGGTCTTTCCTGCATACGGCGGTTCAATGGTATCGGTAAATGAGAATGCACTTTCATAGGCAGGGCTTTGTGCATACTCATAGAGGCTGAACTTACTTTGGCAAGGGGTCCCCGGGGGATAATACCTGATGTTGACGGGGATGGCCCGCCCATAGTAGGTGAACGGTGTCTTGATGACATCGCGCACGAAGATGAAGAATTCATATTCGCCGGTCTTCATGCGGTCTTCGACAAAGCGATTGACCAGCTGGCCTTCCCAATTGAGTATATCATTCTCAATACTATCGACGTATTGGGTGGCGTTGTTGGCTTTCTTGAGGTTGATCAACAGGACAATTGCATTCTCTCCTGCACGGTTGAGTACCCCTTTGCGAAGCGTTGCCGCAATATCCATTTCCAACAGGTCTGCAAGATCCTGGAGAACATACTGTTCCCCGATCGCCAGATGTTGGACCAGCTTTTGGGAAAGCCGGGTGGAAAGGTGCTGCTTCATGTGCCCAGGATACGTCCGTATTGGTGTACAGTCAACAAACCAACAGCTTCCCAAAGAAGGTAATTGTTGCTTTGTGTTGGGATTCGATGGTGCTATACTGTGTGCCATAAGGACCCAAGCATGACCACCATCACCACCCGCATCCTCAATCTCCAGAAGATACTTCATCTCTCATCCAAAGAGATAGCTCAGACCATTGAATTCAGTGAAGCAGCATTTCAGAGTGCCATCGAATTCCCCACGGAAGCCTTTCTTAGGCATTTATGCAGTGCCTTTGGTGTTTCCCTTTCGTATCTGAAAGAAGGAGTCGGGCCGATGTTTGCCAAGCAGATGCTTCCGGTTGCAGACATCCTTGCGTTTCGCGATGAGCGCAACTGGAAACAGTTCCATACCCCCAAGGATCTGGCAATCTCCTTGAGCCTGGAAGCATCCGAGCTGCTTGAATGCTTCCAGTGGTCGGGCAGTGATGTCGAGGCTAAGGAGAAGCACGGGCAGATGCGGGAGGAACTTGCTGACATTCTCATCTACAGTGTGTTGTTTGCCGATGCCATCGGGGTGGACATTCCCAGCATCATAGGCGAGAAGCTTGCCAAGAACGGGAAGAAGTACGAGGTCTCCAAGGCGTATGGAAACGCGAAGAAGTATACCGAGTTTGATGAATCCGGAGGCAAGTGATGCTGGTTTATTCTGGGGATAAGCAGGAATTCCTGCACGATGTCAGGACCAATGTGATCGATCGCAAGATCCAGGACCAGCTGTTGGCGAAGCTCCACCGCAGGGTAGGCCGTAGCGAACAGCAGTCCTACATCAACTCCCTCACCCAGATGCAGAACATCCTTCTCGATCCCGACATCCCCTCTGACTGCGGCATCGCCATTGAGTTTGCCATACCCAACACCTCCAAGCGAGTCGATTTCATCATCAGTGGGTTGGATGCACGAAACCAGCACAGTGCTGTCATTGTGGAACTGAAGCAATGGAGCAGTGTTTCTCCTCTTTCCGATGTACAGCAACTGCTTGCTGTACAGTCTGAAGTACGGCAAGTGAAAACCTTTCTTGGGAGAGGGATGCAAACGGTAGTGCATCCATCCTACCAAGCATGGTCCTATCGTAGTTTCATCACCGACTACAATGCCAATGTCGAGGATATTCCCATCAGCTTGGCCAGCTGTGCGTATCTGCACAACTACTATCCGAAAGAACATGACGACCCTCTGTTCATGCCATGGTTCGGCTCTTTGCTTGAGCAATCCCCGCTCTATTGCCGACCTGATGCAGAGCAGCTTGCTTCCTTCATCAAGCGCTATATCCACAAAGGCGATAGCAAACAAACCCTCTATTACATCGAGGGAGGGAAGATCCGTCCCTCAAAGAGCCTGCAGGATTGTTTGGCAGCAATGCTCCGAGGCAAACAGGAATTTGTGCTTATCGATGAGCAGAAAGTCGTGTACGAACAGCTTCTTTCCTGCAGCAGAGCTTCTTTTGCAGATGGAAAGAAACGAGTAATGCTCGTCAAAGGTGGTCCCGGAACGGGCAAGACCGTAGTGGCGATTAATGCACTGGTGCAACTGACTGGCGAGCATCAAGTCTGCGCCTACGTCACCAAGAACAGCGCTCCTAGGAACGTGTTTGAGCGCAAGCTCAAGGACGGTTCCTTCAAGGCACGAAACATTTCCAATCTGTTCATGAGTTCTGCCAAATTCACCAAGGCAGAATCGAATGATTTCGGTACGCTCATTGTGGATGAGGCGCACCGTCTGAACCAGCGCAGCCAGCTTGGACCCCAGGTAACCGGTGAGGACCAGATCATGGAAATCATGAAAGCAGCTACCTGCAGCATCTTCTTTCTGGATGAGGACCAGCGGGTGACAGCCAAGGATTACGGAGATCGGGAGAGAATCCTGTATTGGGCCCAGCAAATGGGAGCAGAGGTGAGGGAAGGGGAGTTGGTCTCCCAGTTCCGTTGCAATGGGTCGGATGGATATCTTGCTTGGCTGGACGGGGTGCTCGGAATCAGGGAAGAAACAGCCCATCCAACCCTGGAAGGTGTTTCCTATGAGGTGCAGGTGGTAGACGACCCTCTTCATCTCAAGCAGCTCATAGAGGAGAAGAACCGCATCGATGGCAAAGCTCGTCTGGTCGCCGGCTACTGCTGGGAGTGGGCTTCCAAGAAGCATGCTGGAGTACCCGATATTGTCATAGGGGATTTCGCCATGCAATGGAACCTGGACAGTGACTCCACCTTTGCCATCTCCGAGCACTCCATCAACCAGGTGGGGTGCATCCACACCACCCAAGGCTTGGAGTTCAGCTATGTCGGGGTGATCATCGGTGACGACCTTCGCTTTGAGAACGGTCACGTCATTTCTGATTACACCCGGCGCGCAAAGAGCGACAAGTCACTTGATGGCTTGCTGGGAAAAGCGAAGAAGAAAGACGGTGAAGCGCTCAAGGAAGTTGACCGCATCATCCGCAACACCTACCGCACGCTGATGAGCAGGGGCTTGAAGGGTTGCTATATTTACTGCACGGATGCCAAGCTCGGTCACTTTCTCAAGAGCAGGATTACTGGGTATCAGGAAGAGGAGGATTCCTTTTCCGAGGCTGCTGAGGAGCATCAGCTATGAGAGCGTTTGTGGGTATCACCGACTGTGATTGGTATCAGAGTCTGGCAGGGCAGGGGTATGACGAAGTCAACTTCTGGAAGCCGGGGGGAAACGTCAATTTCAAAGCACTGGCACCGGGAGAATTGTTCCTCTTCAAACTGCATGCTCCCTACAATGCCATTGTGGGAGGAGGATTTTTTGTTCGCTTTTCCCTTTTGCCAAGTTTTCTAGCCTGGGAAGCGTTCGGTACCAAGAATGGGACTGCGTCTTTTGACCAACTGGAAGCACGCATTGCAAAATATCGCAAGAGCCAGGTTCCCAATCCACAGATCGGCTGCATCATCCTCGGCTCTCCGTTCTTTTTCTCTGAGTCTGATTGGATTGCAGCCCCTCCCAACTGGGGTAAAAGCATTGTGCAAGGCAAGACGTATGACGACACGACTCAGGAAGGTGCAGCACTTCTGGAGGCTGTATACCAGCAACTTGGCGGCCTGTATGGGTATGGACCTCCTGATACTGACACTGCTTCCGATGCACGGGAAGGGCAATATCTGGCAACCTATAGGATTGGGCAGGGGGCCTTCCGGGTGCTGGTTACCGAGGCGTACAACCGTCGTTGCGCTATCAGTGGCGAAAAGACACTTCCTGTTTTGGATGCTGCTCATATTGTGCCGTTCAGCGAAGAAGGCAGCTATTCGGTGAAGAATGGGTTGTTGCTCAGAACTGACATCCATATGCTGTACGACAAGGGATACCTCACCGTTACTCCCGACTATCATGTTGAGGTGAGCAATCGACTGAAAAGCGAGTACGGTAATGGGAAGATCTACTATGCCTATCATGGTCTTGCTCTTCCAAACCTTCCTTTGCAACAACAGGAAAGGCCTTCTCCCTCCTTCCTGGCATGGCATACCGAGCATGTGTACAAGGGGTAATCTGAAGCGTTTGGAGGGCTGGTTTGATACGTGCTACTTCTTTCCAAGCTCCACTACCACTGTATCGTAACCACTGAAGGAAACCTCATTGATGCTTCCGCACTCAGGGCATACAACCCGCACCGATACTTGCTCATGTTTCATATCAGTGATGTTGACCTGGTATTCCCAACTTCCACATCCCAAACAGGTGAATTTCATGGTTTTCCTTTTGCTCCCGTGTTCTTAATGTGCAGTATGGCTTCAAATATTGGTCATAAGCAAATAAAATTGCTTTTGGTACAGAAAAATTTGAAGTTTTGTCAGCCAGCTTTCGAAGCTAATTAGCATACCTAGTGAGAATCCTTGTTCTTCTGTCACAAAATATATATAGTTTATGTGACAGAGTAGAGAGGTTTTATATGGATCAGGAAAGTTTAATGACGCAAGTACGGAAGAAAGTTTCTCAAATGAAGCCTGGGACAGTTTTTACTGCACGAGACTTTTGGGAGATATCTGATAGTCCAGCCATCCGCCAGAGTCTTAAGCGCCTCACCGGGAGTGGTACTATCCGACGTATTGCACATGGTATGTATGACAAACCAGTGTACAGCCGATTACTTGGAGAATTTGAGGAAGCGGATATATACAATGCAGCACATGCATTGGCTCGCATCAATAATTGGACAATTGCTCCAAGTGGAAATATCGCACTCAATCTATTGGGATTATCAACGCAAGTCAGTACCAAATGGTCTTTTGTGAGCGATGGGCCCTATAGAACGTATATGGTGGGATCCAGTACCATTGAATTCAAGCACCGGGCAAACAGGGAAATCACGAGGATGTCCGAGATGACTTTATTGGTAATTCAGGCATTGAAAGCATTGGGAAAAGAACGGGTGACAGATCTTCTTCTTGCCAAAATACAAGAAAAGCTGACTTGCAGCGAGAAAAAGAAATTATTGATTGAAGCAAAGACTGCTTCGTCTTGGATTAATAAGGCAATACAGAAAATCTGTGAAGAGGTACAATGTTCAGGATAGCAAAATTGCCCACTGAAGATCGTCGGGTCTTGTTTCGTAATACTGCAGCTAGGATGCATCTGCATGAATCTATTGTGGAAAAAGATTTCTGGGTGTGCCTTACCTTGGAATACCTCTTTCACCACTGTACATATAAGAACGCATTTGCATTCAAAGGAGGGACCAGCCTTTCCAAAGCCTGGCATGTAATCGAACGATTTTCTGAAGACATTGACTTGATTCTTGATTGGCGTACCTTGGGATACTCACGGAAAGAACCATGGGATGAACGAAGCCGCAAGCAACAAGCTTTGTTCAATAAAGGTGCGAATGAAAGAGCGGAGCTTTTTATAAGCAAGGAACTCCAAACGGTGGTGAGGAATGATTTATCCAGGATAATTGGAACTGCTTCTGATGTATCAGTTTACGTACATGACTCCCAGACAATTAACTTCAACTATCCGCACATATTTTCTTCATCTTCTCTCACGCAATCCATCAAGCTTGAGATAGGCCCATTGGCAGCTTGGACACCTACAACAAAGGCCTTGATTACTCCGTTTAGTGCACAACAGTACCCGAAGGTGTTTGTGCAGGATTCTACATATATTCTTACGGTACTTCCGGAACGTACGTTTTGGGAAAAAGCGACTATCCTTCATCATGAAGCTCATCGCCCCAAGAATTCAATTCTTCCCTCGCGTTATTCTCGTCATTACTATGATTTGTATCGCCTCGGAAATTCATATGTCAAGGAAAGGGCTTTTTCGGATGTTGGATTATTGAATAGAGTTGTCGATTTCAAGAAAAAGTTTTACCCACGTGGTTGGGCAAACTATGATGAAGCCAAGCCGGGCACATTTTGCTTATACCCTTCTGAGACAACCAAGAAAGATCTTGGCAAAGATTATGAAGCAATGACCGAAATGTTCTATGGAGACTTTCCCGATTTTGACAGAATTTTGGAATACATCAAACACTTGGAAAACGAAATCAATGCCTTGGCATAGATTGTAACAAATCCTTTGGCTTGGGAAGTTCTTGTCATGAACGATTCTCTATACCCCATTGTTCAGACAAGTACAGATGTACACCCTTTGCTCGAGCAATAAGAGCCGTGGGAGTATTCACCAAGGCAGAAGTGCTTGGGCAATGCCCTTCCATCGGCAGCTGTTCGGTGGAAGCTGCGCTCAAGAAACTTGTGGAAGAAGGATATATCGACAGTCAAGGAAACGGGAGAGGCACTACCTATGTGCGTCCCTTTTGTGAGGATCAATCTCCCAAGAGATACCTGCTTTTGGGAGAATAGCGCTCTTCATGGGAGAGATCTCGAGATTCAGAGAGGAACTCTCACCTATCGTGATCTTTTTGTTTCTCATCAAGGACAAATGCCAATACTGGGATATACTGATGGCATAGTCTGATCCTTTTGGAGGTTCCGCATGCAAACAGAAGTCAGAATGATTCCCATCACCACACCCTACGGGGAGTACCGGGTCTGGACCAAACGCTGCAACAGCAGTCCGTCAAAAAGGCTTTTGCTCTTGCACGGAGGACCGGGGATGACCCATGAGTACTTCGAGAGCTTCGATGCCTACTTCGCCGATGGGGATATCGAATACATCTACTATGACCAGCTCGGCAGCCACAACTCGGACAACCCCGCAGACCGCAAGTTCTGGACCATCGAGCGCTTTGTGGACGAGGTTGACCAGGTTCGCAAGGCCTTGGGCCTTGATGCCTCAAACTTCTTCCTGCTCGGCCACAGCTGGGGAGGATTGCTTGCCATCGAGTATGCGCTTGCCCATCCTCAGGCGCTCAAGGGCCTGATCATCAGCAACATGATGGCCGACTGCGTTGACTACCAGCACTACGCAGACGATGTGCTGGGGCCTCAGATGGATAGCGCTGTGCTAGAGCGCATCAAGGAGCTGGAAGCAGCAGGAGCGTATGAGAGCGAGGAGTATGAAGCGCTTCTCATGCCCAACCACTATGAGAAGCATGTCTTGCGCCGTCCCATGGATCAGTGGCCTGCGTGTGTGATGCATGCCTTGGAACACGTCAACAAGGACCTGTATGTCTATATGCAGGGCCCCAGCGAGTTCGGCATCGCCGGCGTCCTGGCCACCTGGGATCGCTCAGAAGATCTCGGTAAGATTCCCGTCCCCACCTTGGTGATCGGGGCCGAGTATGACACCATGGACCCCTTGTACATGAAGTGGATGGCCCAGCAGATTC
>Ga0265295_1009773_pt1 | contig 10159 bp, 8 predicted proteins | sample Munlansysbiofilm_FD_192503 | JGI IMG/M metagenome (GOLD analysis project Ga0265295, IMG submission 192503) | Leachate microbial communities from a municipal landfill in Southern Ontario, Canada - Methane capture system biofilm | ecosystem: Engineered > Solid waste > Landfill > Unclassified ...
CCGAAGAAGTCAGTAATGCCGCCGAAGCCGGCGCAGAAGTAGATGCGCTGCTCGCTGAAAATATCATATTGAATCAGAAAGCCGTCGCTTTCGATGATTGGAAAAGCCTGGATATTGACCTGCACGGAGGGGAAGTATGGCGACACCCGGCTGAGGCGGTATTGCATATAGCCGTGTCTCCAAGTGCTGAGAATATCGCTGCTATGGTGAAACCAGGCCGAGTAGGAATCGCCGGCTCCCGGCAGGCAGACCCCGGGAGTGAGGCCCAGCCCGCTCATCAGCAGGCCGTTTTTAGCCTGGTGGCACCAGGTATTCTTGCCGTAGTCGGTGGAGGCGCCCATGAACAGGGGGCTGTCTCCGGCAAAGGTGAAAAAACGCTGCTTGAGATGATCACGGCTGTGACCGCCATAAAGAACACGGTTGAAATATCGGTCGGAACCGAAAATCTGTAGGCCTTCGGCGCTCAGGACGTGGCGGGCAGGATGACGGCTAGGCATGACGGGCCTCCGGATTGAACTAAAACATAGTAACTGACATTACTTTAACCTCTGAGAACGACTTTGCCGGAAGAGCGCAGGGGGGGAGGACACGAAGACACACGAAGGCACAGGAAGTTTTTCGCTTCATGAGCGGCTTAAAAAACCATGTGTTTGGATTGCTTTTTGCGTTTGTCATAATACTTTATATTAGTTTTGTCTGGATGATTATTTTATTTTTCTAGGAGTTTTCATGAAACGAGCCTGTTTTTATCTTACTTTGCCCTTGTTGCTGCTACTGTTGAATGCCTGCAGCAGTCTTTGTTGCCGTGTGCCCTCTGGCTCTGCAGTGGTGCAGGCGGTCTACACTCCGTCTCCCCTTGTTTTAGATGGCAGGCTTGACGAGGCCGCCTGGGCTGATGCTCCGGCCTATTATCCGCAATTGGGTCGCGGCACTTATGACAAGCTGCCTGTGGCGATGCAGGCGACGGTGGGTCGCGAGCTGCGCGAGCCGGGTTACTACAAGCTACTCTGGGATGAGGACTATCTCTATGTCGGCGCGCAGTTTGTCGATTCCGACGTGCATGCCTACGGCGAGGAGGACCAGGAGCATCATTATACCCTGGGTGATGTGGCCGAGGTCTTTATCAAGCCGGCCTCGGACACTTACTACTGGGAGCTGTACGGCACGCCGGCCGCAAAAATGAGCACATTCTTCATTCCGGGACGAGGCGCGCTGATGGGGCCGCTGCTCACCAGCGACCCTTTCGAGCTGAAGGTGGCCAGCCAGGTGCAGGGCACGCTTAACCAATGGCAGGATAAAGACCAGGGCTGGAGCATGGAAATGGCCATACCAAGAACAGAATTGGAAAAATTCGGAGCCAAATTCAACCCGGAACAGGGCTGGAGCATCTTCCTGGCACGCTATAACTACTGCAGATACCTGCCAAGCAAGGAAATGAGTTCCTTTCCGCAGCAGCAGGAAACCGCCAACTTCCATATGCTGGAGGAATATGCGACGCTGCAGTTGCTCAAACCATGAGCCTGAATCGAGGAAAATAAAAGATGAAACTGGGAATTGTCATTACGCGCAGCGATGCCGAGGCGGTGTATAACGCTCTGAGGCTGGCGCTGTATAGCTTGCAGCAGGGAGACAAAGTCAGCGTCTTCCTCTCCGGTGAAGGTGTGGAGCTAGACCAGATACAGGACCCCAGGTTCGACGTCGTCGAGCTGGCCGAGCAGGTGCTGGCCTCCGGCGGCAGGTTCCTTGCCTGCGGCAGTTGCCTGAAGCTCAGACAGGCCGGGGCTAGCCAGGTCTGCCCGCTCTCCACCCTGGCGGACTATTACGAGCTGGTCCGAGACAGCGATAAACTCGTGACCGTCTGAAAAGCTATAAACCACTTAGGCGCACTAAGGCACACTAAGGCAGACAAATAAACTCTAAGAGAAAGCGGACTAGGCAAATAAAAGCTTTGATGTGGAAAAAAATTTCCAAAGTCATTTGCAAAGCGATAATCATGCGCTATAGTTAGCTACTGGCATCTTTTGGAATTCTCGAAGATATCGGATGATTGAACGGATGATTGTCTTTTCTTGGCCCCTTTTTCTTCCTTGGTTTTTCTGATCCTGCTAGCCTGGGCTGTTTTTTAGCCTCTTTCCCACTCTTAGCTTCGGAAAGTAAAAGATAGGAGCTGGAATTCCCAGTTTGGAGTAAGAAGAAATGGGCAAGAAGTTGTATGTAGGGAATCTGAGCTATGCGGTTACAGATTCGGAACTGGAGTCTCTGTTTGCGCAGTTTGGCCAGGTTGACTCGGCAAAAGTGATTTCGGATCGCGACTCGGGTCGCAGCAAGGGCTTTGGCTTTGTAGAAATGGCCAATGACAACGAGGCCGAGGCTGCCATCGAGGGGCTTAACGGCAAGGAAAACAACGGCAGAGCTTTGACCGTGAATGAAGCCAGGCCCCTGGAACCCCGCGCTCCCCGCGGCGGCGGCTACGGTGGCGGCGGCGGTCGTCCCCGCAGCGGCGGTTATGGTGGCGGCGGACGCTACTAGGCCGGAGCGAACGAGGGGTGCCTGAGATTGGCGCCCTGAAATGACAAAAGGCTTCTGTTTCTTAGGAAACAGAAGCTTTTTTTATGTGGCTGCGCTCTGCTGCGGCGATAAAGGGGGGCCTGACGGAAAATTGGACACTAAGACACACTAAGTCACACTAAGTCACACCAAGTTTTGGAAGCTTGAGTACCAGCGTTGAGCCAACATTACTCTTTTTTTGGGACGCGGTCTTTCCCAGTATTACAAAAATCTCGCAGCATGCGTTTTGTTTTCAGTCTTATTTTATTTGTCCTTTGCGCTTCGGCCATTCCGGCGCGTGCCTCTGAGACGCAGTCTGACACTGTGCTTGTGGCGGAGTCCGAGCCTGTCGCCGCTTCCACCCCTGCTGCGGGGCGCCCGGTGCTTGATCTGGAGCAGTTGCGCCTGCTGGAATTAGACCGCGGCGCCTTCAACTGGCGTCAGGACTGGTGGAAATATCTGCTTATGGCCAGTCTGTTTTTGCTTTGTCTCTGTCTCGTGGTATATTTGACCAAGCTGCTTTTTTGGCTTTTTGGCGTGCTTGTCTGCCTGGGCAGCGCCTTGGCTGCCGGGCTTTTGTTGTCCGGTCTTTTTCGTCCTTGGCTGCCGCCGCTTTTGCCCGGGGCGCTCACTGCGTTTTTGCCTGCCGAGTTTATCTGCCATTTGCTCGCCGGCTGTCTGGGCTATGCTTTGGCGGCCTGTGTTTTAACTCTTATTAGCAAGCCACTGCGGCGCAAAACGAAGAAAGGCTGAAATGGAAAACAATGGAGGCTCCACCGTCAGCCTGGCCCGGCTGGAAAGCTATGACGATTTTGAGGCGCTGCTGGCTGCACTGCGGGAGCTTTTGCGTCCACTGGGCGGCATGTCTGCCTTTGTGCGCCCTGGCCAGCGGGTTTTGCTGAAGGTTAATCTGCTGGCGCCGGCCAGGCCGGAACAGGCGGTCACTACGCATCCGGAGCTGCTGCGCGGCGTTATACGCCTGGTGAAGGAGGCCGGCGGCATAGCCTGTGTGGGCGACGGACCCGGGGTGGGGGACACCCTTACCAACCTGAAGGCCTGCGGCATGGCTAAAGTCATTGAGGAGGAGGGGGCCGAGGCGCTGCTGTTCAAGGAGACTAGCGTCTTTGAAAACCTGGAAAACCGCATTGGCAAGCGTGTGGCGTTGAGCAGCCACCTGCTCGACTGCCAGGTGCTTATCTCCCTGCCCAAGCTTAAAACCCATGTGCAGATGGCCTATACCGGGGCGCTGAAGAACCAATACGGCTTGATACCCGGCTCGGCCAAGGGGCAATATCATTTTCGCTTTCAGAACCGCGAGCATCTCGCTGATCTGATGCTGGATATCAATCGGCTGGCAAAACCGGCCCTGGCTATCATGGACGGCATCGTCGCTATGGAGGGCGAGGGGCCCAGCGGCGGACAGCCCAGAAAACTGGGCGCACTCATGGCCAGCGCAGACCTGGCCGCGCTCGATGTGCTCGCCTGCCACCTGATCGGCCTGGATCCGGAGCGCAACCCGCTTAATATGGCGGCTCGCAGAGCCGGCTACGGCGCAACTAGGCTGGAGGAAATAAATGTCTGCGGCGAGCGCCCCGAAAATATGCGGCTGCTCGATTTCAAGCTGGTGAAGGCCCCGGTTAATATCATGCGCATACTGCCCTTGCCGGCAGCCTGGCTACGCTGGCTGCGAAGGCAGGTCGCGCCCAGACCGCAGATCAACCGGGAGCTGTGCATTATGTGCCTGCGCTGCGCCAAAGGCTGCCCCGTGCAGCCGCCAGCCATAGACCCCAAAATGCCGCCCGGAAAAGAGCTGAACAGCATGACTTGCATCAGATGCTATTGCTGTCACGAGTTCTGCCCAGTGAAAGCCATAGACCTAAAGAAAAGCGGTCTGGGGAGGCTGCTAGACTTTCGAAATATTGCCGACACCGGCACCAGGCTGCTGGGTAAAATAGTCGCTTTTATGCGAAAACGATAGCTTTTGGCCAATCAGCCCCAGTATGGCTACATGGCCAAAAGCTCAGCACGGCATAATTACTGGCTGTTGTCGTCGTTTCCGCTGAGGCGCATGAACTCGTCTCTCTCCTGCTCCATCACCAGCTTGATGATATCGCCATTGTTTTCGCAGCTGGGCAGGGCATTGACGAAATCATCGTTTTTCAGCAGTCTGGCCATGCAGCCCATCAGGTGCAGATGCAGCTCGATGTTCTGGCTGCAGATAAGGAAGAAGGTATGCACCGGGTTGCCGTCGGGGGCCTTGAAGTCAATACCCTGTTTTGAGTAGCCGTAGATGACGCTGCCCGGTGCGCGCAGCGTGGTGATCGGGTCGCGCGGGTGTGGTATGGCGATGCCGTTGCCTATGCCGGTGCTCAGCACATTTTCGCGGGCCATGCATTTTTCACGCAGGTCCAGCACATCGAGCACCAGGCCGAAAAAGAAACGCGGGTCGGTAAGCTCGGCGATGGCCTCCTCGATATTGGTGGCCTTCATGTCGAGAATGATACGCTCCTCGTTCATCAGGCGGCTGACAGGGATGCCGATGTGGGGACGAGTCAGTACTGACATCGGCATATCCTCGTCATCCTCGTCTATGGGAGTGGAAGGGAAAAAAACACGGTCGATCTGACTGCCGTTGAAACGCCATTGACCGCCTATCTTGGCACCCTGAATCTTGCCGGTCTTCAACATGCGCAAAATGGTGCGCTCGTTGACGCGGAGATACTCCGCCAGCTCTTTTAAGGTTAAAATCATGATAAAGCCTCCTGCATGAAATTGGTTGAAAGGTGACAAATTAAGACAAAACACACAAAATCGGTTACTCATTAGACAATAATACGTCTTTATGCCTCTGTCAAACTACAATCGAGCTTTTTTTGCTTTTTACTTAAAATAGGCTGGTTTGACTTAGTGTGTCTTAGTGAGTCTTGGTGTGTCTTGGTGTCCTCTCCCCCGTTTTTAGGCGTCTTTAGGAATGTTGCCGCAAGGGCGGGAAATATTGTGCCGGCGCATTATGGTAAAACCCCAGAGCCATTTTGTCGCGGGATTTAGTCATGGATACCAGGGCCGCCTATCTCATCCTGAATTTGCTGCCTGGCATAGGGCCGGGCAAAGTGAAACAGCTGCTGGCTTGTTTTGCCAGCGCGGAAGAGATTTTTTCCAGGCCGGAGTCGGCGCTGCTGCGTGTTCCCGGCATAGGTGCGCGCCTGGCTTCAGTGATACGCAACTGGCAGAAGCATTGCGATCTTGAGGCGGAGCTGCGCCTGGCGCAGGCGGCCGGGGTCTACATCGTCACCCAGGAGGACGCCGCCTATCCAGCCTTGCTGAAGGAAATCTACGACCCGCCTATCTGCCTATATGTGCGCGGCGAGCTTGAGGCACTGCAGCGTTGCCGGCAGAGCCTGGCCATAGTTGGCTCCAGGCACACCTCCAACTACGGCTTGCAGATGGCCGCCTCCCTGGCAGCGGCGGCGGCCTGCGCCGGCTGGACGGTGGTTTCCGGACTGGCGCGCGGCATTGACACCGCCGCCCATCGAGCCGTGGTGCAGGCTGGCGGCTGTACCGTCGCGGTTATCGGCAGCGGCCTGTGCCGCCTGTATCCGCCGGAAAACCAGGGGCTGGCCGAGCAAATCTGTGCCGCTGGCGGGGCCGTGGTCTCCGAGTTCCCTTTGCAGCAGCCGCCGGACAAGCGCAATTTTCCCATGCGTAACCGCATTATCTCGGGCATGAGCAAAGGCACGCTGGTGGTGGAGGCTGGCCTCTACTCCGGCAGCTTGATTACTGCCGGCCAGGCGGTGGCGCAAAACCGCAGTGTGTTTGCCGTGCCTGGCCGGGCCGACAGCCCCTTTTCCAGAGGCTGCCACAACTTGCTGCGCGACGGTGCCAGGCTGGTGGAGACCTTCCTGGATGTGCAGGAGGAGTTCTCCATGCTGCCCAATTTGCAGATCAAGGCGGCTGAGCAGGCCGCCGACGAGGCCAGGGAGCAAACCGTGTTGCTAAGCAGCCTGGAATATGATATCTGGCAAAAAATCGGCGAGGAGAAGCCCGGTATCGATGATCTTCTGGCGCAATGCCCTGAGCCGCCCTCGAAGATACTGGGCAGCCTGCTTATCATGGAAATCAAGCAGGTGCTTAGGCAGCTGCCAGGCAAAAGAGTGCAGCGCATCCCCAATAAAAAGGTGGAGCTGCAGGAGGACTAGAGCCTGTCTATAAAGCCCTTGAACCACGAAGGCGCGCGAAGGGGGAGGGCACTAAGACACACGAAGATACACTAAGATACACTAAGGCTCAGCAAAGCATAGCAAGGTAGAAGCGAATTAACTTTTTTTTCGTAATTGGCGCTGATTTTGTTTTCAGCGTATATATTTTACGGCATTATTTATGCCATTAGCATTAGGAGCATCATCAATGAGCAAGCAGTTAGTCGTGGTCGAGTCACCGGCCAAGGCAAGAACGATAAGCAGATTTCTGGGCGGCAACAGCCAGGTGCTGGCCTCCATGGGTCATGTGCGCGACCTCCCTCAGCGCGAGCTGGGGGTGGATGTGCAGGACGATTTCCGTCCTAGTTACGAGCTTACCAACAACGGTAAAAAGGTTTTGAAGGCGTTGCGCAGCGCCGCCAAGGATGCCGAGGCAATCTATCTGGCCACTGACCCTGACCGTGAGGGCGAGGCCATTGCCTGGCATCTCAAACAGATACTCGAGGAGTCTAGCCAGGCGCCGTTTTACCGCATCACCTTTCACGAAATCACCAAAAACGCCATACAGAACTCATTGCTGCAGCCAGGCGAGCTGGCCGTCAACCTGGTTGATGCGCAGCAGGCCCGGCGTATCCTGGACCGCCTGGTGGGCTATCAGGTCAGCCCGCTGCTCTGGAGGCAGGTGGGCAAAGGCACCAGTGCCGGGCGCGTGCAGTCAGTGGCCCTGGGCCTGATTGTCGAGCGCGAACGCGAAATACTGGCTTTCGAGCCCCAGGAATACTGGAATTTCGAGGCCATGTTTCTGTGTTCCGAGCCTAAAACCAAGCTCAAGACCAAGCTTTCGCGCATCAATGCCGAGAAGGCCCTGATTCCTGACCAGGAGTGGGCCTTGCGTCTCGAGGAGGCATTGCTGGGCGAGGGTGTACGGCATCAGGTGGCCAAGGTGAGTTCCAGCCCGCGCCGTCAAAATGCGGCCCCTCCCTTCATCACCAGTACTTTGCAACAGGCTGCCGGCAGCCATCTGAAGCTCAGCACCTCGCAAACCATGCGCCTGGCCCAGGAGCTCTACGAGGGCGTCGAATGTGGCGGGGAAGGCTCGGTGGGCCTGATCACCTATATGCGTACCGACTCTTTCAATATCGCTGCCGAGGCACAGCAAGAGGCTGCCGAATATGTCAAAAAGAATTTCGGCCCGGAGTATCTGCCGGCCAAGCCAAATGTCTACCGTTCCCGCAAGAGCGCGCAGGAGGCTCACGAGGCCATTCGACCCACCGACATCAACCGTACTCCCGACAGCCTGAGTGCTTATCTGAGCGGGCCACAGCTGCGGCTCTACCGTCTTATCTGGAACCGTTTTCTGGCCAGTCAGATGGCAGCGGCCAGGCAGCTGGACCATGTGATCGAAATAGAGAGCAGCGGGGGTGCTTTGGCTACGCTAGTTTGGCAGCCAGACGCGGCCTCCAAGCCCGATTCGCCGATGCCTGCCGGCACGGTTTGCACCTTTCGCGCTGCCGCCAGGCAGACTCTGTTTGCCGGCTACTTGGCAGTCTATAGCATGAAGGACCTGGGCGAGGAGGACGAGCTTGACCAGTCCGGCGGCGTCTTGCCGGCTCTCAAGGAAGGGCAGGCCTGCAAGCTGCTCGAACTGCTCAAAGAGCAGTGTTTCACCAGCCCTCCCAATCGCTACAGCGAGGCCAGTCTGGTGAAGGCCCTGGAACAGAATGGGGTGGGGCGACCCAGCACTTATGCGGCAACCATACATACCATATTGGACCGGGACTATGTCAACAAGGAAAAAAGCCTGCTGAGACCCAGCGGGCTGGGTATGCAGGTAAGCGATTTCCTCGTGCAGCGCATGCCGCAGCTCTTCAATATCGGCTTTACCGCCGAAATGGAAGACTACTTGGACAAAATCGAGGAGGGCAGCCTGGACTGGATCGAGATGCTGAGAAAATTCAACGACCAGTTGCAACAATGGCTGGGAGCCGGCGCCATGCTGCCGGAAAGCAGCATCGCCATGCCAGACCTGGAACAACTGCTGTTGAAATTATTCCCGGAGGACTTCGAGTTCAACGAGCCGGAAACCAAGGGACGGCGGGTGTATGACGACAAGAAGTTTATCAGCAGCATATGCACGCAGATCAGCGAAAAAGGCAAACTCAGCGCTAGGCAGTGGGCCGCGCTGTTCAACACCCTGGGCAAGTACGAGGGCGAACACCCGCATTTTGCTGAGCAGTTGCAGAAGGCCGGCTTGCTTGAACAAGTCAGAGCCACCATGAAAGCCAGGGAGAAAAAAGGCGAAAAGAAAACAGTGACGGTGGGGCCGGCCTTGGCAAAACTTTTCGAGCAGATGCAGAAGCTGGAATGGGAGGAGCCGGTTAAAAGAGGCCGACGCAGCTATGACGACGGCAAATTCTTCGCCTCCCTGTATAAACAAGCCAGCCAGGACGGCCTGCTGAGCGAGGCGCAGACCGCCGTGCTGGCCAAGCTGGCAGCCAAATACGCCAAGAAAATCCCGGACTACGCCGAGCTTTGCGCCGAACTGCACTGGGACCAGCCCGAGAGCAAAGCGGCTGACCCGCAAAAAGCCGCCAAAATTGAAAAATTGCTGGAGCTTTCAGAGCAGATCAGCAGCTGGCGAGAACCCAGCGGCAAAGGTAAACGCGTCTTTGACGACCAGGAGTTTGTTAAATCCCTGCGTGGACAATATGAGCTGAAAGCCGACCTGAGCGAGCGCCAGGTGGCCGCCCTGGGCAAGGTGCTGGGTAATTATACCGAACAAATCAAGGATTTTGCCAAATACGCCCAGGAACTGGGCATAATGCCGAAGCAGGTGAAGCAGCTCGAGGGCAGTAAATGCCCGAACTGCGGCGCCGCCCTGGTCGAACGCATGGGAAGAGGAAAACCCTTTGTGGGCTGCTCAGCCTTCCCTAAATGCAGATATATAGAGCCTAGAGACAAAGGAGAATAAAATACCGCGCTGACTCGTTTAAAATAAAAAAGGTGAGCCGACTGTCTGCTCTGCAGATTAAAATTTGAAATCCTGAGATTTCTTTGTAAATATGTCCAGAGTGTCTGTATCGGACTCACCTAAGCATTACAATACACAGTAAAACTCACTTTGCAAGTCGATAGACGAAAAAACCCGGGGGGGGACAGTGCCAAAGAATCAGAAACCCAAAAAAAATATTTTTCGCGCAGTCTGCTCCGTCTCGTCATTTCGAGACACATCCCTCCCCTGTCCGCGTTTTTCACTGTTTCGCCGGCTGTTGTGTCGCCTTGAAGTGAATTTGCGGTTTTTATACTTGCTAATATGTACACGGGTTTGGGACTGGGGCGAAGTTCAGCATTGCGGGTCAGGCTGTGTCGTATGCAAGCCTCCACTTGCTTATATCTATTTCGGATATGGGTTTATG
>Ga0265295_1009774_pt1 | contig 10157 bp, 8 predicted proteins | sample Munlansysbiofilm_FD_192503 | JGI IMG/M metagenome (GOLD analysis project Ga0265295, IMG submission 192503) | Leachate microbial communities from a municipal landfill in Southern Ontario, Canada - Methane capture system biofilm | ecosystem: Engineered > Solid waste > Landfill > Unclassified ...
GACGAATCTTAAGCGGTCCACCTTAGAGCGTGAACATCCTTATGACGATGTCCCCCGCCATCTCTATGTACATGTGCCATTTTGTCGGGCGCGCTGTGTGTATTGTGATTTTAGTATTCATGTCGGGCGCCGCGATCCATGGGAAAAACGGTATGTCCAAGCGCTTGGCAAAGAACTTTTGCTTTGGCGAAGCATCCTTGGGCCGTCTTTGCTTCCTTTAAAAACACTTTATATCGGTGGTGGGACACCGACCGAACTCAGTGTAGAACATCGCACAGAGTTGTTTAGTTTGCTTAAAGAGACGTTTGGTCCGCTTGAGGACATTCCAGAGGTGACGATCGAAGCCAATCCAGAAACGGTGACGACTGAACTTCTCGATGCCTTGCGTCGGGCTGGTGTGAGTCGCATCAGTCTTGGCGTGCAAACATTTGACGACCGACTGCTGAAACAGTTGGGAAGGGTGCACGATGCCGAGCGCGCCATCCAAGCTGTGCAGCTTGCTGCGCGCGCCGGATTTTCGCACATTAGCATCGACCTTATGTTTGGGCTCCCGGAGCAGTCCCTGCTGGATGTTCAGCGCGATCTTTCTTTGGCCATGGAACAACCGATTGATCATCTTTCATATTATAATTTACAGATTGAACCGCTAACTCGTCTGGGACGGGAGGTTCAAAGTGGTAACATACGGCCCCTCGATGAAGAACGGGAGAGCGAGATGTATGCTTTCATCATCGATGCTTTGACACGTCAAGGGTTTGATCAGTATGAACTCTCTAATTTTGCGCGACCGGGCGGTGCTTCTCAACACAATCTCGCTTATTGGACGGGACGCAGTTATCTTGGTGTCGGACCGAGCGCACATGGTTTTGTCTTTGGTAGACGATATGCAAATGTAGCGGCGCTCCCGCGTTATGTTGCAGTAAGCGAGCGGGCCAAGGGCCATGACGATTTTTTTTCTACGGTTCATACATTGTCGATGATGGAGATGATCGAAGAATATGTTTTTTTAGGTCTACGTCTTACCGAAGGCGTAAGACATGATCGTTTTTACGAACGGTTTGGGCGCACGCTGACCGATGTTTATGGCGATGAACTTTCCATGTTGGCTAAAAAGGGCCTTTTGATCGTCGACGAGACAGGCATACGCTTACCGAAAGACGTTTATTTTATCAGTAATGAAGTGATGCAGTCGTTTTTGCTCACTGTTTGATGCCTTTGATGCTGGGCATACCGGGAGCTGTATCCGTATCGTCGATTGATCAAGCGTTGACAAAGACGCCGTTAATTTGTTACATTATGTTTAGCTTAGCACTCGATGTTTGAGAGTGCTAACAAGGGGGTGCGCGCGATGCTGACAGAACGGCAAAGGGCGATTCTCCGGGCGGTGGTAGAAAATTATATTCGTTATGCAGAACCGATCGGTTCACGAACCATCGCCAAAACTTCCGGCATGAACTACAGCGCAGCAACGATACGTAACGAGATGGCCGATCTGGAGGAGATGGGTTATTTAGAGCAGCCGCACACCTCGGCTGGACGCATCCCTTCAGAAAAGGGCTACAGATATTACGTTGATCACCTGATGAGCATTGAAGAAACGTCAGAAAAGTTTTTGGAAGACTTGCGTTCGCGATTCCATCGACGCTTTGTTGAACTGGATGATGCTTTAAGACATGCTGCGGCGCTCCTTTCTGATCTTAGCCATTATACTGTCGTCGCCTTAGGACCGGAAATCGTCGAAGCGCGTCTAAAAAAACTTGATTTTATACCACTGGATGAAGAACGCGTCGTGGCCATTCTCGTGACGGATGCCGGACGTGTTGAACATCGCACGCTGAATTTGCCGGAAGGTCTAACCTATGAATCGCTTCGTGAGTTGACTGGGCGGTTAAACCGTAAACTTTCAGGTACGACCATTGCCGCTTTAGGACAGGCGATATACCAAGAATTGGCTCGAGTGATGGAAGAACATCGTCGAGCGTATGTGGAACTGACGCAGTTTGTACAGTCCATGGTCATGCCAAAAGTCGAAGAAAAGCTGATTATTGACGGCAAGTTGCAGATTTTATCACAGCCGGAGTTTCAAGACGTTGAAAAAATGCGTGCGCTCCTTCACCTGTTCGAAGAACCAGAATTGCTTTCTCATGTTCTTCGTCAGGCAGGAAGGGGGATTACGGTCAAAATTGGTGCTGAGCATGAACTTTCCGAACGAACACCTTTATCCTTGGTCACTGGTCAGTATGATCTTGGACAGGAACAGATGACCATTGCCATTATCGGTCCGACACGCATGGATTATGCGCGGGCGATGGGTCTCATGCATGCGGTGTTTGTTTTGTTTGAGTCCCTTCGAGAAACGTGATGGCGCCAAACGCTGACTTGCGAGGTGACACATGTGAAAGAAGAAGGAACATCTGATTTTCAGATGATCAGCGAGAAAGAGGCGAGAGCAATCGACACGGAGCAAAAAAAACAAGAACATACAGTGGCAGAAGAACGCCAAGAATCTACCCATCAAGAAGGCGTCATCGATCAGGTCATACAGGAAGATGATGCCAACGATCTAGGGACGGAAGAAGCCCCAGAGGTATCTCCGCCCTGTCAGGCGTACGAAGAGCAAATCCAACGTCTTGAAGCGGAACTTGCCCAAGAGCGCGAGCGAACGCTTCGGGCGTTGGCAGAATTTGAAAATTATCGTCGGCGCATGCAGCGTGAACTCGAGCAGACGGCGCGTTATGGCATCCGCCCGCTTGTCGAAAGCATCCTGCCCACGATTGATAATTTTGAACGCGCGCTCAACAGCCGCGACGCTAAGGATGATCCCTTTTATCAAGGGGTGGTCATGATTCACCGCCAACTTCTCGAGGCATTGTATGCGTTGGGCATCACCGAAATTAAAGATATCGATGTACCGTTTGATCCAACGCTGCATCAAGCTGTTGGTATGGTGGAGAGCACGTCTCCTGATCAACGCGAGCGAGTCGCTGAAGTCTTACAAAAAGGTTATCTTTTGCACGATCGATTGATTCGACCAGCGATGGTCAAGGTTTATAGCTAAACATTTCTTTTTTTAATGAATGGCGCCTTTATTTAAAAGGTTAAACGACGTATTCACCCATTATGCTATTTAAATCTTGCTATGCATGCGTTTGGTTTTATAAGTCACAAGGGAGGAAGATGAAGATGGGAAAAGTGATAGGCATCGATTTGGGTACAACGAACTCTGTGGTCGCTGTTTTGGAAGGCGGGGAACCGATTGTCATCCCAACGCCTGAAGGAAGCCGTATTACCCCGTCGGTTGTTGCGTTTAAACCGGATGGCGAACGTTTGATCGGTGAACCTGCCAAGCGTCAAGCGATCACCAATCCAAAGCGCACCATCATGTCGATTAAACGGCATATGGGCACAGACTATAAGGTGACAATTGACGATAAATCATACACGCCGCAAGAGATTTCTGCTATGATTTTACAAAAACTCAAAAGTGATGCTGAAGCATACCTCGGTGAGCCAGTGACGCAGGCTGTGATCACCGTACCAGCTTATTTTAACGATGCTCAACGTCAGGCGACCAAAGATGCAGGGAAAATTGCGGGGCTTGAAGTCCTTCGTATCATTAACGAACCGACAGCGGCTTCCTTGGCTTACGGTCTAGAAAAAGAAGGCGATCAGACGATTCTTGTCTTTGACCTTGGTGGTGGGACGTTTGACGTCTCGATTTTGGAACTCGGTGGTGGCGTTTTTGAGGTGAAAGCGACCAGCGGTGATAACCACCTCGGTGGCGATGATTTTGACCAAGCCATCATAGATTATCTCGTATCGACGTTTAAGGCCGAACAAGGCATTGATCTATCCAAAGATCCGATGGCCATGCAACGTCTCAAAGAAGCTGCTGAAAAGGCTAAAAAAGATCTCTCGGGTGTCCTTTCGACGACCATTTCTTTACCGTTTATCACGGCCGATGCGAGTGGTCCCAAACATCTGGAAATGACGTTAACGCGTGCCAAGTTTGAGGAATTGACGGCGCATCTTGTAGAAAGAACGATGGGTCCGACTCGCCGCGCTCTAGAAGATGCTGGGCTTTCGGCCAGCCAGATCGACAAGGTGATACTCGTTGGCGGATCGACACGCATTCCTGCTGTGCAAGAAGCGATCAAAAAACTGATTGGGAAAGAACCGTTTAAAGGTGTGAATCCGGATGAAGTCGTAGCACTTGGTGCTGCCATCCAGGCCGGTGTGTTATCGGGTGAAGTGAAAGACATCGTTCTTCTCGATGTGACACCTCTTTCTTTAGGTATCGAAACGCTTGGGGGCGTCTTTACCAAACTGATCGAACGGAACACGACGATTCCGACGAGCAAATCGCAAATCTTTTCCACGGCAGCAGACAACCAGACGTCTGTCGAAATTCATGTCTTACAAGGCGAACGGCCGATGGCCAAGGACAACAAGACACTCGGGCGATTTATTCTTTCTGATATTCCACCCGCACCACGGGGCGTGCCGCAGATTGAAGTGAAGTTTGATATTGATGCCAATGGTATCGTCAATGTTTCTGCAAAAGATCTCGGTACAGGCAAAGAACAACGCATCACCATTACAGGGACATCCGGTTTAAGCGATGAAGAGATCGAACGCATGGTTAAAGAAGCCGAAGCGCATGCTGAGGAAGATCGTAAACGCAAAGAACTGGTTGAACTTAAAAACGAAGCTGATCAACTGATTTATACCACTGAAAAAACGTTAAAAGATATTGGCGAAAAAGTTGACGCTGCTGAAAAAGAAAAAGCGGAAGCGGCCATCAAAGCATTGCGTGAAGCGCTCGAAAAAGATGATGTTGGACAAATTCGCTTCAAAAAAGATGAATTGACCACCATCATTCAAGGGCTATCGACCAAACTTTATGAAGAAGCGGCAAAGGCAGCGCAACATACGCATCAACATGAATCAGACGCTGGGACGAGCAGCAGTAAAAACGATGAGCATGTCGTTGATGCTCAATATGAAGAAGTGAAAGAAGATAAGAAGCAGTAAGATCAAGCATCCGCCATCGGTGGTAAAAGATAGGGCTGGTTGAAGCTAGCGCGCTTTATGGCGCCTAGCTTCTCCTGTTCTTGGGACTAGGGGTGTTCTATATGAAACGAGATTATTATGAAGTGCTCGGTGTCAGCCGCAATGCTACGGCGGAGGAGATTAAAAAAGCGTATCGCACCTTAGCGCGCAAGTATCATCCAGATGTCAACAAAGAACCGGATGCAGAATCGAAATTTAAAGAGATCGGTGAAGCTTACAGTGTCTTATCCGATCCGGAAAAACGAGCACAATATGATCGATTCGGTCACGCTGGCGTGGATCCTTCCTATGCGCAAGGTGCGGGCGGCGGTGCGGGCGGTTTTGGCGCGGGTGATTTTGGTGGGCTCGATGATCTTTTTGATATGTTTTTTGGGGGTGGCACGCGAAGCGGTCGTCGTGGCGCACGGAAAGGTGCAGATTTACAATATACGCTGACGTTGGATTTTGAAGATGCATATTTTGGAAAAACGGTGGAGATCACCTTACCCAAAGAAGAGGTCTGTGACACATGTGGGGGCTCAGGTGCTAAACCGGGGACGCAACCTAGAACGTGTCCGACATGTGGTGGTCGGGGACAAGTTGAGTACATTCAAAAAACACCGCTGGGTCATTTTGCGACGCGTACGACGTGCCAAACGTGTAAAGGTACGGGTCAGGTCATCGATACACCTTGCCCAACATGCCATGGAACGGGTCGGGTCACCCGTCAAAAAACCATCGAAGTTAAAGTTCCGCCGGGCGTTCATGAAGATACGCAGCTTCGTATAAGTGGGGAAGGGGAACCTGGTGAACGTGGCGGTCCTCCGGGTGACCTGTATATTGTTTTTCGTATTCGACCCCACCGTTTGTTCCGTCGGGAAGGGGATGATCTTCTCCTTGAGCAGACAATTAACTTTGCACAAGCCACGCTTGGTACGACGATCGAAGTGCCGACCATGGAAGGTAAAGTGGCATTAAAAATCCCGCCCGGCACCAAACCAGGAACAGTATTCCGGCTGCGTGGAAAAGGATTCCCACGTCTTCAAGGGCGCGGGCAAGGCGACCTTCATGTGCGTGTTACGATTGATGTGCCGACCGATTGGACGGAACATCAAAAAATGTTACTTCGAGAACTATTCAATTTGGAAGAAGAAGCCAAAGCAGGATCAACAGATGCGCATCATGAAGAAGGGTTTTTCGATAAAGTGAAACGCGCATTTCGAGGGGAGATCTGAGGCCGACAGTCGAAGCAGGACCCACGGCAGATGGTTGATACGCACGTGGGAGAAGCATGGCATCGAGGAGCAGTTGGCATAAGTGTGGCAGGATGATCGCCAGTAAAGGAGCGTAGCTCATGACGGTAAGAGAAGATAGGTGGGAAGAAGTGCGTCTCGACGTGCGCGGTTGTGAAGATGAAGCGGAAGAAGAGCTTCTTTTAGAGGTTCTCACAGCATTTTTAGGTGAACGAGGAATTAACGGTATAGAAGTGGAATATGCGCGCGATCGAGCCAGAACGTGGAAAACACCTTATGGCGAAGATGTTTATCTTGTTTTTGATACGTTTCCCGAAGAAGGGCTTCGTATCCGTTGGTATCAAAACGATCCTTTGGACGAGGACAAGGCTCAGGATTTACTTGACAGCTTATCTCATCGCCTTCAAGCCGCTGGTCTTACGGTTCATCAATTCGATCTTCATAGGCGATCGATTCATGAAGAAGATTGGGCGCATGCTTGGAAAGCCTACTATCATCCGCTGCCGATCGGTACGCGTTTTTTGGTCGTTCCAAGTTGGGAAGATGTGCCGGAAGCTTTAGGAAAAGGGCGATTTGTCTTACGCTTAGAGCCTGGCATGGCCTTCGGGACAGGTACGCATGCTTCGACCATCCTTTCACTCTTAGCGATCGAACGTTATGTCAAACATGATGATGACGTTCTCGATGTCGGAACGGGGACAGGGATTTTGGCGATGGCCGCCGCCTTTCTGACAGCAGGCCGCATTGTGGCCACGGATCTCGATCCTGTGGCCATCCGTTCTGCTGATCATAATTTTTCCTTAAACGGGTTAAAAGACCGCATTCAACTGCGACAAGGGAATCTTTTGCAGGCGCTGCCTTCTGAGACAAAACCATTTGATTTTATTATATCCAACATTCTTCCAGAAGTTCTCATCGAGATGATCCCGGATCTTGCCCGTTTCATGAAACCATCTGCGACGCTTGTCTTATCGGGCATCATCCGGTCTCGCGTAACTTTGCTCGAAGATGTATTGCAGGCGCATGACTTTGTCATACATGACACGTTATCACAAGAAGATTGGGTCACACTCGTCGCTCGCCGTTCGTCATAAAATAACAGGTCTCAACATCAAAGCATCGAGCATGGAAGATGGATGCGTATGAGGGTGCGAAAGAAAGGGATTGAAGCGTGCAGCAGTATTGGGTACCACAGGAAGACTGGGGCAATGAGCAGATTATCATCCGTAGCCCTGATGTCCATCATATGAAGCATGTGATGCGGTTTAAAAGTGGTGATTATGTGCGCGTTTTTGATGGTCAGGGACGGAGAGCTGATGTGGAGATTGTCGCCTTTCAGGACACGCGCGTCGTAGGGCGTATTCTCCGGGTGGAAGTCCAGCCCATGCGTCAGAGTTGGATCATCTGCCCTGCGCTTTTGAAAGGCGAAAAAATGGACTGGCTCATGCAAAAAAGCACGGAACTGGGAGCGACACATATTTATCCTTTAGCCACCGATCACGCTGTCGTCCGCCTGTCTCCTGAAAAAGAAGTCCATCGTCGGATGCGATTTCAAAAAATCGTCAAGGAAGCCGCCGAGCAAAGTGCCCGTTTTTGGCTGCCTGAAGTCTATCCACTGTATACACTAGAAGAATGGCTGACGAAGGTATGGCCAGATTATAAAAAACAAGGCGGCGTGCTGATGGTTGCGGCGAGTCCTCAAGATGCTGCTATGCTTGAGGCAAAACCGGTACCGCTGGCGACGTTGATGTCGAACGTGCCAAAAAGCCGCCCGTATATTGTTTGTGTTGGGCCGGAAGGCGGATTTTCAGAGCGCGAGATGCTTCTTTTCGATGAACATGGGGCCATCATGATGACACTTGGTGAGCGTCCGCTTCGAGCAGAGACGGCGACGCTTGCCATTTTAGCGTATTTTCTTTTAAACTCAGACGGTTAAATAAGCGGTCGGATGGTTTTTTATGTCTTTCAGTGCATGTTGTATGTTGACATCAAATATGTTAGAACTAAGATAGTGATTTAGGCGCGCGCTTTTGCTGCCCATCGGCTTGATCATGTAGGTGGGTGTACATGTATGCACATCTCTATATGCGCATACATGCAGGTCTCTCAGTTCAAGGGAGGGTTATGGCATGATGGTATGGATTGTGCTTGGCTTGATCGTATTGTTGGTTCTGTTTGCTATCACGACGTACAATGGTCTCGTCCGCTATCGTAACTGGATTCAAGAAACGTGGGCACAAATCGATGTTCAGCTCAAACGTCGTCATGATTTGATTCCTAATTTGGTCGAAACGGTAAAAGGTTATGCCAAGTATGAACAAGAGACGTTGAACAAAGTGATTGAAGCGAGAAATCGCCTGATAAGCGGTTCTCCTGAGCAGCGTATGGAAGCTGAAGCAGAACTGACAGGCGCGTTACGGCACGTGTTTGCCTTGGCCGAGTCTTATCCGGATTTAAAAGCAAATCAAAACTACTTAAAACTTCAAGAAGAGCTCACTACCACTGAAAATAAAATCGCCTATGCCCGACAATTGTATAATAAGACGGTCGCCGAATATAACATTCGCCGCGAGTCATTTCCTGCCAATCTTTTTGCTGGGGCGATGGGTTTTCATCGTGTTGAGCAACTCGCAATCCCTGAAACAGAACGTGAACCGGTAAAAGTATCATTTGATTAAACATCCCGGAATGTTAGGTCGTCACCGTTTGTTGCGCATGACAAAAAGGGTAACCATGCGCTTCTATATGGTAGAGGTTAGAGAACCGTAAAGGAAGATCACAGCCATGCTGTTTGAACAAATCCGTGCCAACCGGCGAAAAACGCGTCTTCTTGTCACCGTGTTTGTGTTGCTCGTTTTAGGGATCGGATGGGCCATTGGATACCTTTTTGCCAATGATGCTTACGCAGGTCTCATGATTGCTGCTGTGGTCGTCATGTTTTATGTGCCGATCACCTATGCTTCTGCAACCGCACAAGTGCTTTCTTTATCCGGCGCCCAAGAAGTGACGGAAGATGAGCAACCAGAGCTCGTGCATATCGTTGAGGAGCTTGCTTTAGCAGCTGGTGTGAAGATGCCTAAAGTTTATGTGATCGATGATCCTTCACCCAACGCTTTTGCTGCGGGTGTCAAAAAAGACCAAGCTGCAATTGCAGTGACACGCGGTCTTTTAGAAAAACTGAATCGTGAAGAGTTAGAAGGTGTGATCGCTCATGAAATGAGCCACATCCGTCATGAAGACGTGCGACTTATGACGATCGCCATCGCCTTGGTCGGGGTGATCGTTCTTCTTGCAGATATCGGTTCACGTCTCTTGTTTTACGGAGGTTCGCAAGATCGACGCAGAGACAAAAATGGAAGTGGATCGAACCCTATTTTATTCATCGTGGCGCTTGTTCTGTTGATCTTAGCGCCACTCGCTGCACAGTTTGTTCGTTTTGCGCTTTCACGAAACCGAGAATATTTGGCTGATGCGGGTGCCGTTGAATTAACCCGCAATCCTCAGGGTCTGATTCGCGCACTGGAAAAAATACGGGATGATGCACATGATGTCGAGCGGGCGAATCCCACGACGGAAGGAATGTATTTTGCCGAGCCCCGTGCAGCGTTGCGTAAACGCTCCAGTACGACAAGTTGGTTTTCAACGCATCCACCCATTGAAAAACGTATTGAACGATTGAAACACATGTAACTTTCCAATGCATTGGTTCATTTTCAAGGCTGTTGGGCACTTATTGATAAATGATCGTCTTTAACAACTTGTCTTACAAACGTATTGTTGTTATAATGACGTTGAAGTTGTTTCGATCTTAGTTTGTGCAGATAAGGGAATAGGAGGATGAAAAATGGCTTA
>Ga0265295_1009776_pt1 | contig 10155 bp, 8 predicted proteins | sample Munlansysbiofilm_FD_192503 | JGI IMG/M metagenome (GOLD analysis project Ga0265295, IMG submission 192503) | Leachate microbial communities from a municipal landfill in Southern Ontario, Canada - Methane capture system biofilm | ecosystem: Engineered > Solid waste > Landfill > Unclassified ...
CTCATCTTCTCTGTAGTCTCTACTTGCGATAGTTCCCACAACTTCATCCCACCTCATAGGACTTATACCATTAGCTGGGCGTTTTACAGCAAGGTTGTCTTCATTTAATATTTCACCTTTTTTTATATCTTTTTTTGCGACAATTGATTTTCTAGCTATTGATTTATTCTTTAACTCACTATTTGATGGTTTTTTTATAACACTTCCTAAAGCTAACTCTATATTTCTTATAGCTTTTACCATAGCTTTTAGTTCGTCTGGTTCTAAAGAAGCTTTATGGTCTGGTCCTTCCATAGTACAATCAAGTGTAAAATGCTTTTCTATACAAGAGGCACCCAAAGCAACAGCAGCTATATCAACTTCTATTCCCAAAGTATGGTCACTATATCCAAAAGCTATATCAAAGGTATTTCCTATTGTTACCATTGCTTTTAAATTTACATCTTCCATAGGAGTTGGGTATTCTGTATTTGCATGTAAAACTGTGATATTCTCTTTTTTTGTTCCAGCATTTATTAATATATTCAAAGCATCTTCAATCTCACCAATACTTGCCATTCCAGTTGAAAGTATTACTTTTTTATCTAATCTTCCAATATGTCTAAGATATGGTAAATTTATAATCTCTCCACTAGGTATTTTAAATATTTCAAGACCTAAATCATTTAAAAGTTCTATACTATCATGGTCAAATGGAGTTGATAAGAACATAATGTTTTTTGATTTACAATAAGAAATAAGCTCTTTATGAGTATCTACATCTAGCTCAAGCTTTTTTATCATATCAAACTGTGATTCTTCTTTATTTGTAGTTTCTTTTTGATAATCTGCTTTTTGAGCATTTTTTGAAACTAAATTTTCAGCTTTAAATGTTTGAAATTTTACAGCATCTACTTTTGCTTCAACTGCTACATCTATAAGCTTTTTTGCTAATTCAATACTTCCATTATGATTAACACCAGCTTCTGCTATTATAAATACTTTATTTGACATCAAACCTATCTCCTACTTTAAATTTTCCATTATATTCAAAATCAATAATTCTAATAAAACTATCTTTCGTTTTTACTAAAAAACTACCGTCTTTTTCTTTATTTAATATTGCACCAACAATACATTTATAATTTTGTGCATTTTCTATAAATTCGGCTCTATTAATTTTCATTTCAATTCCATTTAAAAATGCTCTTGCCATAGGTGCTGGATAACAAATAGCTCTTACAAAATTAAATATCTCTCTACTTGTTTGATTCCAATCTAAAATCTCATCACCCTCTTTTCTTTGAGAGCAATAAAATCCAACTTCATTTATATCATTTTGCTTTGTAGAAGTTGGAATGCCTTTTTTAAATAAGCTAATAGCACTATATAAAATATCAGCACAATCTGTATATGCTCTTTCAAGAAGAGTTTTATAATTATCTTTATCTCTAATACAATAACTATTTTGTAATATTATATCTCCTGTATCAATTCCCTCATCTATATAATGAACGGTAATCCCAAACTCTTTTTCATCATTTATTAATGCCCAATTTAATATATTTCTTCCTCTATAAAAAGGTAATTTTCCAGCATGACAATTTATTGTTTTAAGTCGTGGTAAATTTATAATTTCACTTTTAAATATTTGATTAAAAGACATTGATACAAATAAATCACAACTATATTTTTTAATTTTTTCAATAAAATCTTTAGAATTTATATTTTCATGTTTTAAATAGTCAATATTGTATTGTTTTGCAAAATTTAACAATATTTCATCCTTTGTATCAAATCGTACACATATAAACTGAATAGAAATTTCATCATCGATAATAAGTTTTTTGAAAGCTTCATGACTCCAAATACCATCTGCAAAATATCCAATTTTTAATGGTTTTTTATTATTGAATTGTTCATCAGATTTGAAAGTACTCTCGTACCCCCCCCTATTATGCAATTTTTACCTATTTCAATATACTCTTTGCTCATAGCATTACTCCCAAAAAATGTATTTTCTCTTACAATTACTCCACCATTTATAATACTTGCAGTTGAAATATGACAATTGTCTTCTATTATTGCATCATGTTCTATCAAAGCTTTTGTATTTATGATACAATTTTTTCCTATTTTTGCATTTGCATTTACAAGTGCATGATGCATAATAACAGTTCCTTCTTCTATAAATGAATGTTTTGAAACATAAGCTAGTGGTGAAATGATATTTGGAAAATCAAATCCTATATTTTTTGCTTTTTCAAATAACTTTTTTCTTAATTCATTTGTTTTTATATGCCCTATTGTAATAACTGCTTTTTTACAAGTTTTAAAAAGTTCTTCTAAATCATCATCACAAGCAATAATTTCATAATCTAAAACTTTTTTTCCAATATTTTCTTTAGTATCAACTATACCAATAATCTCATATTTATTTGTTTGTTCAATTACATCAATAACACTATGGCAATGCCCACCACCACCAATAAGAACTATCTTTTCTTTCATTATATCTTCTCAATCTTTTTAACTGAATAGTTTAAAAGTAGTTGTAACTGTTCAATAGCTATGTTATTTAGTTTTAAGAGTCTATCTTCTGCTTCTAATCCATCTTTTATAAATTGAGCATTCAGACTCTCTAAATTTGCCAAAACTACAAGTTGTTCAGTCGTAGCATAATCTCTCATATTTCCTTCAAGTTTTGGGTTTTGTTCACTCCATTGTTTTGCTGTTTTTCCAAAAAGTGCAATATTTAAAAGGTCAGCTTCAGAAGCATATATAAAATGTATTTTATTTTTAGCTATATTTGGTGGTATAAGATTATTTTTTATAGCATCTGTGTGTATATGATAGTTCATCTTTACCAAAGTTCTTTTTATATCCCATCCAAGTTTTTGTTTCTCTATTTCATCATTTTTTAATCTTTGAAACTCTTTTATAAGATAAAGTTTAAACTTTGGACTTATCCAACTAGCAAATTCAAAAGCTATGTCTTTATGAGCATAAGTACCTCCATATCTTCCTGCTTTTGCAACTATTCCTATGGCATTTGTTTTATTTATCCACATTTTAACAGATAGAGAAAAACGATTTAATCCAGCTTCATTTTTAATTCCCTCGAATTCGGGGGAATTAAAATTTGTATTATAAATCTCTTCCCAAATACCTAAAAACTCTATAGTATTTTTATTTCTTAACCATTTTTCTATAAGAACTAAGCCATTTTCAATATTTCTAACCATATCGGTAAGGGAGATATAATCATCTTCTATTATTGTAATTATTTGTTCTTGAACTATGATTTTATTTTTCATTTTAGTTTTCCTAAAAGCTCAAAAGAGTTTATATCCATCTTCGAAACTGCAAACCATTTTTTACCAAGGTCTTTCAAACTAGCTCCAAAGTGATAAATCTCTTTTTCATCAATTATATAGTTATCTATTAGCTTTATAGAACTTTTTGCACTTTTTATAATATCACTTACGAAAAGGTATGCATCGAAAATTTGACCATTGTAGAAGATATGATTTTGTTGAGGTTCATAGTCTTTAATTTTTGACTTTATGGCTTGTATGTCATTTTCAATATGCAGCAGCCTTTGCTCTGTTATTTTATGGCTGTTTATAGCATAGCCATTAAAGATATACTCTTTTAAAACCTTTGTAGCCCATTGTCTAAATTTTGTAGCTTTTTTACTATTTGCTCTATAACCTATAGAGATAACTACATCTAAATTATAATGTAAAACATCTCTAGCAACTTCTCTATTTCCCTCTTTTTGAACTATCCGAAAATTTCGGATAGTTGAGTTTTCAAGCAACTCTTCTTCTTTATAAATAGCTTTTATATGGTCGTTTATAGTTCTTACATCTTTATCAAAAAGTTCAGCAATTTGTTTTTGAGTAAGCCAAACTGTTTCATTTTCTATAGATATGGCTAATTCTATTTCACCATCATTGTATTTGATTAAATTATTCATTATAGCTTCCCTAAAAGCTCAAAAGAGTTTATATCCATCTTGGAAACTGCAAACCATTTTTTACCCAGATCTTTTAGACTAGCTCCAAAGTGATATACCTCTTTTTCATCGATGATAAGAAATCTATCATGAGAGAGTTCAAATTTTTTTATCTCTATTTTTGGGTATTGAGCATTATGTTTTTCTAAATCAAGTTTAAGTTCTTTTGAGATAGTTTTTGTGTAAATCTTCATATCTACTTTTGCATCTCTTTTAGTAAATAATACTAAAGTACTTTCATCAATATAGTTATCTATTAGCTTTATAGAACTTTTTGCACTTTTTATAATATCACTTACGAAAAGGTATGCATCGAAAATTTGTCCATCATAAAAGATATGTTGTTTTTGTGGTGTTCCTTTTTCTTCTATGGCATTTAATATTGCATCTACTTTTGTGTCATTTTTGATTTCATAAGAGATTTGTCTTTTTTCTATAGAATCTATTCTTGTAAAAAGTGAAGCATTTTGAGATAAAAACTTTCGCATATTTACAAAACTATCTATTATTTTGATACTTACTTCTATAGCTGTTTTACTTCTAAGAACTGCTGAAAGCATAGATACACCTTGCTCTGTGAATACATATGGTAAGTATCTTCTTCCTCCATGTTGTTTTTCTAAGGTCACAAATTGTGACCTTAAAGAAGCATTCAAACTTGAGGTTCCAATTTGGAACTTCAAGTTGTCGTACTCTTCTTGAGTTAACTGAAATCTAAATTTTTCAGGAAATCTATCCATATTTCTATTTACTGCTTTATTTAAGTTTTTAGTTTCTACACCATACAAAACTGCCAAATCTTCATCTAGCATAACCTGAACACCTCTTATGGTATAAATTTTATCTTGTATTGTTTGATTATTTATGATTAGTTCATTCATATAGGAAGCCTAACGCTACTAGGAATATTTACAACTCTCTCTTCAAGATATTTTGCATTTTTTAAATCTGTGTTTTGGCAATCTTTATACATCTCAAGTTCATTCATAAGTTTCCAAATGGGTCTTGTCATTACGCCGTTTTTATTTGTAAACTCTAAAAAATCATCTCTTTGTTTTACATCTTCCAATAAAACTGCTTGAAGCCAATAGTTTGATTTACTATTTTCTGGTTCTTCTATAAACTTTATACTATTTTGTAAGAAAAACTCTTTATATATTTTTGCTAACACTCTTTTTGAAGCCAAAAAATTTTCTAACTGTTCAAGTTGAGCCACAAGCAAAGCTGCATTTATATTTGGAAGTCTATAATTATAAGCAATTTCACTATGAACATACTCATAAGGATGAGGAATTTTTGCTGTTGTTGTGATATGTTTTGCTCTTTTTGCTATTGCTTCATCATCAGTTACAATAACTCCACCTCCGCCACTTGTGATGATTTTATTTCCATTAAAACTAAATGCCCCGATTTTTCCAAAAGTACCTGTATGTCTGTTTTTATAAAAAGAGCCTAAACTTTCAGCTGCATCTTCAACTAAAGTAATATTCCAAATATCACAAATATTTTTTATTTCATCAATTCTACAAGGATGTCCAAAAGTGTGCATAGGAACACAAGCTTTGATTTGTCTATTTGTAGTTTTATTTATGCAAATATTTTCTACTACTTCACAATTTCTTTCTAAAAAGTTTCTTAAAGAATCAGGACTTAAACCCATAGTATCTAAATCAACATCTACAAAAATTGGTTTTGCTCCAATATACGAAATAGCATTGCAAGTAGCTATAAAAGTAAGTGGTTGAGTAATTACTTCATCATCTCTTTTTACATCTGCTAAAATAAGCGAGATATGTAATGCAGCTGTTCCATTTACAGTTGCTATCGCAAATTTACTTCCTACAGTTTTTGCAAACTCTTTTTCAAAAGTATCAACATATTTTCCAACACTTGATACAAACGTAGAATCAATACAATCATTTAAATATTTTTTTTCATTTCCAATAAATCGTGGCTCGTGAAGTGGTATAAACTCTTGTGTTTTAAAAGTTTCTTTTATAAAATCAACTGTTTCTCGCATATTACATCTTCCCATCAAGATATTTACCTGTTTCTTTATGACCAAAGTCTGGAATTAGTCTGAAAAACTCTTTTACAATATCATCTTTACTCCATTGTAAATTTTGTTTATATTTTTTGATAGTAGCTTCAAACTCATTTAGAAGTTTTTCATCATAAACTGCTTCATTTTTTATAACTCCAAGATTTTCAAATCTGTTCATATCTAAAACTTCTTTGTCTGTGAAAAACTCTTCAAAATCTTTTTCACCTGTTGTGTCGCTAGAGGTAAACAAGCAAGGATACTTCTTATTTTTTGGTAGAGTTTTAGCTAAAGCTCTTGCTTCATCTTCATTTTTACATAAATATGGTTCATAGCCTAAATCTTTAAGATATTTTACTGCAATCTCAGAAAAAGTTATTAAGTATAAATTTTCACTAAGTTTTGGGAAAAATATATCTCTGTTTTCTCCAAAAATACAAGACATTAAACATAATTCTCCACTCTCTTTTGGTGTTACAAAATATCTTTTTATATCATTGGGAGCAACTAGAGGTTGAGATTTTTTTACTCTTTGATCAAAACCGTGCAGAAGTGAGCCATCAGAAAAAGCTACATTTGCAAATCTTGCCATTGAAACATCTATTTGTTTTGATTTTCTATTTACAAACATCTCCATGATTCTTTTACTAGCACCCATCATATTTACAGGATTTGCAGCTTTATCTGTACTTACACAAAAATATTTTTTAGTTCCATTTTCAATTGATTGTTGAAGAGTTTTATCTGTATTGAAAATATTTGTTTCAATCATTCGCATAAGAGTAAATGGGTCTTTTTCACTTCTTACATGTTTAAGTGCTGATAAATTTAATACATAATCATATTTTCCATCAGATTTTATAAAAGCATCATATTCGCTACTTCCAATATCTAGTGCAAATGTTTGAAAATCTCCATTTATATATCCAAAACTACTTCTTATATCTCGAACCAGTTCAACCATATTATTTTCAGATATATCTATAACATGAAGTTTTTTTGGATTTCTTTTAAATATCTCTTTAGTTACTGCTTGACCAATACTTCCAGCTCCACCAATAACCAGAAATGTAGAGTTTGATACTATTTTTGAAAGCTCTTTTTCATAAGTTTGTATATCTTCTAAAAAAAGTTCTTTGGTTCTACCGATTAGGTTTAATATTTTGTTCATCTCATGCCCTCTTTGCCATCTCTGCAAATTGCTTATTTTTACCAATTAGCCCATCAAATGTACCATGATCAACAATTTTACCTTTGTCAAACATATATATTTGATCGGCATTAGCCACAGTTTTAAGGCGATGAGCTATGATGATGATAGTTCGTTCACCACTCAACTCGCTTATAGCGTCCATGATGATCTTTTCAGTGATGCCATCTAACGCAGATGTAGCTTCATCAAATACAAGCACTTTTGCGTCACTATATAATGCTCTAGCTATTCCTATGCGCTGTCTTTGTCCCCCACTAAGCTGTACGCCTCTTTCACCCACTTTTGTTTCCAGCCCATTATCTAGGCTAACGATCAGCTCGTTTAAATGAGCTAAAGTTGCTGCTTTTTTGACTTTCCCCATATCTATCTCGCCCTCGCTCAAGCCAAATGCGATATTTTCAGCTATCGTCCCTTCGCTTAGAAAAATCGCTTGCGGGACAAACCCTATCTGCTTCTGCCATGCTCGTCTATTTGTACTATCTATCACTACTTCACCTATCATTAATCTACCATGATCAGGAACTATGAGAGCCAATAGCATATCTACAGTGGTAGATTTACCACTGCCTGACTCACCCACAAACCCTACTGTACTGTTTTCTTTGATGACTAGCGATACATCATTAAGTGCTGGTTTTTTCTTGTTTGGATAAGTAAAAGTAACATTCTCTAGTTTGATAGTGCTGATGGATGGTAAATTTTGTTTTGATTCATAGTTAGTTAATCCAACTTTGCTAGCTATTAAGTCTTCTCTAATTACCTCAAATGCCGATAAATGCCCCTTGATCGTGGTGATACTTTGATAAATTTGCTGCAAAGCTGGTAGCAGCTTAAACCCTGCTAGTGCATAAACTGCAAGTACTGGAAGTACCTCATTTAGCGCTCCATTATGTGTTTTTATTAGAAATAAAACAAGAGCAATCATACTTCCAAAAGCAAGCAATTCCATCATAAATTTTGGTACTTGTCCAAATGCATTAATAAACGCTTGTGATCTTGCCTGCACTATACCTGCTTGTTCAAATTTTTCTATGAAATTTCGCTTTCTATACAACAAAAGTATATCTTTTATACCACCAAACCCCTCACTCATTAACTTGTACCGCTCAGAGTGCGATTTAGACACATTTGCACCATATCTTCCTAGTCTAGTCTTGATTATGCGGTAGATGACAAAGTATCCACCAGCAAAAAGTATCAACCCGCTTGTTGCAACGATAGGATTATATATAAACAATGAAATTGAAATAAAAAAAGCAAGAACAGCTCTTGAATTAAGCTGCATAAGTGGCAGTATGACACCACCTGTAAGCCTATTTGTCTCTGTCGCTATTTGTTTAGTAAGTTTTGAACTTGTAGTATTTGCATGAAAAAGCCAATCTCTATTTAGATAATGCTTATAGAGCCTATCTGCCATCTCTATGCCTATATCAAATGAAAAACGGGATAATCTCCAAGTGGTGATAATGGAAAATAGAGACGAAATAGTAAGCATCAAAAGTACCAAAGAGCCACTTAAAAGCAAAAACCTATTAGTGCTACCTACACCACTTAATTCATATAATGAATGGATTGTACTGTTTGTCAAAATAATATCACTATCGCCCACAAGAGCCATGAATGGACCTATGGAAGCGATCCCTACAAGCTCTAAAAAGGCCATTGTTAGCACCATAACTTGAAGCGTTATTAGCTTTCTTTTTTGATGTGTCTCTAGTAATGAAAATAATTCTTTTATAAGTTTATACAAGTCACACCTTATTGTTTTTTAGATACCAACTATACATTTTTTTTATACCTTGTTCAAGCTCAACATTATGCCCCCATCCTAAAGAATGTAACTTGCTAGGATCAGTTAGTTTCACCATAGTTCCATCTGGCTTATCAGCATTAAAGTACAATTCTCCCTTAAAACCAACAATCTCTTTAATGAGTTTGGCTAAATCTTTTATGCTTATGTCGACACCTGTGCCTATGTTTATGTGAGTATTGCGAATCTCGTAAGTGGTAAATTGTGAGTTGTGAGTTGTGAGTCGTGAATCAAGAATATCTTTGAAATTTATCTTTTCCATGATGTGCACACAGGCTTTAGCCATATCTTCACTCCACAAAAACTCTCGTCGTGGCTTACCGCTTCCCCAGATTTCTATCGCAACCTTTGGTTGCTTATCGTAAGTTGTAAGTTGTGAGTTGTGAGTTGTTTTTATACCATAATGCGTTAACACTTCAAACAGCTCATCATCACTACTCTTTTCACTAATCACTGCTTTCGATTTACGAGTAGCTATTTGTGTTCCTGATAAATCTTTTTTAATAGCTTTAATATCACCATTTTCTAGCAGTTTGCCCAAATGTATCTTTCTTAGCAGTGCTGGTAATACATGAGATTTTTCTAAATCAAAGTTATCATTTGGTCCATAAAGATTTGTAGGCATTACGCTTATGAAGTTTGTGCCATATTGAATATTGTAGCTTTCGCACATCTTAATGCCAGCTATCTTAGCTATGGCGTATGGTTCATTTGTATACTCAAGTGGCGAAGTTAAAAGAGCATCTTCGCTCATGGGCTGAGGTGCTTCTTTTGGATATATACATGTACTTCCTAAAAATAGAAGCTTTTTAACACCATGAACATAGCTTTGATGGATGACATTGTTTTGAATGGCTAAGTTTTCATATATAAAATCTGCCCTGTAAGTATTGTTTGCAACTATACCACCAACTTTTGCAGCAGCAAGGATAACAAATTCTGGTTTTTCTACTTTAAAAAACTTTTCTACAGCTTTTTGATTAGTTAAATCTAGCTCTTTATGTGTTTTATACACTAAATTTGTATAGCCTTTTGATTGTAAATTTTTAACTATTGCTGAACCAACTAACCCTCTATGTCCTGCTATGTAT
>Ga0265295_1009777_pt1 | contig 10155 bp, 5 predicted proteins | sample Munlansysbiofilm_FD_192503 | JGI IMG/M metagenome (GOLD analysis project Ga0265295, IMG submission 192503) | Leachate microbial communities from a municipal landfill in Southern Ontario, Canada - Methane capture system biofilm | ecosystem: Engineered > Solid waste > Landfill > Unclassified ...
AATCTCCTCATGAAAAAAAGACCCGATTTTGACTCGAGGAATTATGGTTTTGATAAACTTTCTCATCTGATAAAATCATTAAACAAGAAGTTTGAAATTAACGAGAGAATAACTGAGAGAGCTTCAATAAAACTTGTATATGTCAGATCAATAAAATAATGTTTTTCTAATTTTTGCTAGTTAAAGTAAAACGAACATCCTAATAAAAAATAAAATTATGAAAATTAAAAATTTACTTATTGCATTCCTATTTCTAGGAACAAATTCAATGATGGCTCAGTCGCCAATGAATGCACTTAACTTTGATGGGAGCGATGACTATGTCACTGCGGCACTTCCAACAATATTTAATGATATCCCTAACAACAATTTCACCATTGAAACATGGGTTAAGCATTATGGTTATTCGAGAGTTTTTTTCGCCCAGCTAAATACCACTAATTTTGTTTCTATATTGATTAATGATGAAAGCGAAGTTTATTTATATGTGGGGGATAATTGGTCGGCAAAGACAACAACAACTTTAACTACAGGTGTATGGACACATATTGCTTGCACATGGGATGCCAGCACAAAACTTATTAACATATATATAAATGGTGTTTTACAAACAACTATTGCAGGTGGAACTTCTACCACGGGTAATGATAACACAATGGCTTTAGGGGCTAAAACAGATGGAGATCAGGCGTTTAATGGTGAATTAGATGAATTCAGAATTTGGGATGTAGTTCGAACACCTTGCCAAATAGCTGTGTGTATGAATTCCGAATTTACAGTTTCACAACCAAATTTAATTACCTATTATAACTTTAATCAGGGCACAGCAGGAGGCTCGAATACAGGAATAACGACCCTAAACGATTTTACCACAAATTATAACGGCACACTTCATAATTTCGGATTACTGGCTACTTATTCCAATTGGGTGACCTCTGGAGCTGCCATTACTAGTGCAAATTTAGACTCTGAGTTTCACGCAACAGACATTCAGGTTGCTTGTAACTCGTTGGTATGGATAGATGGCAATACATATACTGAAGATAATACTACTGCCACACATACTTTAACAAGTGTTGGGGGCTGTGATTCTATCATTACTCTTAACCTTACGATCAACACCATTGATTTATCAGTAACTCAATCAGGGGATACATTAACCGCCAACGAAGCAGGCGCCACTTATCAATGGCTGAATTGCCCCTCAATGTCAATAATCGATGGAGCTACAAGCCAATCATATACTGCTACAACCAGTGGCGAATATGCTGTAATAGTTGACAACGTTCTATGCCGAGACACTTCTGCATGCTATACTGTCACAGGAGATGGGGTTATGGAAAGTAATTTCGAAAACGAACTCTTGGTATATCCTAACCCAACAAATGGCGAACTTTCAATAGACCTCGGAGCAAATCACGAATCCGTAGCTATCACAATTTTAGACATAAGAGGAAAAATAATTCAATCTCATACTCACTATGCAAGCCAATTGGTAAATTTAAAACTAGAAGCACCAGCTGGAGTGTATATATTGGTGATAGAATCTGGAGATAAAAAAGCAATTGTGCGACTGTTAAAAGAATAGCAGTTTGTTAATCGAGTAGTCCACCAAAACCTCTGACAGGGAAAATCTCTCCCCTTTGGCAAGACTTGTTTTTATGTTAGTATGACAAATAGCATTCTACTGCTAAACTGGAAAATCATTTGATAAAAAAAGGGGCTAAAAGCCCCTTTTAAATAGTATGTCATTAAGAAAACTAATGAATCACATTCACTTTTCTATCAATAACTTGATTGTCAGAAACAATTTTCACCAAATAGATGCCAGAAGCAACATTTGATAAATCAAAAGGAACAGTTCCATTTACATTTTCTCTAGAAGAAATTACTTCTCCCATTAAATTATAAACAGTAACATTTGAATTGTTGCTTCCCAATTCAATAGTAAAATGACCTTGTGTTGGGTTTGGATAAAGGCTGACAGCACTTTTAACAACAACATCATCGGTTCCTACTGAGCTAATAGGTGTTGTGAAATATTCTACGTTATCTAACTGTCCAGAACCAACACTATTATATCCTGTTGCAACATAATATCTCATATCAGTTCCTATAGCAAAGCTAGCAGCTGCATAACCTAAAGTAGGAGTAGTTTTGTCAATAATTGGAGTCCACACATCAGTAACAATATCATAAGTATAGGAAGCAGCATTCGCTTTCCACCAATCACCAGAACCATTACTTCCACCAGTTACAATGAGTTTATTCGCCGTCCATGGGCATGCTTTAATCATTAATACACGAGTAGGGCATGTATTTGCTCCAACTGTCCAGGTAATAAGGTCTGGGTTCACGCTATCAATAGTCCCAATATGAGCAGTTCCTAAAACATCATGAACTACATCAATTCCCATAACATAAACCAGTTTTCCATTAACGACGGTCAAACTTCCGCCATAATGACCTATTGTAGTATTTATAGCTGTGGACCATGTGTCTGTTGCAATATTGTAACGATAAACATTGCTTACTATATTATAGTCATCATCCACACCACCGACACAATAAATACTGCCATCAACGGCTGCAATTTGTGTATATCCAATTGGAGTTGCTGCTGGTAAAGATGCAAGAGTAGACCATGTATTGGCTGAAATATCATATCTGTAGAAATCATTAGTATAATTCGCACCATTATTGCCTCGCAATACATAAACATAAGCACCTGCTGTAGTTGCACAACCGGTACTAGATGAAGCTGGCATCGTTGCCCCTGCTGTCCAGGTTTCAGTTTCTATATTATAGATTGAAGTTTCAGTATTTAATGTACTTACAGTGTTACCTCCAAAACTATACAAATAATGATTTGTGCCATCGAAATAACCAGCAGATGACCCCAAATAATTTGGTGCAGAAATTATTCCAGATGTGGCAATCCAGGTAGAAGGAGAAACACTACAGGTTTGAGTTAAAACGTCATTCGCGGCCATTGCATCACCACTAACATTACTAACAGTTGCAGTTAGCGTATAATCATTGTCAGCAGGTGTCCATGGATCCATACTAACAACCAAACTAGCTCCGGCGCTAATAGCCGAAAGATTAGCTTTTGTACTTGTATAGGATCCGCCATCCGATAAAACAACAGTCCAAGTAGCTTCTGTACTTGAACCATGATTTTTAAGAGTAACGGTAGGAGTAACAGTTGAACCACTTAAAACTATTGAAGGAGTAATTGCATCAACACCCAAATCGTGTGCATCAATTGGTGAAAAAACTCTAACGTCACTAACACTATAGAACCAGCCAGAGTTTCCTCCTCCTCCATCATTATACTGGAATCTCACTTGAAAATTTGCATTTTTATAGGAAGAAACATCATAAGATGTAGCAATTGAAACTTGATTAACATTAAATGTTTCTAAAATAACCCATGAGGTTCCGTTATAAACCTCAACAGTTCCATAATCAGGAATTGAGGGCAATTGCTTAAACAAATAGTTAAATTCTAAAGACAAGGATGAAGCTCCACTGCAATCAACTATAGGTGACACCAGAAAAGTCACACCTATTCCGCTATGATTATCGCTATTAGCGCATGCATTTCCTTTGCCGTATGAATTATAACTACCATTCTCCCATTCCCAACCATAGCCACTTGCAGGATCAACAATAACTGTCCATGTTGCAGGGATAGAAGTTAAGAATGTTTCGTTGATGTAATCAAATCTATAATCTTTGTTATTTGCAACCCATTTTTTGTGCGTAACAGGTCTTGTATAATCATCGATGCTCATTTTATATTGCTGAGCATCAGTCAATGGAGTCCTATGATTTATTGCCAAATTACTCTGTGCATACATAGCACTAAATGCAAACATCATAAGCAAAGTTAAGATGCTCATGTTGATAAAATTTCTTTTCACTGTTGTTTAAATTAAATTAATAATTGCTGTTTGATTTCACTGCAAAATTATATGAATTTATTTAGAAATAATGATTTTATCATATCATATTCAATTCTTACCATGTGTATATTCATTTTTATCATCTCCATAAAAAAACACCCTCCATTATTTTGAATCACATAATACATGAACAACATGGATTTAAAATAAAAAAGGGGCTAAAAGCCCCTTTTAAATAGTATGTCATTAAGAAAATTAATGAATCACATTCACTTTTCTATCAATAACTTTATTGTCTGAAACGATTTTCACCAAATAGATGCCAGAAGCAACATTTGATAAATCGAAAGGAACAGTTCCATTTACATTTTCTATTGAAGAAATTACTTCACCCATTAAATTATAAACAGTTACTGTTGAATTATTGTCTCCCAATTCAACAGTAAAAGCACCTTGTGTTGGGTTAGGATAAACGCTAACAGGGCTTTCTACAACAACAGTATTAATTCCTGTTGGAATAAAATCACTTGTGAAATACTCTACGTTAGATAACTGTCCAGAACCAGCACTATTATATCCTGTTGCAACATAATACCTGATCTCAGTACCCATAACAAAACTAGCTGCTGCATAAGCTATAGTAGGAGTAGTTTTGTCAAGAATTGTTTGCCATGTATCAGTTCCAATATCATAAGTATAGGAAGTAGCAATAGCACCCCAATAACCACCAACAAAACCATCATTTCCACCAGTTACAATAACTTTATTCCCTGTCCATGGAGATGCTTTATGTTTAAACACCGGAGTAGGACAAGTGCTTGCTCCAACTGTCCAAGTAATAAGGTCTGGATTAGTACCATCAATAGTACCAACATAAACAGTTCCTACAATATCATCGGCTGCATCAATTCCCATTACATAAACCAATTTTCCATTAACAACTGCCAAACTTCCACCAAAATGAGCGACTGTCATAGCTGTTGCAGTAGTCCATGTATTTGCTGCAATATTGTAACGATAAACACTGTTTACTGGATCTGTACCATCATTACCACCCACACAATAAAGATTTCCACCAACGGTTGCAATCCGTGTCCATGCAATTGGAGTTGCTGCTGGAATGGGTGCAAGAGTAGACCAAGTATTGTTTACAATATCATATCTGTATAAGGTATTGGTATAACTAGCACCATCACTACCACGTAATACATAAATATAATCACCAGCTGTAGTTGCACAACCAACAAGAGATGCAGCTGGCATCGGTGCACCTGCTGTCCAAGTTTCAGTTTCTATATTATAGATTGAAGTTTCAGTATTTAATGTACTTACAGTGTTCCCTCCAAAACTATACAGATAGTGATTTGTTCCATTAAAATAACCAGCAGATGATCCCATATAAGTTGGTGCTGGTATTGTTCCAGCAGCAGCCACCCAGAGGTCAGCAGAAACACTACAAGCCTGAGTTAAAACGTCATTGGATGCATTAGCATCACCAGTAACATTACTAACAGTTGCAGTTAACGTATAATCACCATTAGCTGGAGTCCATGGATCCATATTAACAACCAAACTAGCTCCGGCATTAATAGTTGAAAGATTAGTTTTTGTGCTTGTATAAGATCCACCATCAGATAATACAACAGTCCAAGTAGCCTCTGCACTTGAACCATGATTTTTAAGAGTAACGGTAGGGGTAACAGTTGAACCACTATAAACAGTGGAAGGAGTAATAGCTGTAACACCCATATCATGCGCTGTAGACTGATTAACGGTTATATTACCACTAAATGAATGTGGTGCTGAACCATAACCATCACCCATTACATTATAAGTAACTGTTTGAGGGCCTGAGATGACACCAATAGTAACACCAACAGAAATTGTAATTGTAGAGCCTGCGCCAGGATTCCACCAACCGCATGAAGAAGGGGTTTGAGTACCCCAAGTAATTGTTGTACCAACAATTGGGTTCAATGCACCATAAGGTGCATTACTACAACCATTATCTGGAGCAAAAGGATCGCTTGAGCCAGTAATAATTGGAGTCATACCGGCTGGGAATACCATTGATAAGCCATCAATATATTCTGCACCGGTCTGTGAAGCAGTTAAATCAAAGGTTAAAACCATTGTAGAGCTGGGTATATAGTTGTTTGAACTGACCATACTCCCATTCACTACTCTATCCCCATTTGTTGCTGGAGCTTTAGTTGAACTAGAAGATGTGTTTTGAGCATTTACTGCCACAAAAGCAAACATCATCGCCATTAAAAAACTTGTTTTGAGAAAATTTCTTTTCATAACATTTAAATTTAATTAATAATTAATTGTTTATTATAATACAAAAGTAAGAATTAATTTATTAGGAACGAAATATTTCAACGTATTAAAATCATCTTTTAATACAAAAATATTAATTTTTATCATTTTTATAGGAGGACAAATTGTCCAATTACATCTTCAACCATATAACAATTTGAATAACAAGAATTTCAAATAAAGTATAATACAATATTAACAAAAAAGGAAGATGGGGACATCCTCCTTCTATTTAAATAATTTATACATCGTTATTACAAGGAGAAATTTCTCAAAACCAATACCTTTAATTCATTGAACACAAGGTTCAAAGAAACAAGAAGCATTACGATTGATGATGTTTCATTTTTTTTGCAACAACTTCAGCGGCTTTAATGAGTGGATAAGCAGCAGGTGAACCTGTTAACAATGGATGCGTGCCAATTTGGGCAGTGAGCAATGATTTTATGTTCACATGGTTTTGAATTAAAAATCCAATGGAATTTGTTAATTCGCCAACACTAGAACCACCATACACTTCGCCACCTATAATCATTCCGCAATCAGAAGCAACAATTAATTTCACAGTTTGTGCATGCATTCCCTCAAGTGTGCCTGGATGCTTGTCCATTCCTGTAAAACTACCAACAACAACACTAAAATGCTCTTCGATTGCCCTGGATTCAATAATCCCTGCAGTACCAAAAGCAGTATTTCCAATTGCTGTATCATAAATGGCAATTGTTCCCATAAATGCTTTACAAGGACTTAAATCGTACAAACTCATACCGGCAACTCTGGCTTCGGCGCAGGCTGTAGAAGCAAGCATAGTGGTGCTCAGTTTTCGAGTTAAAAAGTCTCTTTTTTCAGCACAATCACCAACTGCAAAAATATGGCTGGAGCAATTCTCAACACGCATGTATTCACAGGTTTTGATAAACCCAAATTTGTTCAGTTCAATTCCTGATTTTTCAGCAAGCTCAGTGTTAGGAACATATCCCACAGAAAGAATAACTGCATCAGCATCAAGCTCTTCTCCTGTTGTCAAAATTACTTTGCTAACTTTCCCGTCTTTGCCAACAATCTCTTTTACTCCTTTGCCTGTAATCACTTTCACTCCACGTGACTTTAATAATTCTTCGGCCTTATCACCAAATTCTTTATCAAAAGCGCGGCTTAATATAGAAGGTTCAATTTCTATAAGCGTAACATCCCACCCTACCTTATTCATTTCATCCGACATCTCTACACCAATAAAACCTGCTCCAAGAGTTATCACTTTTTTTAAAGGTTTCAATTTGTGATACATGACATCAAGATAATGCTTGTCTTTAGGAATAGTAAACACATTTTCCAAGTCACCACCCTTGAGCCATTTAGGAATTGTAGGAATTGATCCTGTTGCAAAGATTAATTTTTCAAATTCAATTTTCTCATTCGTTGACAGATCGCAAGTACTGTTTTTTACATCAACAAGAGTAACTAGCGCGTGCTTAATCTCAATTCCATTGTCAGTCAACATCTTATCAGGTAAAATATTTTTATCACTCGTGTGCAAAGAACCAAATATATAGGGAATTCCACAAGGAACCAGCACTTTTTCCTCTTGTCTAACCACCATTACTGATTTATCAGGATAGTTTGTTTTTGCAGTTATCGCAGCTTGCAATCCAGATGCACCACCACCAATAATTAAGACATTAATTTTTTCCATGATTACTAATTTTATGATTTATTTAAATACGATTATGCTAAATTAATAATATTTACTGAAACAAACATTCCATTAAAGAATACTTATGCATTTTTAACAATATTTGCTAAGAAAACCCATTCTGTTTTATTCTGCACAAATAATTCAATAAATGCTGGACCAATTCAAATTGAGATTCCTTAGAATGCTGAAAGAAATCTTGTGAAATCAACAAATTCTTGAAAAAAAATACTACTTTCGTAAATCAAATTTTTATAAATTAAATTACAGTGGACGAAGACCCGTATCATAGTAAGTTAAAACTGTTTAAATCTCTGTAAGGCGCTTCGCATCTCCTTGCAGAATCAAAAAAGTAAGGAGGCTAAAACATGGTTGATATCAAAACCAATTTCCGTGAACTTATTAAAAATAAGGAATGGAAAGCACTCAAGAATTTCCTAAACGAATTAGATGTTGTTCAATTGGCTAAGCTTATTGAAGATCTATCCGAGGGTGAAGAAATGATTTTGTTTAGGCTTTTAAACAGAAAACTCTCAAAAGACGTTTTTCAACTTCTTCCTTTCTCAAAACAAGCGCATCTTCTTGAGGGGATGATTCAAAATGGGCGAAAGCTTTCGAATTTGGTAAATGACATGGAGCCTGATGACAGGACTGCTTTTTTTGAAGAACTACCTGCAAAAATTACTCAACGCTTAATTCAACTCCTTTCACCCGAAGAACGAATAATTGCAGTTCAGCTTTTAGGCTACCCTGAAGACAGTATCGGACGATTGATGACACCTGAGTATGTTGCTGTCAAACCAGGAGACACTATTGAACAAACTTTTAAGCATATCCGTGAATATGGACAAGAATCTGAAACCCTTAACGTAATATATGTTGTAGATGATGACTGGAAATTAGTTGATGATATTAAAATCAAGGAAATTCTTCTTGCTTCACCAAAGCAAAAGATCGATGAACTCATGACCCATCAGGTTATTGCTCTTAACGCAACTGACGACCAGGAAACTGCTGTTAAAACATTTAGGGATTATGACAGAGTTGCCTTGCCTGTTGTTAATGAAGATGGAGTATTGATAGGCATTATCACTGTGGATGACATTATGGATGTGGAAGAAGAAGAAGCCACAGAAGACTTTCACAAATTTGGTGCGTTTCAGTCTGCAGTAACAAATCCTCTAAAAGAAAGAATTTTCAATTTATACAAGAACAGAATTTTCTGGTTGCTCGCACTGGTTTTCATGAATGTGTTCTCCGGAGCTGCCTTGTTAAGTTTTGAAAGAGTTATTCAATCAGTAGTGTCCTTGGTTTTCTTTTTACCTCTATTAATTGACAGCGGTGGAAATGCTGGTGCTCAATCTGCTACACTAATGATTCGTTCGTTGGCTGTTGGAGATGTGAAACTTACCGACTGGTATAAATTAATAGTAAAAGAGTTGTTTGTTTCCTTGCTATTGGGAATCACTATGGCTGCGGGCGTGGCACTTATTGCCAGTTTTAGAGCTCCTGAGATAATCGTGGTTGTTTCAGCCACAATGGTCTTAACAGTAATTGCAGGCAGTTTAATCGGAATGCTTTTGCCATTTGTTTTTACAAAAATAAAACTTGACCCAGCAACTGCAAGTGCACCTCTCATCACATCTATAGCTGACATTTGCGGAGTAATCATTTATTTCTCAATTGCAACCTGGTATTTTGGATTTTGAGTTGAGCCGACAACGAGATATGAATCTGGAATAAAATCGATTTAACCCAGAACATTCAGAACAAAACACAAGTTCCATTTATTCGTCATTTTTTTCTTCGATAACTTAAAAATGTTTGTTTATTTTTGTGCAAAATCATTGACAAAAAAGCAAGTAAAATCTGTAGTAGTATTAAAATCAGCCAAAACAGAAACAAATGAAGATTAATAAAAATATTCTTTTAATACTCAAAACATACTTTCTTGTATTAGCTATTTTTTCAATTTACAGAGTAATCCTTTTCATTACCGAACTAGACCGAGTGGATTTTAGCCAAGTTTCTAATTGGACTATAATTCAAGCGTTTATCATGGGAATACGCTTTGACATTGTCATATCCGGATACATACTTCTTTTTCCCGCCCTGATTCTAATAATACAAGACATCCTATGCCCAAAAAATTCATTGATCAAGAAAATCATGTTTTATTGGACATTCATATTGTTCTCTATTGCATTTGTAATATCATCGGCTGACATC
>Ga0265295_1009779_pt1 | contig 10152 bp, 15 predicted proteins | sample Munlansysbiofilm_FD_192503 | JGI IMG/M metagenome (GOLD analysis project Ga0265295, IMG submission 192503) | Leachate microbial communities from a municipal landfill in Southern Ontario, Canada - Methane capture system biofilm | ecosystem: Engineered > Solid waste > Landfill > Unclassified ...
CGTGATCGTCTTATCCATTTTGTCGGATACAACTGTTCCGGTATAAATTTTTCTATTATTACGTTCCATGGTATCCTCCTTATTCAGTACGTTCGCTGATGATTGTCTTCATTTGTGCAATCGTCTTTTTAACTTGACTAATACGAGCTGTGTTCTCAAGCTGTCCTACTGCAAGTTGAAAGCGTAGGTTGAATAATTCAGCTTTTAGCTCGACAATTCTTTTTTCAAGATCAGTTGTGCTAATCTTTCTGATTTCTGCCGCTTTCACGCTTGCTCACCTCTTTTAACAATCTTAGTGCGGATAGGAAGTTTGTGAGACGCTAAACGTAGAGCTTCTTTTGCAATTTCATCAGAAACTCCATTAACTTCAAACATGACTTTTCCTTCCTTAACAACCGCTACCCAATGGTCTGGAGCACCTTTACCGGAACCCATACGCACTTCGAGTGGTTTCTTGGTTTTTGCCAAGTGTGGGAAGATATTGATCCATACTTTCCCTAATCTTTTCATATGTCTTGTCATCGCGATACGTGCGGCTTCAATTTGACGGTTGGTAATCCAAGCGCCTTCTTGTGCTACTAAAGCGTAATCGCCGTTGAGAATTTCATTTCTTCCCTTAGCTTTACCTTCATAGCTCACACGATGGGGACGACGGAACTTTGTTCTTTTAGGCATTAACATGATTATTTGCCTCCCTTATTGTCACGCGCGTTACCCTTATTTCTGTTGTCATCGCGGGGTCTGCGTCTTTCTCTATCTTGACGTGGTGCTCTTTCATCTTGTTTTCTAAGGTTTTCTTCACGTGTTTGACCTGGTAATACTTCACCATTATAAATCCAAACTTTAACGCCTAAAATACCATAAGTTGTACGAGCTTCTGCAGTTGCATAATCAATATCAGCTCTTAAAGTATGCAGAGGAACTTGTCCTTCTGAATAACCTTCGCTACGTGCGATTTCCGCACCACCAAGGCGTCCTGAAACGAGTGTTTTAACACCTTTAGCTCCAGCCTTTAAGGCTCTTTGCATTGCAATTTTTTGTACACGTCTAAATGATGCACGGTTTTCAAGTTGTTCAGCGATGCTTTGTGCAACAAGTGTCGCTACACGTTCTGGACGTTTAACTTCCACAACGTTAAATACGATTTCTTTTTTGGTAAGTTTTTCTAATTTAGCAACGGCCTTTTTCTTTGTTTCAGCATCTCTACCAATAACAATACCAGGCTTAGCTGTATGAAGTGTTACTTTCACACGATCTTTTCCGCCCTTACCTTTTACGCGTTCAATTTCAACGTGAGAAACAGCGGCTTTTTTATAAAAATCATTGAGGTACTCACGGATCATCGCATCTTCTTTAACCAAAGTTGGAACGACAGTTTTTTCTGCATACCACTTTGAATCCCAATTGCGAATGATACCGAGACGCATACCTACTGGATTAACTTTTTGTCCCATGTATTCTCACCCCTACTCTTTATCTGCCACAACAACAGTGATGTGGCTTGTTCTCTTTTGAATGATGTCGCCTTGGCCCTTTGCTCTTGGGAGCAATCTCTTAAGACGTACTGATTCATTCACATAACATTCTTTGACATAAAGATTTTCAACGTTTGCATTGTTGTTATGCTCAGCATTTGCTACTGCACTGTTGAGCACTTTCAAAATAATCGGTGAGGCAGCACGTGGTGTAAACATTAAGATGGCTTGTGCTTCTTTAATGTTCTTACCGCGAATAAGGTCAATGACCAATCTTGCCTTTCTCGGAGCAATGCGAACGGTTTTAGCTATAGCTTTAGTTTCCATTATTCATTTCTCCTCCAATTACTTCTTCTTAGCTTTCTTATCTTCTTTGTTGTGACCATGATATGTACGCGTTGGCGCAAATTCACCGAATTTGTGTCCAACCATATCTTCAGTAATATACACAGGAACGTGTGATTTACCGTTATAGACGGCAACTGTATGACCAACAAAATCAGGGAAAACCGTTGAACGTCGTGACCATGTTTGGATCACTTTATTTTCATTTGCTGCATTTTGTTTTTGAACTTTAACTAGTAAGTGTTCATCACAAAATGGACCTTTTTTAACTGAACGTGCCATAATTTTCCTCCTACTTCGTACGGCGGCGAACGATTAGATCGTTAGACGCTTTTTTGTGGTCGCGAGTCTTAACGCCGCGAGCTTTCTTACCCCATGGTGTCATGGGTTGCTTTCTACCAATAGGTGTTCTACCTTCACCACCACCGTGTGGGTGATCGTTCGGGTTCATAACAGAGCCACGTACGGTTGGGCGAATACCCATGTGACGTGTTCTACCAGCTTTACCAATATTTACAAGTTCCCAGGTTTCATTACCAACAATACCAATCGTAGCGCGGCATTTACCTAAAACTTTTCTAACTTCACCTGATTGAAGACGTAATAATACATATTTATCTTCGCGTCCTAAAATTTGTGCAGAAGCACCAGCAGAACGAGCGATTTGACCGCCTCTACCTGGTGAAAGTTCGATGTTATGGATGATTGTACCCACTGGGATATTCATAATGGGTAAAGCATTACCTGTTTTGATATCGACTTGTTCACCTGAAAGAATTTCCATGCCTACTTCCAAGCCTTTTGGAGCTAGGATGTATCTCTTTTCACCATCTACATAGTTGATGAGCGCAATGTTTGCACTGCGGTTTGGATCGTACTCAATTGTAGCTACCTTACCAGCAATATTGTCTTTGTTACGCTTAAAATCAATTACACGATATTTTCTTTTTGCACCGCCACCGATATGACGTACAGTGATTTTACCTTGATTGTTACGTCCACCTGTGCGAGAAAATGGCTCTAGTAGTGATTTTTCAGGAGTAGATGTTGTAATTTCTTCGAATGTTAACACACTCATGCCACGACGACCTGGGGTTGTCGGGTTGTATTTTTTAACCGCCATTTGGTTAAACCTCCTCTAATCTTTCACTTTTAAATTGTGAAGGCGTCAATCTTTTGACCTTCAGCTAATTTGACAATCGCTTTTTTATAAGCTGATTTGTATCCCTCATGCTTACCCATTCTTTTGAACTTAGGAAGCACATTAACAGTGTTGACTGATAAAACTTTAACATTGAAGATCGTTTCAACAGCCTTTTTGATTTCAACTTTGTTTGCTTTTGGATCTACTTTGAAAGTATAACGATTTTGATCTTCAATAAGCTTAGTTGATTGTTCAGTAATAATTGGAGCTTTGAGAATATCATAGTACTTAGTCATTGCCCAATACCTCCTCTAATGCTGCAATTGCATCCTTAGTAAGAACTAAGTTTTTGCAATTAAGAATGTCATAGACACTCACGTGATTTGCTAATGAGAATGCAACGGTTGGGATATTTCTTGCTGCAAGCATTTCATTATTTGTAAACTCTGTTGCTACGATGAGTGTTTTTCCATTAATGCCAAGTTTAGCAAGCATTTCTTGGAATAATTTTGTTTTTGGCGCATCAATAGCAATACTTTCAACAATCTTGAGTTGTCCATTAGCTGCGTGATATGATAATGCAGATCTCAAAGCTAATTGACGAACTTTTTGATTTAATTTGATTGCATAACTTCTTGGTGTTGGTCCGAAAACAACTCCACCATGACGCCATTGTGGTGAGCGTGTAGAACCTTGACGAGCACGGCCTGTACCCTTTTGACGCCATGGTTTTCTACCACCACCAGATACTTCACCACGATTTTTTACATCATGAGTACCTTGTCTCATTGCTGCTCTTTGTGCATTGACTACATCATATAAAGCTTGTTGATGTGGTTCAATACCGAAAACATAATCTGATAAGGTGAGTTCAGCAACCGCTTGACCTGTTTGATTTAATACATTTAGTTTTGGCATGATGACCCTCCTTACTTAGCACTCTTGATCGCTGTTTTAACAATAACAAGACCTTTATTTGGTCCTGGAACGCTACCGCTGATCAGGAGTAATTGATTTTCAACATCGACACCGGCAATTTTCAAGTTTTGAATTGTAACTTGTTCATGTCCTGTATGTCCTGGTAAGTTTTTACCTTTTAATTTACCTTTGATTGGTCCCATTGAACCTGGGCCACGATGGTATCTAGAACCGTGAGTCATTGGACCACGATGCTGTCCGTGTCTTGCAATCGAACCTAAGAAACCCTTACCTTTAGAAGTTCCAGTGACATCGACAACTTCACCAACTTGAAATAAATCCGTCTTAACAAAATCCCCGATCGTCAAATCAACTAATTCATTCTGCACTTCTTCAAAGCGAATTTCTCTAATGAAGCGCTTAGGTGCTGTATTAGCTTTTTTCACGTGCCCTTGTTCGGGTTTGTTACTTAAATTTTCCCGTTTCGTTTCAAAACCGACTTGTGTAGCAACATATCCATCAGTCTCAACTGTTTTTTGTTGCAATACAACATTATCGGCCACATCAACGACGGTAACTGGAATGAGAACGCCATTTTCATCGAAAATTTGAGTCATTCCTAGTTTTCTACCTAAGATTCCTTTGGCCATAATTTAACCTCTTTCTTTTTGTGTTTTATTTTTTAAGAACGATATCAATACCTGATGGAAGGTCGATATCCATTAATGCACTAATCGTCTTTGGATTTGGATCTACGATTTGAATTAATCTCTTGTGCGTTCTGCGTTCGAATTGTTCACGTGAATCTTTATTGACGTGTGGTGAACGTAGAATTGTGAAGATTTCTTTTTCTGTTGGTAGTGGAATTGGACCTTGAACGGTTGCCCCAGTTCTAAGTGCACTCTCAACAATCTTCTTCGCAGCTTGATCAATCAATCTGTGATCGTAAGCCTTTAAACGAATTTTAATTACATCTTTTGCCATTTTTTTAAGCTCCTTTCGCCTATAATCTTTTATAGACTTGCTCCATGAGAAAACCTGACATGTAGACAACGGCTATCCGTGTGTCAGCAACCTCCCATTTCACAGCCTCTTCGCGTTTACACACGAGCGTTACTATTATATAAGAAAAACCAAGTGATTGCAACCCCTATCTGCAATTTCCTTGGTTTTTTGTTTATTCTTCGTTGTTTGAATTGTTATCTTCGTCGTTATCTTTATCTATTTTATTTTTATTTCTCTTTTGTAATTTTCTAACCTTATCGTACAACCCTCTTGGTTTTCTATGGTTATCTGGATCCTTGCTTCTAGCTTTTATGTCCCTATAGAATAACACCCTGTCTCGATCTCTTTCATAGATGCCTTCGAATTTACCTTTTCTAGCAAGTTTTTTATTAATGACGTCAATCATAAACCCTGGAGAATGTACAGATACTATAAAGCTGGGGTGATCGATGTTGACATAGCGTCTAAAAATCGACTCTTCTTGTAGATGAAAACCAATAATACTAACGGTTGCATTGTAATGTGGATATATCCTTGCTGCAACTTTTAAAAACTGTATATCTGCGTGAACAAAGCACCCACTGATTTTTTTATAGTTTAGATGTGTTTTACCTAGTGAATACTCCGGATAATATTCACTCGATAGACTATCCAGATTGGCGTAAAAATGATTGTCTCCCATAAGTTCTTCTATTTCGTACATAGAAAAACTATTTCCAAACTCGTAAATCATTTCAGCGTAACCCTTATAATGCTTTTTATCTAACATATCCTGAAGGTGTATCAGCCAAGTTTCACACTCTTCTTTATTTGTGAAGTCTGGAATAATAATTGTCAATCTTTTCTTCTTATCCGGTGTGAAAGTCATTGAAATAGCTTCGAAAAGAGGTTCATAAATATCGGGATACTCAGCGAGCAGTGTATCAGCACTTGCTTTTTTGGGAACATATGGAATAGATGCATGTGCATTAATGGTTGGTATTCGGATAACGATACGATTCCCTTTGTACACTTTTACAATATGTTCTAAACGTTCACGCCATTCTTCAACTGTCAATGTGATCCCCTTGGCAATGATTGATGGTGTTGTATCATAAAGCAAAGCTTCAGAAAATAATGGATGTCTGTTAGCGAGTTTTGCATCCCAATAATTTGAAATCATTGCAGTAAATGCATATCTATCATATGGCTGAGTATCTTTTTTATAGCCGCCTATGAGTTGTTTTTTTAATGAATCCTTGTATTCTTTAATAAGTTCTTGATCAGGATTTGAATACACCTTTTGCTTTTCAACATTAATGAGTACTAATTCCTGATCAGGCCATATATCCTGAGATAATACGATAGGATATTGATAGTGAGTCGCCATGTATGGAAACGCATCACTATGATTGCTCTTTCTAAATATAATCCCTTTAAGATGAACACTTGGCTTAAAAAATATCTCTGGGATGAATTGATCGATGACCATGATAAAGTCATCTTTAATGTATCTCTTCATTCTGTCCAGCAAAACTCTCTGGATATTTGAACGAAATCGATCACTTAATAACTTAGTGTGTTCAACAATAAAGTCATAAACTTTTTTACTATACTTTTTTTTCAACTCTTGATCGTTTTTCTTCATCGAGACCTTGAGAGCTAATTGATAACTTTCTATGATTGGAATATGCTTCTCAAAAATATTATTAATAATTGCTTCTTGAGTCTCATCTGAATCGAAAATCTTATCGATGATTTGTATAGGTGTATAACCCATGTATGGATAGTGAATTCTATCTCGTTCGTGAATCCTATGAATATCTTCTCTGATTAAGATATCTATCTTATTTTTAATCTTTTTCTTATCATCAATGCCTAATGCTTTGAAAGTAGCTTCTTCATTGTAGTTAACTACATATCCCATGGCCCATTTTTGAATAATGAGCTCCCCAAAAATATTGCCTGTACTAGGCATTTCTATACGTGAATTAGTCCCATTGTTACTCATATGATGTCCTTCTCGTCTTTTGTTATTTTTTATTGTAAAGTGTATCTTGCAGCTCCGATTATACCAGCGTCATTCCCAGTTTTTGCAAGAACAAAAGGAATATCTATTGTCCCAAATCTTGCATATTGTTTAAAATACTTCTTGATGTTTTGTATTAATATTTCACCAGCTCTAGCAACTCCACCTCCAATAATAATAATGTCTGGATCTAAACTGACTGCTAATATACTTGTACTTAAAGCAATATATTTAGCTACACGATTCAATACCAACTGACCGATGATATCTTGTTTCTGTGCAGCATCAAAAACACTTTTTACAGTGAGATTCGAAAAATCAATAATAGAATTATATTTGTGTGATAAATCGGTAGCATAATTTAAAATGGCTTTTGTCCCACAAACCTGCTCCAAACATCCGGTTTTCCCACAACCACATACGTCTGTTCCTTCAAATACTTGCATATGGCCTATTTCTCCTCCGGAACCTGTTCGTCCTTCAACAATTTGACCGTTGACAATGATTCCGCCACCGACACCAGTTCCTAAAGTATAAAAAATTGCATTCTGAAAGGGTGTTTCCAGTGAATAGTTTTCACCGTATGCAGCAATGTTTGCATCATTTGAAACGACTACTTTGATATGATCAGGTAAAAAGCTTTTAACTTTTTCGACAATGTCAATCTTTGACCAACTTAAATTTGGACATTTATCAACATAACCATCTTTGACTGGGCATGGAATAGCAAACCCAACACCGTGTATATCATTATATGAAACATCATGTTTAATCATCATATTTTCGATGTTTTTATTAATTTCATCGAAAATCGAGTACATTTGATGCTCTCTTGGTGTAGATATTTCTATTTTTTCTATTAATTTAAAATCATTTATTTCAAAAAAACCTATTTTAATATTAGTTCCACCTATATCTATACCATAGGTATACCTCACGTCAAACACCTCTATCCTTTCATATTATACACATTATACATAAAAAAGAAAAGCCTTATCAATAAATTTATTAAAAAAAGGCAAATTTAGTCTGCCTTCTCTTTTATGAAATCAATATCTTTGCTTAAAATACTGGCTAATATTTTCTAGTGATTTTAAAAGCACTTCATCTTTTTCGAGATCTAAATCTTTAAAGATTGAATCGATCATTTCATCATGAAATTCATCGTGTGCTTTAAGAACTTTCACCGCATTTTCAGTCAGAGCAAGATACACTTTTCTGCGATCAGATTCATCGCGTTCTCTTGTAAGATATCCTTTTCTAACCAAAACGTTAACAGAGGTCGTTAGAGTACCTAAAGTTACCCTAAGTTTGTGTGCTACATTTCCCATGGTTGGAATTTCAACGTTTCTTACAGCTTCTAATACGTGTACTTCCGTCATTGATAATCTAACACCTTTTTGTTTTAGCACGTCTGCTTCAATACTTAAAATATGATTGAAAACATCAACTAAAAGTTCATTAATAACTGTTTTAGGTGAAACCATCTAAAAACCACCTCTCTCTTATAGAACGATATACCCAACACCGAGCGTTCCTGGACCAGCATGTGCTCCAACTACAGGAGTTAGTGGTACCAATTCTACAGTAATATCTGGGCGAATTGTTTGGATTTGACTTTTCAATTCTTCTGCTTTACCAAGGTTATTAGTATAAGCAATAAACATGACAACATTTTTACCATCTACATCATGTTTAATAACCTCTAGTAGTCTTTGTTGGGCTTTAGCTGTTGTTCGTATTTTTTCAAATGGTACTAAACTGCCATCTCTTTGAATGTGCAATAATGGTTTAATTTTTAATAATGTACCTAAAAAACCACTTGCTGCGGATAGACGACCATTCTTTACTAGGAACTTTAACGTGTCAACTAGGACATAGATATATATATTATCCCTTATTTTTTCTAATTTATCAATGATGTCTCTGGTTTTATACCCTTTTTTAATCATTTTGATAGCCTCCATGACTAAAAAGGCTTCTCCATATGAAACACTTCTGGAGTCGATAACGTAAACATTGATACCCGGAACCATATCTTTTGCCAAAACTGCACCTTGGTATGTTCCACTCAGTTTTGAAGATATGACCACGGCGATAACATCTGAGTAGCCTTCTTCTTTTAATTCTTCATAAACGCTTGCAATTTTTCCGGTTGAAGTTTGTGAGGTTGATACATCAATATCCGGATTAGCTTGAATAATATCATAAAATTCTTTAGCCTGAATGTCAACATAATCTTCATACTCTTTACCATCTAGATTTAAGGTTGATCTTATCATTTTTACTGGATAATCTAATTTTAAATAGTCAACACCAGAATTACCACACACTACTAACCCAATTTTTTCGCTCATATTTATTTTCTCCTTCAAATTATTTGAACATCAAATTATAATGCTATATATATGATAACATATAAAATTAATAATTCAAGGATAATAATCACAAATTAAGTTGATTTACTCTTTCTAGTTGTGAAATAGCTGATAATTTTTCTTCATCGCGCGTCATATTAATGATGAAACTTGTTAATAGTTTAATCTCCTCATTGTTATATATAATATTTTCATTCAAAAATGAGTTTCGTAAGCGATCAAATTCAGGTCTATAGATCATAACGTAATTGACGACCTTAATCGTGTTATCCATAACATTTGCGAGTACCTGCCTGTGTGTGATGGAATCTTGAAGTTTTTTTGTATATCGCTCTTCACTTCTTTTTTCATCTTGATTAAACATACCAAACTCTAAAACTATAATAAGTCTTTCATAAACAATTAAGTAATCTGCTCTCATGTGATTACCATATACTAAAGGGTATTCCATAAATACGTTCAACTTTTCTCCATTAATGCCTTTTTTAAAAAGTTGCATCATAACTCTTCTCATTATAGACAAAGTGTCAATCCATGTTATAACTTCTTCATCTTTTAGTGGCCATATTGTAAGATCATTTCTAATAAACTGTTTTTTTAGTTCATTATAAAAATGATTTGATGCATAATATACTGCCCTCTCTTTCAACAATTGCTTTTCAATATTCCATCTTGTCTTCTCTAATATTTCTGTAAATAAATTTAATTTTGCCACGTTCTCAAAATGGTACATACACTTAATATTCATATCATCACCTCATCTTATGATATGTGAAATTAATAAAATTACTTTAAAAATAAAAAAAGCCCTTCTAATTGGCTTCTCAAAGTAATGGGTGGTGCTCCAAGCAAAATTGAACTGAAGACATACGTTTTTTG
>Ga0265295_1009780_pt1 | contig 10151 bp, 8 predicted proteins | sample Munlansysbiofilm_FD_192503 | JGI IMG/M metagenome (GOLD analysis project Ga0265295, IMG submission 192503) | Leachate microbial communities from a municipal landfill in Southern Ontario, Canada - Methane capture system biofilm | ecosystem: Engineered > Solid waste > Landfill > Unclassified ...
CATCAAAATGTTGATTAAATAGGTGCTGAATGCTTGAGGATTCCTCTGGTATCCAGCAGTGCGTCAAACGCTCGGGGTGGTCAAAATTAAGTTGGCACAGGTGGTCATTTTTAGGTTGTCAAAACTAACGCTTTGAACTGATTCCGGCTATTCGCCAGATGGTACACTTTGACTATTTTAATTTAATGGAAGATCCCTCTGCCGCGTTAGGTACGGTAACCAATACCCTAGATATCATCCTCTGTCGCAATGTGTTGATGTACTTTCCTCAGCCTTTAGCTCAACAAGCAGTTGAACGCTTGCGCTGCTGCTTAGCAGATGGCGGATGGTTAGTAGTTAGTCAGTGCGAGTTGTCTAACCCCAATTTCCCCGGTTTTACCCCAGTAAACTTTTCGCAGGCAACTTTATATCGTAAGCAAGACCATAGCGAGATAACCGCTGCTGGCAGGGCGAGAACTCAAGCTTGGTCGGGACAGATTAATGGCGCAGAACAACAAACGACAGTTGATGATCACCTTGGGGTAAATGGTCAGAATAGCTATAGCGACCTGCTGCAAACGGATAAACCGACATTAGCAGTAGCACCTAGTCAGGCTGACATAGGTAGGCTGGGAACAGCGCCAGTTACTACCTTAGCCCAACCCGTAGCGCTGAAAGCTCAATGTCGTATGTGTGCCAATGAAGGTAAGTTGAATGAGGCGTTGCAACTAGCTGAACAGGCTATCGCTAGCGATAAATTGAATGCAGGACTGCATTATCTGCGTTCCATGATTTTGCAAGAGCAGGGCATGGCTACCGAGGCCGCTCGCTCACTGCGGCAGGCGATATATCTTGATCATGATCTGGTGATGGCGCATTTCAGTATGGGGAATTTGGCCCTGCAGCAAGGGGAGAGAGCAGAAGCGTATAGACATTTTGCTCATGCTCTAAACAGTCTCGATGCTTTTGCTCCTGATGATGAGGTGCCTGAATCAGCGGGTCTGCTCGCTGGACGACTAAGGGAGGTTATCCTGGAGATTCAGTCTGGAGCAAGGCATGGAGCGCAATATGGATGAGGTCTCAGTGGTAGATATGGACAGAGAGCGACAGATTCTGCGGCAGCGGGCGGTGGCACTTGCACAAGAAACAAAGTTGGCTGTTGAGCAGGAGGATTTGCTGGAGATTGTCGAATTTACTTTGGCCGATGAACATTATGCCATTGAAGCGGACTGCATTGCCGAAGTCTATCCTCTCAAGGATTTTACCCCTCTGCCCTGTACGCCAGTTTTTGTGTTTGGTGTGGTTAATCTGCGCGGCAAAATTATCTCTGTAATTGATCTGCGTAAATTTTTTGACCTGCCGAACAAAGGGTTGTCAGATCTCAATAAAATTATAGTGCTGCGCTCTGACAGCATGGAGTTCGCTATTTTAGCCGACACTGTTGTTGCGGCGCGCCAACTACCGCTGAGCCAGCTATTACCCTCGTTGCCCACCTTGACAGATATAAGAAACGAATATCTAAAAGGGGTGACTCAGGAGAGTCTGGTGCTGCTGGACGGTGGCAAAATACTCGCTGATAAAAAACTGCTCGTCCATGAAGAGGTATGACCAAGTAGAGCGTCATGCTTATTGCTGTATAACTGGCAAGCGACAACCGCTAGAAAGATTGCTGGTTATGTTAATGCGTAGGCTGAGGTAACTCTCTGCTTTTAAGTGTAGAAAATTAGCTTCTGGAGGTTTGATATGAACTGGTTTCAGAACATCACAACACAGGCCAAAATTATATTCGGGTTTGGTCTGATGCTAGTAATAATGATGATTATAGTCGGTATGGCTTATCGGTCTATAGAGATTGTCTCTACCTCTCAGCAAGAGCTGTTAAAAAACGATTTTTTGCCATCAATTAAACTGATTGAGCTGCAATCTGATGTGAATCGAGCCAGAGTGCACATGCTAGAGCTAATGATGGCTGGGGATGATGTGCACCAACAAGAGGTTGATGGTGATCTGCGCGCTTGCATTGCAGAGATTGATAAGGAGATGGATATACTAGCTGTGAGCAGTGATAGCAATTCTGAGTTCATAGCCCTGTTTCAGCAGTTACTTCAGGTACGTAAAGCCTATAAAAAGACCCGCGAAGACCAGTTGACCCTGATTTATGCAGGTAAAGCTGAGATGGCCAGGCAGATGGGGATGGGTAAACAGCAGGAGCGCTATCTCGAGATTCGCCGCCTTATTATCGATTTAGGCCAGATGAAGATGGCGCAGGCACTGCAGCGCTTAGATCGGGCTAAAGAGCATTCACAAAAGACACTGTTGCTGTTTGTTGGTGCCGGAATTGTGGCCATTCTGCTAAGTGTGGCTATGGCAATTGTCTTGAAGCGAGTTATTGCTAATCCACTGCAAGAGATTACAGAACTGGCGCAACTGGTTGCCTGTGGTGAAACAGATGTCAATGCTCCTATCAGTGTACGTCGTGATGAGGTGGGTATTCTGATACAGAGTTTCCGCAGTTTGGTCGAAACGATGAGCGGCTATGCTGAGGCGACCAGACGGATAGCTTCTGGTGATCTTTCCACCACCGTTGTGCCCAAGTCGGAGCGTGATGTAATGGGCAATGCTTTGGCCGATATGGTGATTAGTCTGCGTGAAATTACTAAAGAGATGGTTGAAGGAGTTGGGGTATTGGCCGCTTCATCCAGCGAGATAATGGCTTCCGCCTCACAGGTTACCTCCGGCGCCGCTGAAACTGCTGCAGCCGTTAGTCAGACTACCTCAACGGTTGAAGAGGTGAAGCAGACGGCTATTGTCTCCAATAAAAAAGCGCGCGGTGTATCAGATTCAGCGCAGAAAGCGGTTCAGGTTGCTAAGGGCGGGCGTAATGCCGTTAACGAGTCGATAACCGGCATGAACCTAATTCAGGATCAGGTTGAGGCTATAGCTGAAAGCATTGTGCGGCTGTCGGAACAGAGTCAGGCTATCGGTGAGATCATCGCTTCAGTCAACGACCTGGCTGAACAGTCCAATCTATTGGCGGTTAATGCCGCTATCGAGGCGGCTAAGGCAGGCGAGCATGGCAAGTGGTTCGCGGTAGTTGCCCAAGAGGTAAAAAACTTGGCGGCACAGTCCAAAGAGGCTACGGCGCAAGTGCGTGCCATCCTTAACGATATCCAAAAGGCTACAAATGCCGCAGTTATGGCCACTGAACAGGGGAATAAAGCTGTTGCAACTGGGGTGAGCCAGACGCAAGAGGCTGGGGACGTAATTCGGCAGATAGGCGAGAGCATAGATATCTCGGCACAAGCAGCTCTACAGATTGCAGCTTCTAGCCAACAGCAGTTGACTGGTATGGATCAGGTCACCATGGCAATGGAGAGTATCAAACAGGCTAGTGAACAGAATGTAACAGGTATGCGGCAAGTGGAAAGCACAGCGCAGGGGCTGCATGATCTAGGACAGAAACTTAAGAATCTTGTGGCACGCTTTAGGGTTTAGCTCTGACTGGTGCTAACTCAATGGGGCCGTTCCCGACAGTTGATGGTTGGGCTATCTGTAGCGCAACAACTACTGGTTGAAGATAGGTTTCTGGTTCTGGAGGAATTATGAGCGATAGTGATAGTGAATTTCTCAAGCGGCTTTTAGCCACCTTTAAGGTGGAGGCGCAGGAACATGTCCAACAAATATGCGCCGGTCTGCTGGAACTGGAACAAGCAGCAGCACCTGAGTCTGCGCCCATTATAGAGATTGTTTTCCGTGAAATTCACAGTTTGAAGGGGGCGGCACGAGCAGTAAATCTAAAAGATGTCGAAGCACTATGCCAAACTATGGAGAGCGTCTTTGCTAATCTGAGAAAGGGATCTGTACAGACGAGCAGCACATTGTTCGATCTATTGCAGCAAGCGCTGGATGTGTTAAACCAACTGCTTTTTAGCGCTGATGGCGAAAAGACAGCCCAGAGTCGTACTCTTGCCCGTGCGATGATTGCTAAGCTATCTGCGGCGAATAAGCGCTCGGTGCCGGCTCCTGTTGAGCAAAAAGTCGCAGAAGTTGTTCCCGAGGTGGCCAGCAATAAGCAACAGTGCGCTACAAGCGCACAACCTCTACCGGCGGTAACTGCGCAGCAGCCACTTAAGACTGATACTGTGCGTGTAGCTACACCTAAACTGTCCTCGTTGTTATTACAATCCGAAGAAATGCTTTCCGCCAAGCTGGCAGCTAATCAGCATGCTTTAGATCTGCGCACCCTGTCTGCTTCTTTTGGCGAGTGGAAAAAGGAGTGGACGAAAATACTCCCGCTAGCTCAGGAGCTTAGGTCGATAACGCGTAAGATGGCTGTTGCTGATGATGGTGGGGCACGGCCTAACTTCGCGCCGCGAGATCTGGATAGAATCCTCGATTTTTTTGATTGGAACGAACACTTTATCACTAACCTAAAAGAGCGGTACAGCGCAGAAACAATGGTCATAGAGAGAGATGGCCGTACTCTTGCTGGCATGGTGGATAATCTCCTTGATGATATGAAAAAAGTGCTCATGTTCCCCTTCTCCTCCTTGCTGGAGATTTTGCCAAAATTGGTGAGGGATTTAGCTCATAGTAATAATAAGAGGATAGAGCTTCGCCTAGATGGCGGCGAAATTGAGATTGATCGGCGTATTCTGGAAGAGATGAAAGATCCTTTAATTCACTTGGTGCGCAATGGTATCGACCATGGCATAGAGTCGCCCGCAGTGAGATTGGAAAAAAACAAGCCCGAGAGCGGTTCCATAACGGTTTCCGTTTCACCAAAGGATAATAAGGTAGAGCTTGTGGTGGCTGACGATGGTCGCGGAATCTCCCTTGATGGTGTCAGAGCGGCACTGCTTAATTCGGGCAGTGTTACTGCTGCTAAGGTGGCAGAGTTGAGTGAGCATGAACTGCTGGCCGCTGTGTTTAAATCTGGACTCTCTACCAGCGCTATTATTACCGAAATTTCTGGGCGTGGGTTAGGGCTGGCTATCGTCCGCGAGAAGGTTGAGAAGCTGGGCGGCAGTGTAAATATTGAGACAAAGGTCGATAAAGGAACGCGTTTTCTTATAACCTTGCCTCTTACGGTCGCAACCTTTCGCGGACTGTTGGTTGTCAGTGAGGATCAGGAGTTTGTTATTCCTACGATCTATGTGGAGCTGGTTTTACGCTTGGCACAGCGTGAGATAAAGAGTGTCGAAAATCGTGAAACCATTTCATTGGCTGGAAAACCAGTGGCTGTAGTCTGGTTGGGGCGCGTGCTGGAGTTGTCGGGGCATAAAAAACCGCTGCAAGAAGATGAATTTTTACAGATGGTGGTGCTTAATGTTGCCGGGACTCGTATTGCTTTTATTGTCGATCAAGTGCAGGTAGAGCAAGAGGTGTTGTTTAAACGCTTGGGCCCCCAGTTGACTCGTGTGCGCAACATCTCTGGTGCCACTGTTTTGGGTAGTGGTCGTGTTGTGCCTGTTCTTAATGTCCCCGATCTGCTGAAAAGTGCGGTCAGAAAATCTTCGTCCATGGGCAACGATAGAGCGTTAGCGCGAGGAGACAGTGTCGATTCTGCCGCCAGAGTTCTAATCGCCGAAGATTCTATTACGACCAGAATCCTACTGAAAAATATTTTGGAAACTTCTGGATTCCAAGTTGTTACTGCTGTGGATGGTATGGATGCCTTCACCAAGCTTAAAGGTGCCACTTTCGATATTCTGGTCTCTGATGTAGAGATGCCCCGTTTAAATGGGTTTGAACTTACCGCCAAAGTTCGCGGCGAAAAGAGTTTAGAGAATCTACCGGTAGTTTTAGTTACAGCACTAGCCTCTCCACAGGATCGCGAGCGTGGTATTGATGCTGGAGCTAATGCCTACATAGTTAAAAGCAGTTTTGACCAAAGCAATCTTTTAGATGTTGTCAGACGACTGTTGTGAGAGGCGCAGAATGATTAAGGCTCTGATTGTAGAAGACTCGCCAGTGGAACGCGAGCTGCTAACTTACCTGCTTAACTCTGATCCGCAGATTGAGGTAATTGGGGTGGCTAATAATGGCGAAGAGGCTCTCGGTCTAGCTGAGCACCTCAAACCAGATGTGATAACGATGGATATTCACATGCCATATCTAAATGGCTACGAAACTACCTTGCGGATTATGCAGACAAATCCAGTGCCGATTATCATTGTCAGTGGCAGCTTCATCGCTAACGATATGGATAAGACGTTTATGGCAGTTGAGGCTGGTGCCCTAGCTATTGTGAAAAAACCCAATGGTATTGGGCATTCTGACCATGTGGCTGATGCTAACGAGTTGCTGCGAACTGTGAAAATCATGAGTGAAGTCAAGGTGGTAAAGCGCTGGCCTAAAACCCAGGCTGCGGCTGCAGTTTCAGTTCCCGTTATGTTGCCATTGACGCGTAAAAAAACGCCGATTCGCCTAGTAGCTATTGGAGCATCTACTGGTGGTCCGGCGGTACTACACGAGATTTTTGCCGCCTTACCCAAGAATTTTGCTGTGCCAATCATGGCTGTGCAACACATGAGCAGAGGTTTTATTGATGGTTTTGTAAAGTGGCTGGCTGAATCCACTGGTTTGCCGGTTCATGTGGCGACACATGGAGAGTTGCTTATGCCTGGACATATCTACTTTGCTCCGGATGATAAGCACATGCTTGCCGGCAAAGATTTTTGCATCCACCTCTCTAATGCACTTCCCGAGAATGGCTTGCGTCCCGCAGTCTCCGCTCTGTTTCGTTCGGTAGAGGAGAGTTACGGTATGCACGCGGCTGCAGTGTTGTTAACCGGTATGGGGAAAGATGGGGCAGACGAGTTAAAAAAAATGCGCCAGAGTGGGGCATTAACCATAGTTCAAGATCGGGAAACATCTGTGGTTTACGGTATGCCTGGGGCGGCGCTGGTGCTCGATGCTGCCGAATGCATATTGCCTCCACTGGGAATAGCAGAATATCTCGTGCAATTAGTTACATAGTCGGTACATGGATTTGGCTGGAAGAAAATTGTCCCATATCAATAGAGAGGTGGATAGCGATGAGCGGTAACACGCAGTCCGAAAATCTGATTATAATTGTTGAAGATAGTCCAACTCAAGCTGAACAATTGCAGTATCTGCTCACTAAAAATGACTATAAAGTTAAAGTAGCCTCCAACGGGATTGAAGCGCTTGCTCATTTAGAAGAGTGCCGTCCGCTGGCGGTTATCAGCGATATTGTTATGCCCGAGATGGATGGCTATGAGCTATGTCGGCAGATAAAAAGCAATCCTGATTTGCAGGGGATACCGGTTATTCTGCTGACATCACTGTCTGAACCAGATGACGTTATCATTGGACTGGAGAGCGGTGCTGACTATTTTATAATCAAGCCCTACAAGGAGAAGTATCTGCTTTCGCGTCTTCATTACATAATCGCTAATCGTCATCTTGGTAGCGGTGATTGCGCGCAAATGGGGTTAGAGATTTTTTTCCGCGAGCGTAAATACTTTATTAATTCTGATCGTTTACAGATTCTAAATCTGCTCCTTTCAACCTATGAGACCGCTATCCAAAAAAATCAGGAGCTGCAAGTTGCTACTGAAGAGCTACAACTACTCAACGAACAACTGGTGGTGAATCTTAATGCGCTGGAGACGCAGAATCATGAGCTTGATCGTTTAAATCGCGAATTACGTTGCCAGACTGAAGAGGCCGGAAAAGCGCGCTCAGAAGCCTTAGAGGCCACGCGGGCTAAATCTGATTTTTTGGCGAATATGAGTCATGAGTTGCGCACCCCACTTAACTCGGTTATCGGTTTCTCCGAAGTTTTGGAAGACGAAATTGCCGGTCCTCTCAATGTGAAGCAGGGCGAGTATGTAAAAAATATCCTGTTTAGCGGTAGACATCTATTGTCACTAATTAATGATATTTTGGATCTCTCTAAAGTCGAAGCTGGCCATATGGTTTTAGAGCCTGTTGAGGTTGACGTGACCACGCTATTGCAAACTTCACTTAATATGCTGCAAGAGAAGGCGTTAAAAAATGGCATTAGCCTAGGTTTAGATGTCTCAATTGCCGACGGAACGGTTCTCCTCGCTGATCAACGCAAGCTTAAACAGATTATATTTAACCTGTTATCTAATGCGGTAAAGTTTACCACTCTCGGCGGAGAGGTGAAAATGAGTGCGCACAATGTTCAATCAATCGCCTTTGAGTCACCCGATATTTGGGAGCCGGAACAGCCGTTGGAGCTGCAGCGGGAGCGAGCTGGTATCCAAATCTCTGTAACCGATAGCGGTATTGGTATCGATCGTGAAGATTTCCCTAAACTATTTCAAGAGTTTAGCCAATTGAGTTCTCCCTATACTAAGGAACATGAGGGAACCGGCCTAGGCTTGGCTTTGAGCAAACGCCTGGTGGAACTCCATGGTGGGCGTATCGGCGTGTGGAGTGAAGTTGGCAGAGGCAGTATGTTCACCTTTGTTATTCCCGTGACTCCGGAGGAGTAGAGTTATGTCACATTTGATTCTTGTCGTAGATGACAGTACCGCAAACCGCCTGATGATGCGCGATATCCTGATATATCATGGTTATGATGTTTTAGAGGCGCAAACAGGAGAAGAGGGCATACAGCTTGTTCTTGAAGCTAAACCGGAGATAGTGCTGATGGATATTCAAATGCCGGTTATGGATGGTGTTACCGCTACCGCTAAACTCAGGCAGAATCCAGATATCGGTGACTTGAAGATCATTGCTATCACTTCGATGGCCATGAAAGGGGATCGCGAGAAAATTCTTGCTGCTGGTTTCGATGACTATGTTGCCAAGCCTATTAATACTCGCGAACTGCCACTCCTTATTAATAAGCATCTAAGCACTGGCTAGACCTTTTTTGCGCAGGCTCCATGACGAGTTATACCTTAGCTGGTGATTTAACGCGCTTGGTTGTGCTCTTTTCTGCATGATTATGGCGTGAGTTCTTATCCTTCAGAGCTTGATAATATGTTTGGCGTGTAATTAACCTTAAAGGGGGTGCGATGAAGGGGCGATCGATATCTATTTTATGTGTTGACGACTATCCAATGAATTTAGATCTGTTGGAAGCGATGTTCGTTGGAGAAGATTTTACCATCGTGCGTGCACAAAATGGTTTGCAGGCCCTAGACATTATTCGTAAAACACGGATAGATCTGGTCTTGCTGGATGTTATGATGCCTGGCATGGACGGCTTTGAGGTGTGTCGGCGGATTAAAGCTGATCCCGTCAGCCAGAATATCCCTGTAGTCATGATTACCGCCTATACTGACAAAGAGAGCCGTATCAAGGGGATTACCGCAGGGGCGGAAGATTTTTTGTCCAAACCATTTGACCGCGCTGAGGTGATGGCGCGGGTCAATATGCTGCTGAAGGTTAAGACACTTAATGACCAACTCAAGTATGCTTATAGCAATATCACCAACTTAATCTCTTTCGGCGAGGAGATTATCTCCACTTTTGATCCTCTTCACTTTGATTTCATCCAGACAGTTACTGGCATTGTAAATCAGATAATTGCTACTGCTGAACATATTGATGATAAACCGCAGAGGATTCTGGTACATTTTCCAGAACTTGGCGCTAGCGGCACCTGGTTTAGCTTCGCCTATCAGGCTGATACCTTGGTTAAAACTATCCTCTTGCCGGATATCGGTACTGAGCTTAACGTTCCCAAGCATGGCAGTAGCTATAACTTTTTCAATAAAACTGATCTCGATCGGGCTGAGATTGCGCCATTTATAAAAAGAGTGAGCCAAGATCTCGAACTGCCCAATAACCTTGTCTGTTGCTTGAACCGGCAACTCTCCATCTGTGCTCTTAACTATGGACGTCCGGTAAGTGATTTTGATGCTGAGGTTATCAATAGTGTCGTGGCGCAGGGACTGTTCCTGCGCTCCCTGTCTCGGCAAATCACCGATACCGAAGACGCTTTTTCCTACATGCTGCATGCTTTGGCTAGGGCGTCGGAATGTAACGATGAAGACACCGGTAACCATATCTTACGTGTTGGGCACTATTGTGCGCTACTAGCAGTTTGTCGGACTTTCCGAACGTAAAATGTTAAACTCTCCGGGCATTTAAAATTCCTGCGAAGGTGAAAATTCATGAGCGATAAGTTCCGCCAAGTTGATCGAGACACCCTGTTTCTGCTG
>Ga0265295_1009781_pt1 | contig 10151 bp, 7 predicted proteins | sample Munlansysbiofilm_FD_192503 | JGI IMG/M metagenome (GOLD analysis project Ga0265295, IMG submission 192503) | Leachate microbial communities from a municipal landfill in Southern Ontario, Canada - Methane capture system biofilm | ecosystem: Engineered > Solid waste > Landfill > Unclassified ...
TCTGCTATTATCTGCGCAGAAAAACTGCAGTATGTCCTGGTGTCCTCCGCGCAGATGCCGTCAGACCTTATTATAAGGACGTTCCTCTTCGATATGCTGTATCTGAAAGCTGCCTGCCTTATATATTGGGAACTTTTTCTTATCTTAAGATCAAGCTCTTTCATATATCCGATCTCCGGAGGCGATATGTGTTCCTCCATCGTCAGGAGGGGTTCCCTGCCCTTTTCGGCATTAAGGGGCGGTGTACCGAATGCAGAGGTCTCAGCTTCAGAAATGATCTGTGATATGCCGGATATGGAAGTGCCTGGTGAATGGGAAAAAAATGTTTTGTCTCCTGCGATGATCCTTGCTCCCGAACCATCTGTGTTTGAGGAAGAGAGTTCTTCTATCCTGCCGTCTTCGTAATGTGCCGAGTGTGCAGTTCCTGCCTGAATAAAAACGTCAGCGTACACTGCACCTTTTTTATGTGTTTCGGCAAGCTTCTGCCTGATCATTTCAATTTGCTTTTCCTGCATTTTCTCTCTCCTGTCGGTCAGCTTATATTGACTATATTTATCTCCAGCCCCTCATCCTTAAGGCCTTCTATACATCCCAGCATGTCTCCTAAAAGTTCTGAAGGGGTGAAGACCGTTACTTCTCCTTTTTTAGGGTCGTCTGTCCTCAGGAGTCCTATGCCTTCGCATGCGTCTATAGTCCAACTGATATAGTATATATCCTTTTGCGGGACCTTAAGCGAGATAACGCTCAGTTGAGGCTTCACTCGGTCCTCTCCCGCTGTTTTCTAAGATGTTCCTCGTATGTTTTGCTGAATATGTGGCTTCCTTTTGAAGTTGCAAAGAAAAAAAGGTAGTCTGTCTTAGCGGGCTGAAGCGCGCTTATCCATGAATCTTCCGAAGGAACGGATATCGGTCCCGGGGGAAGTCCGCTGTTTCTATAGGTGTTGTAGGGAGAATCGATCTCCAGGTCTTTGTATGTAAGGCTCTTCTTTTTTATTCCCAGTTCGTCCCAGCAATAGATAACGGTGGCGCATGACTGGAGGGGCATCCATTTTTCTATCCTGTTTAAAAAGATACCGGCAAGAATGGGACGCTCTTCCTTTATCTTTGCCTCGCCCTCGACTATGGAAGCGAGTATCCCTCTCTGAGAAGTGAATTTCTTGTCCGCGTTGTCCGGGAGGAACTTCCCCACCCTTTCCATCCATAACCTTGAAGCTCTCTGTACTGTCTGTTCTCCGACACTGTTGCCCGGAGCCAGGGAATAAGTTTCAGGAAGTAAGAAGACTATCCTGTCCCTTGGATCATCCGGCAGCAGCTCATGAAGCTCAGCGGGGAAATTATTATTTTCAGAGAGGGCCTTTAAAAGCCTGTCATCACCTTCGGGAAGTCTCAGTGCGGAGTTGATCGTACTGTACCTTGTTCCGGGTATTATCGTTACGTTATGAGTTACAGGCCTGGCTGCCTTAAGTTGGTTTGCCACAGTTATCTCATCACCGGGGGCAATAAGGTATGTTCCGGGCTTGAGAGTCCTGTCGATCTCAAGCTTGATCATCCATTTGATAAGCTTATTGGCATCTTTGACCACGCCGGCCTCTTTCAGCGCCCTTGCGGCCTGTCCTGCAGACATCCCCCCGGTTACAGTGACTTCGATCTTTTTTGATGAGTAAGCGAACATATCAGGATATATGGCCGGCATAACAAAGCAAAGGAAACAGAAAAGTATCAGGGCTGTTACAGATGGTATCAGGTCTTTTGTCCTGTTCGTCAAAAAATTCTCTCCCAACTCTCCACGGCTTGTCCAATGGTCCAATGTTTGAAAGTACACACGTAGGAATTATACCTTTAATGGCGGTAAGGATAAATAGCGAAGTTGCCTGAAAGATATCGCTGAGCAATAGCTGAGCAGTGGCTGAGCAATAGCTGAGCGATCGTTAGAACCCAGGGGCAGGATCGGGGAATTCGCGTCCTGGGGACTCTGGAGAATTGCGGCATAGGGCATGCCGCGGAGAATTTGCCTGACTCTGTCAGGCGGTGAATAAAATCCTTTTATATAGTTCTCCCCTCTGTTTACTATCGTTTTTGATCTATATCCTTTATTCGTCGTCCCCGATCTCAAAGCGCATTCGAAATGGTTCGAGCACTATGGTTAATTTGAACCTCCGCAGCCTTTGGCCGCAATTCTCCGCGATGTGAAGCAAGCAAATTCCCTGCCTTTGTGTTTAACAACGTTTTAAAAAATGCTTGACATTTAACTAAAAGGAGAGTATATATGTTAACCATTCAACGGGGACACAAGAAAGGAGCGCTTTGAATGAGGAGACCAGCATATCTTGTTTTTAACGGCATATCGTCATCTTCTCTCTCTTCCGGCGTTTCTTCTTCATGCGGCGGCTCTGGTTGTCATTGCCGGTCCCGAAACGTGTACCCGATGAATAGAGAAAATAACTAAATTTTCTAGAACATCAAGGCGTTTCAGGGACCGGAGGAATTTCTTCCGGTCCCTTTTGTATTTAAAAAATTTTGATCATCAAAATAAGGAGGAAAAATGAATGAACACGAAATATCTGCTTACCCCAGGCCCGGTGGAACTGCCGGCAGAAGTGCTGAGGGCTGGTGCACGTCCGCTGATAGGACACAGGTGCCCCGCTTTTTCAGAGCTCTTTACCGGGATCGAAAACAAACTCCGGGAACTGTTAAAAAGCGAAGGACCGGTAATAATACTTCCCTCTTCCGGGACGGGAGCCCTTGAATGCATGGCGGTCAATTTTCTTGAAAAGGGCGACAAATTTATTTCTATCTCATGCGGCGTTTTTGGCAACAGATTTCGTGAGATTGCACTTAGAACAGGTGCTGAAGGCATCAATATCGATGTTCAGTTCGGCGACGCTGTGACACCGGCTATCGCAGCGGAAGCAGTTAAAAACAATCCCGACTGTAAGGTTATGATGATAACCCAAAATGAAACATCAACAGGAGTTGTCAATCCCATCAAAGAAATAATAGCGGCAATTCCCGAAAAAGATCGCCCTCTCATATTGGTAGACGGGGTCAGTTCCGTCGGGGCAATGGAATGTTTTCCGCAGGAATGGGGTATCGATGCGATAGGCACTGCTTCTCAAAAAGGGCTGCTGACACCTCCGGGACTCGGCCTCGTATGGCTTTCTGAAAAAGCATGGAATGCGCTTGAAGGAAAAACATGTCCCAGTTACAGCTATGACCTGAAACTCCACAGAAAAGACCTGGAGGCGAAATCCCCCGCAAACCCCTTTACTCCTCCGGTGTCCCTCTACTATGCCCTTGATGAGGCACTTAATGAGATTTTGGAAGTTGGAACAGAGTCCTGGTTCAAATCCAGAAAGAAGTACGCAGATGCACTGGCGGCCGGACTTGAAGCAATGGGATTCGATCTGTTGGTCAAGAGTCCGGAGGCGCGCTCACCGGGAGTTACAGCCTTCAGATATCCCGTAGGCGATACAGAAGCAGTTCGCAAAAAACTTCGCGCGATGGGAATAGAAACAGCGGGCGGACAGGGAAAACTTAAAGGAGAACTTATCAGGGCCGCACATTATAACAATTGGGGATGGCCCGAACTTTGCATCATTCTTGGTTCGCTCTACGCGGCCGCCGATATGGCTAAAGCCATGAAAAAAGACTTCCTGGCAGAAGCCTGGAATGTATGGAACAGGGAGGACTGATGGCGATGGCTGAAAATAAAAAATGGAAGGTACTGGTGGCCGAGACAGTTGGCGAGGCCGGACTTCAGATACTCAGGGATGCCCCTGACATTGAACTTATAGAAGAAGTTGGAATGTCACGCGAAAACCTGCTTAAAAAACTGCCCGAAATGGATGCAGTCCTAACCAGAAGCGGTACAAAGATGGACGAGGAAGCCCTTAACGCTGCTGTAAAATTAAAGGTAGTTGCCCGTGCAGGTGTCGGCGTCGACAATGTCAATGTCCCTGTTGCGAGCCGCAAGGGAGTCGTGGTAATAAATGCACCTACCGGAAACACTCTTGCGGCAGCAGAGTTGACAATGGCTCTGATGCTTGGTCTCGTAAGAATGGTCCCCCAGGCATTCGGCTCACTCAAGAGCGGTGAATGGGACAGAAAAAGATTCTCAGGCCATCAGCTCAGCGGAAAGAAGGTACTCGTTCTTGGGCTTGGAAGGATAGGAGCTGCAGTTGCCCAACGCTGCCGTGCTTTTGGAATGGACGTGATGGCATACGATCCTTACACTCCCAAGAAAAAGGCCGAATCACTCGGCATACCAATGAGGGAAGACCTTGCCGATGCGCTTTCCGTTGCTGACGTAGTTACCCTTCACATGCCGCTGACATCTGACACTACAAATCTTATCGATGAAAAAATGCTGAAGGCATTTAAAAAGGGAGCGTATCTTATCAACTGTGCAAGAGGCGGCATAGTGGACGAAAAGGCTGCAGCTGATGCGGTAAGGGACGGAAGGCTTTCAGGGATAGCATTTGATGTCTATACTGCGGAACCTCTGTGTGAAGGCCACCCCTTTTTAGCCAAAGACATTGAGGACAGGATCGTTATAACCCCGCACCTTGGAGCCAGTACTGAAGAGGCACAGACAGAGGTGGCAAAGATCGCTGCAGAGAACATGATAGCGGCACTGCGGGGAGAACCATATGAACATGCCGTCAATCTCCCCTTTCTGGAACAGAAACTCAACAAGGCCCAGAAGGCATTCCTGCAGCTTTCAAGGAAAATGGGAATACTCGGTGCAAAACTTGCGGAAACAGAGTGCGGAGCTGTCCATAGCTGCCACATTATGCTTCGCGGGGACATGTTCAATGAAGATGAACCAATGCCAAACAGGCTTTGTGCTTACAGTATAGCTGTACTAAAAGGCCTTTTTGAGGTCAGCCGGGGTCCGGAAGTTTCATACATGCTTGCTCCTCTGCTTGCCAAGGACAGCGGTCTGACAGTGGAAGAGAGCATCGGAGATCCCAAAACATATAAAAACACTGTTGAGATAATCCTGGATGCCGAGAAATGCAAAGTGTCGCTTATAGGTACCATCACTGAAGAGGGCCGTATGCGTATCGTAAAGGTAAACGAATATTGGCTCGACTTTGTTCCCAACGGTAAGCTCATACTTTTCCAGAATCATGACAGGCCCGGAGTAATAGGAAAGATCGGAAATATACTTGGCGAAGCTAAGATCAACATTGCTAATTTTGCCCTTGGAAGAAAGGACAACAGCGGTCTTGCCCTAGGTGCGCTTGAGATAGACAGCGACATTGACGAATCGATCAGGAAAAAACTGGAAAAGAGCGGGGACATGCTCTGGCTCACCCTAATAGATTTTACGGACGCTGAGTAGTTTTTCTTAATTAACATCATAGAACGGTAGGCGGCAGGCGGGATAAATGCAGAGATCAACCATTCTCCAGCCTGCCGGTTTTTGTGACACTGCGTGAATTTTTTTGAAAGACACAGATTTTTTGCCGGTTGATTTAATGGCAGCATCTGATCTATGATATCCTGGTCCCGGCCGGAGAGCCCAAAACTTTCTGACCGGTCTGCGAAGGAAATGGATCTTCCGGGGAGGATAAGAAAGAAATGCTGAACTACTATTGGCCCATAGGATTTATCGTTTTTTCAAATGTTCTGTATCACGTCTGTTCAAAATCATTATCAGGCGGAGCTGACCCATATTTTTCGCTCCTTGTAACATACCTGGTAGCAGCATCGATCTGCCTGGGCCTCTACCTCTACACCGGCAACGTCAAGGATATTTCCATTGACGTAAGAGGGATAAAATGGAACAGCATAGTGCTTGGTGCAGCTATAGTCTGTCTTGAGCTTGGATTTATAATGATGTACAAAGTCGGCTGGAACATCAGTATTGGATCGCTGGTAGCCAATATTTGCCTTGCTGTCGCACTGGTACTGATAGGAGTTTTCTTTTACAGGGAAAACCTTAGCATGAACAACATCATCGGAATGATCCTCTGCATTTCAGGGTTGATATTTATCAACCGATAAGTGATCCGGAGGCAGTACATAATATTTTGTTCTGAAAAAGAAAAGGGCTGCCCGGTCTTGTCCGGCCAGCCCTTTAATTATTAGTTGTTCCCGGTGAAAATTATTGCAGTGCTTTGTCAAGTATCGCTGTTGCCTTCTCTGCGTTTATGCTTAGCTGCTGAAGAGCCTCTGTCATACGGGCTTTGAAGTCCGCTGCAAAAGTTTCGTCAGTTACGCCGGGAAGATTTATCTTTACATTGTAAGCTGCAGCTTTTCCGGCCGCTTCTCCCAGAAGTGCAGCGCTTCCTGCATCGCTTATCGTATTGGTGTTTCCGTTTTTTGCTGCCAGATAAGCCAGCTCAGTCATTTCTACACATGCTTCCAAGGTAAGAAGTGGGACCTCTGTTGCAAGTTTTGAGGCCTCTCCCATGGCTTTTTTGCGGATACACTTCTCTTCCTCTGTGGCCTTTGGCATTTTCATTGCTGCCATAAAAGTATTGAAGGATTCGGTGTCCCTGTTCATCAGCTCTACGAACTTGAATCTCAGGGACTCGCTTTTGCCTACTACGTCCTCCATCAGCTGCCAGCTCTCTTTGTATTTTTCCTTGCCTATAGTAAGGTTGGCTACCATTGAAACGAGTGCTGAACCAAGAGAGGCGCAAAGGGCCGCTACGCTTCCTCCCCCGGGTGCCGGTGAATCGGAGGCAAGTTCGTCGAGAAACGCGCGTATTTCCATTCTTTCAAATTTCATAGAGATCCCCCCTCTATCCTTTTACAAGTTTTGTCAGATAATCATCGTCAGCTATAAACGGAACGGTGATGTGTCCGTCGCTTCTCTTGCGGTTGAACTCCCCGACTGTTGAAAGCGCGTTTTCGTTCCTTGCCCATGCGCGTCTGGCAACTCCGCTGATAACATCCCAGCTCAGAGAGGCTTTGATTATGCTGTCTACCCTCTCGCTACCGTCAAGCACAAGGCCAAAACCGCCGTTTATTGATTTGCCTGTGCCGACGCCTCCGCCGTTGTGCAGTGCGACCATGCTCATTCCTCTTGCGCAGTTTCCCGCAAAGCAGTGTATGGCCATCTCTCCCATGATGTTGCTTCCGTCTTTTATGTTGGAAGTTTCACGGTAGGGCGAATCTGTTCCGGAAACGTCGTGGTGGTCCCTTCCCAGCATTACAGGCCCTATCTCTCCTGTGCGGACCATTTCGTTGAACTTGAGTGCGATGCGCACCCTGCCCTCTTCGTCCTGATACAGTATCCTGCACTGCGTTCCGACTACCAGCTTATTCTTTTCCGCATCCCTGATCCATGCCCAGTTGTCGTGATCCTGGAACCTGCGGCTGGGATCGATGCAGTCCATAGCAGCTCTGTCTGTCTTTCTTAGGTCTTCAGGATCTCGGCTGAGGCAGCACCAGCGGAAGGGGCCATAGCCGTAGTCAAAAAGGAGCGGACCCATTATGTCTTCTACGTATGAGGGGAATATGAAACCCTCGTATGTGTCGACACCGTTTTTGGCTATTTCAGTCACGCCGGCGTCAAATACAGCCCTCATGAAGGAGTTTCCGTAGTCGAAGAAATATGTGCCTTTCTCTGTGAGTGACTTTATCAGCTCATAATGCTTCCTGAGAGTCTGGTCGACAAGTTTGCAGAACTCTTCCTTGTCCTCTGTCAGCAGCCTTGTCCTCTCTTCGAACGAAATGCCCTGGGGGCAGTATCCGCCGTCGTAGACTGCGTGGCAGGATGTCTGGTCAGAGAGAAGTTCAATATTTATATTATTGTCAAGTGCATACTGCAGGAGGTCTACGATATTTCCTTCATAGGCGATAGAAAGAGGTCTGCCTTCATCCATCGCTTCCTTTGCCCATTTGAAGGCCTCCGTAAGATCCTTTGTTCTTCTGCTGACCCATCCCTGGCTGTGTCTTGTCTCTATGCGGGAAGGATCTACCTCGGCGACAATAGAAGCAGCTCCTGCTATCTCTGCCGCTTTAGGCTGCGCTCCGCTCATTCCGCCCAGTCCCGATGAGACGAAAAGGTGTCCTGCAAGTCCCTTGCCCTCAGGAAGATGGAATTTACTCCTGCCGGCGTTGAGCAGCGTGTTGTATGTACCGTGAACTATTCCCTGCGGACCTATGTACATCCATCCGCCTGCCGTCATCTGCCCGTAATTTGCTACTCCGAGTGCAGCCGCCCTTGTAAAATCCTTCGGATTATCGAACATACCTATCATAAGTCCGTTTGTCAGTATCACCCTGGGAGCCGATGGGTCAGAGCGGAATAGGCCAAGAGGATGCCCTGACTGAACTACAAGGGTCTGATCAGGTGTAAGTATTTCAAGGTATCTTTTTATCAGACGGTACTGCATCCAGTTCTGGCATACCTGCCCTGTCTCTCCGTATGTTACAAGTTCATAAGGATAGAGAGCTACTTCAAAGTCCAGGTTGTTGTCTATCATTACCTGGAAAGCTTTAGCCTCTGTACATTTGCCCATGTATTCGTCGATAGGTTTGCCGTAGAGGCGTCCCTGAGGCCTGAAACGATAACCGTATATGCGTCCGTGCTCGCGGTATTCCTGCAGGAATTCCGGAGCGATCTCTTTATGGTATTTTTCGGGTATGTAACGAAGGGCATTCTTAAGAGCCAGTACAGTCTCTTTATCGTTCAGAACCTGTCCCCTGTTTGGAGCTCTTCTGATCCCCGGTTCGAATTCCGCTTTTGGCGGGAGTCCCTCCGGAAAGTCCAGTGTGATCTCAATAGCTTTTCCTGTCTTTGGGTCAAACATGCCAGGTCAACTCCATTCATTATATTTTTCAATATTTGTGATATTTTTCTTGACTAAGAAAAATATCTGATTATACTAATTGTAACGCAAAGATTTAGGAATGGAAAGTATTAAAGCTGTGAAATATGATAAATATCTAACAGTAAAATGTTTCATCCTAATATCATGATTATAGCACCGCAGAACAGGGATAACAGCATCAAAACAATAAAAGGGGGATTTTGCAATGAGCTCAAATTCAGTAGTTCTGGACGGTAAATCTCTTACTATCAGCGATATTGTCAACGTTGCAAGAAATGGATACAAGGTTGAGCTTGACCCGGAAGCAAAAAAACTTATATCAGAATGCGCCGATTCAGTCAAAGATTGGGTCAACGAAGGGCGCGTAGTTTACGGAGTCACAACAGGATTCGGAGACCTCGCTTCAGTGGTCATACCGAGAGATCAAAGCCGCCAGCTGCAGGAAAATCTCCTTATGAGCCACGCCTGCGGTTTTGGAGAGGCACTGCCGGAAGACTATGTCAGGGCGATAATGCTTCTCAGGATCAACACCCTTACAAGGGGATATTCAGGCATCAGCCTTCAGACACTGACCCAGCTTGTCAACTATCTCAACCTGGGAATCCACCCGGTGATCCCGCGACAGGGATCTGTAGGGGCAAGCGGCGACCTCTGCCCCCTTTCACATCTTGCCATAACACTGATAGGTCTTGGAGACGTCGTTTATAAAGGCAAAAAAATGCCGACCCTCGAAGCCCTCAGCATGAACGGACTCAAACCGGTCGACCTTATGCCTAAAGAAGGGCTTGCCCTTAACAACGGCACTACGGTAATGACAGGGATAGGGACCCTTTGTCTCTATGATGCAAAGAGACTGGTGAAGAATGCTGACATTGCTTCAGCTCTCTCAGCCGAAGCCCTTCACGCTGTCCCATACGCCTTTGACAGGCGTACCCACGATCTGCGCCCACAGGTGGGACAGAGCATCGTTGCCGAGAACATGAGAAGACTTATCGAAGGCAGCGAAATAATCGAAACATACAAAAAAGACAGAGTGCAGGACGCTTACTCTCTGCGCTGTCTCCCCCAGGTCCATGGTGCAAGCAGGGATGCTCTTTCGTATGTTGAGACCGTATTAAACATTGAGATAAATTCAGTGACCGATAACCCGATCATTTTCCATGAGGACGGAGAGGCGATAAGCGGAGGCAATTTCCACGGTCAGCCCATAGCCATGGCAATGGATTTCTTCGGTATTGCTGTAGCTGAGATAGCAGACATCTCAGAGAGACGTGTGGCAAGGCTGGTAGACCATAAGCTCTCAGATCTTCCGCCCTTCCTTGTTGCGGAGAGCGGTGTCAACAGCGGATTCATGATCCCT
>Ga0265295_1009782_pt1 | contig 10150 bp, 8 predicted proteins | sample Munlansysbiofilm_FD_192503 | JGI IMG/M metagenome (GOLD analysis project Ga0265295, IMG submission 192503) | Leachate microbial communities from a municipal landfill in Southern Ontario, Canada - Methane capture system biofilm | ecosystem: Engineered > Solid waste > Landfill > Unclassified ...
CTTACGACCCCTGATTACTCAGACGCCGCTCTCCTGTACTACTGATCGAACAGGCAATTCATCAGTCGAGACTTCAACTCGATAGATGGACAACTGTTACCGCATACGGTCAGATCTTGAATCTTGAATTTATTCGGATTTCACGCTATTATTTATTTGATTCGCTTTCACGAGAACGACACTCAGGCTTTTCGCGATTTTTCGCAGTGGCATCCTCAAGGCCGTATCTTTCCGGAAATGAAGTCCTGGCTCTGAGCGACGAGATGTTTTTCCGCCTTGTCTTCGCAACACATCGAATATCATGGCGATCGCGTCCTCACCCGCCAAGGGTCCAGGACAGGCGCTGCGCCATGGACTTGTGCACCAGGGCGATGACCTCGTCCCCTTGCTCAAGCACGGTGTCGCCGTGGGGAATGATCAGTCGTCCATCGCGGAGCACGCCGACTAGAATGCACTCGACCGGGAACGCCAGCTCGACGACCCTCTTCCCCGCTGCCGTCGCATGCGCCAGCACAGTCTGTTCCACGAGGGAATAGTCACCTTTGGAGAGCTTGAGCAGGGTCGTCATGCCGTCCAGCGACATCTCCTCGGCGATGAGCTGGGCCATGAGTCCAGCCTGATTGACGGCAGCGTCCACGCCCATGGCCGGAGTGAACATCCAACCGTTCCCGGGATCCTTGACCCTGGCGATGGTACGCGGAACCCCGAATTCAAAGCGTGCGAGGCTCGTAGCCACCAAATTCGTGGCGTCCGTGCCGGTCACCGCGGCCAAAACGTCGGCGTCGCGGATGCCCGTGGCCTCCAGCACTGCCGGGTCGGTGCCGCTGCCGGCCACGACACACCCGACAGGCAGCACCTCGTGCACGGCCTTCAACTCCCCGGGGTGGCGCTCGATAATATGGATCTGGTGCCCCCCGGCCAGCAGCGACATCGCCAAGTGCGTTCCGACCTTTCCCCCGCCCACGATGATCACCTTCTTCATGGCTTACCTCACGTCAGGGCCAGAATGGAGCGCAGCCGCTCCGAGGATTCACGCAGCACGGCGACATAAACGATGTCGTCGCGCATGAAAGCCGTTTCGGACGAAGGCAGGATGATCCGTCCTTGCCTGCCCACGGCCACGACATGCACCTCGCCAAAAACCGTCAAATATTGTGTCTTCCTGCCTTCAAGCAGCGGCGGAACAGGAAAACTCACGATTTCCGCCTGGCCATTACCCAGGCTCGCCAGGACTTCGGACTCCGAATAGAGGAGCACGTCGACGATGCGGTTGACGGCCCAATCATGGGGCGCGACAACCTGCACGCCAAGCCGATGGTAAAGTTCCGCATTTTGCGGTTCATGAAGTCCGGCGACCACCCGGGGGACAAGAAAGACCAGCCGGGCCAGCCGCGCGATGACCACGTTCGTCTCGTCGCTTTCCGTCACGGCCGCCAAACCGTCGGCCTGTTCAATGCCTGCGCGGATCAAGGTATCCCGATCGAAGCACCCGCCAGCGACCAGCCGTCCGCATAGCGACGGTTCGAGCTCCTCCGCCGCACCAGAGCCATCGTCCACGAAAACGACGTCGTGCCCCGCACGGCGCAGGGCCAGGGCAAGCCCCACGCCCATCCTTCCGCAACCGACGATGACGTATCTCATGAGGAGACTCCCGTATGTTTGGTTTTCTCCATCCGGCGCAGCATCCATTTTCTGACTTCGTCGGCCAACAGGAGAAGCGGCGCCCAGGCAAAGAGAAACACCCAGTTGAAGAGTGCAAACGACCCGGTCCCGACAACCCTCTGGGCCGGCGGCCAATGGACAATGACCGCAATGACCGCCAGTTCGCTGGCCACCCCGAGCCACAGAAAGCGGTTCCCGAAAGCCGGGACCTGAAACGACGACACCCGCTCCGTGCGCTGGGCGAAAAGGTTGCCGATCTGGGTAGTCACGACGCAGGCCAGGGCCATGGCCGTTGCGGACTCGTACAGCGGGCCGGAGGACGGGAGGTCGAGCCATTCTCCCCAGTGCCCATTGGTCCAGTACAGGAAATAGAAGGCGGTCATGACCGCCAGGCTCTGCAGCGGCCCCAGAAAGAGGTAGGCCCGGACCAGGAGGCCGGGGGTGATGACATGATCGCGCGGGCTGCGGGGTGGCCGATCCATGAGTCCGGGCTCGGCTTTTTCCGCGCCCAAGCCCAAGGCCGGAAGCAGATCCGTACCCAAGTCCACGGCCAGGATGTGCATAACGTTCAGGGCCAGGGGAATGCGACCGCCGCTCAGGGCAAAGAGAATGAAGGGCACCGCCTCGGGCGTATTGCTCGTAAAGATGTACGTCGTAAACTTCTTGATGTTGGCAAAGACGGCGCGGCCCTCCTCGATGGCGCTGACGATGGTCGCGAAATTGTCGTCCGTAAGAATGACGTCCGCCGCCTCCTTGGCCACGTCGGTACCGGAGACACCCATGGCGATGCCGATGTCGGCCTTCTTGATGGCCGGCGCGTCGTTGACTCCGTCGCCGGTGACGGCCACCACGTGCCCCGTCCGCTGCAGGGCCGCGACGATGCGCAGCTTGTGCTCCGGGGTAGCTCGGGCGAAAATGACCTCCCCGCTCAAGGCCTCGTCCAGGGCCCCTTCGTCCATGGTGTCGAGGTCCGCGCCGCTGACGATGCGCGCCCGCCCATCCCGAATGACGCCGATGCGGCGCGCGACGCTCTCGGCTGTCAGGCCGTAATCCCCGGTGATCATGATGATGCGGATCCCCGCCCGTCGACATGTGGCCACGGCCTCCTGCACCTCGGGCCTGGGCGGGTCCATCATGGCCATGAGGCCCAGAAACGTCATGGCCGTCTCGATGTCTCCGGTCGACAGCCGGCCGGGGCCGTCAAGCATGGCACCGTCACCGCGCATGGCCCGCCTGGCTACGCCCAAGACGCGCAGGCCGGAGCGGGCGTACCCGTCGGTGACAGCCATGACCCGGACGCGCGCGGACTCGTCCAAAGGCTGCTCTACCCCGTTCATGAGCATTCGGTCGCAGAGTTCCAGAATCTCTCGCGGCGCGCCCTTGGCATGCACCAAGATTTCGCCGTCTCCACGATGCACTGTGCTCATACGCCTACGCCGGGAATCGAAAGGCAGCTCGCGCAGCCTGGGCGAGCCCTGCTCCTCGGTGGCCAAGTCGATGCCCGCCTTCAACGCCGCCACCCGCAGGGCCGCCTCCGTCGGGTCCCCGACCGCCGTCCAGCGGGAGCGACCGTCGCCGGGCGGCTGCAAGCGGGCGTTGGTGCACAGTCCGGCGGAGACCAAGAGCCCGTGCAGCCCGCCACCCGGGGAGGCCGCCACCACTTCGCCGCCACGCCGCATGACGCCGTCCGGTGCATACCCCGCCCCCGTGACGCGCAGGCTGCCGCCGTCCGGGGCTCCGGGCAGCCAGATCTCCCGCACCGTCATCTCATTCTGAGTCAAGGTCCCGGTCTTGTCCGTGCAGATAACCGAGGCGCAGCCCAGAGTCTCCACGGCCGAAAGGCGCTTGACCAGGGCGTTGCGGCGGGCCATGCGTTGCACGCCCATGGCCAGAGACAACGTCACGGTCGGCAGCAGCCCCTCGGGCACGAAGGCGACGACCATGCCGAGGCCGAAAAGAATCCCCGCGGCCCAAGACAAGCCGGCCATCGTCACTGCCAGCAGGAAAAACACACACCCCGAGCAGACGGCGATGACCGTGACGACCCGCGTGACCCGGCGCATCTCCCTTTGCAAGGGGCAAAGCTCCTCCGCGATTCCCTGAGTGAAACCGGCGATCTTTCCGAACTCCGTGTCCATGCCCGTGGCGTGGACAACGCCCTTGCCCGTGCCCGAGACCACGCTCGTCCCGGCAAAAATCACGTTCGGTATCTCCAGCCGAGACATGCCCCGGCAAGAGACCTCTCCGTGCGTCTTGAGGACGCTCCGGGATTCACCGGTCAAATTTGACTGATCGAGACGCAAGTCGGCGGACTCAATCAGCCGCGCGTCGGCGCAAACCCGGCAGCCTTCGCCAAGCACCAGAACGTCTCCGGGGACGATGGAGATGGATTCAACTTGCAGAACCACGCCGTCCCGCACCACGATAGCCTTCTCATCGAGCAGACGACGCATGGCCTCGGTAGCCTTTTCGGCCTTGTACTCCTGCCAGAAACTAAAAGTCCCGTTGATGACGTTCACGGCCCATATGGAAGCGGCGAGCTGCGGCATGCGTGCGAAAAAGGCGACGACGCCGGCGATCCAGAGGAGCAAGGCCATGAGATGCGTGAAGTTGGCCAGAAACTTGGGCAACAGGGAGCGTTTTCCGGCAACGGCGATGGCATTGGGCCCGAAGCGGACTAACCGCGCTCCGGCCTCGTGCGCGCTCAAACCGCCAAGGCCGCTACCCAGGGAGCGGCAGACCTCCGCGACCGGAAGCGTTTCAACAGGCATCGCCTGATCAAAAACAGCGTAATGCCCCATAGTGATTTGCGCGTCCCCGTACAAAGGGTGGGGCCATGCGAAAGAACACGTCCCCCTTGACGGAAAACGGCCACTAAAGACACAGGAAGAAATCCAGCGTCGCTTCGCTCCGTGAGATGGCCGTTTCCCCCCGTATTACCCAACTGTTTTCAGTGAAATTAAAAGATCAGAAAAACATATCAGAGTAAAAGCACAGAATTCATGCTTTCACCAATACCACTATATTCGTAATCGTCAGCATGTGAATCGTTGCACCATACCTTACCATCTATTACGTACCGAAAACGGTATTGTTGACCTGAAGACAAATCCATGCTGCATTCAAACCCTGTCTTATTTCTGTTCATAGGCGTAGCATTTATGTCCCAATCATTAAAATCACCTGCCAAACATACGCTGTTTGCCGTTTGGGCCTCATCACCGTCAAATTTGAATCCGACGCGGCAGACCTGTTTGGATTTGTGATACTTCTTGGTTATTGGCATGAGTTTCTCCTTTCCTTTGGCAACTTCAACATCGTTTGACGTGCTTCATGGTCGAAAACCGTTGCCGTGCTGCGGATCACGATTCGATCATGATCTTTCGCCCCTTCTCTTTTTCCGATTTCGCCATGGTGATGGTCAGCACACCCTTGTCGAACTTGGCCTTGACCTCATCCGACTTCACCGCGCAAGGCAGGAGCACGGTGCGGTGGAAACTGCCGTAGCTTCTCTCGATGCGATGGTAGTTGTCCTTCTTCTCCTCTTCCTCGAACTTTTTTTCGCCCTTGATGGACAACATGTCATCGTCGACCGTGATTTCCACATCGTCGGGCTCAAGGCCAGGCAATTCAGCCTTCACGATTATCTGCGAGTCGGCTTCGCTGATGTCCAGGGTCGGGTATCCCTGATCCTTCAGTAACGGGAACGATGGGAAAGATCCGAACGGTTCCCGCCAGAATTCCTCCATCATGTCGGCGATGCTCGCCGGGCGTTTTGTCACGAGAGACTGTTTGCGCAAACTTGGAAGAAATTCCCTGAACATGACGATCCTCCCTTGTTATATTGTTCATTCCCTACATGGCAGACAGACGCGGACAGTGGTGAGACCGGGTTTTAAGCAGTCACGTTCATCGTCCCCGTCCATGGTCCGCGCCGAGCATGTCCCGATGTCGACGCCATCCTTCTTTCCGAACATATCGCATTTCTTGAAAAAAATGACTGCAAAAATTTCCAGATCAAAGGTCGCCTAGTTTTTAAAAAACACACTTGAAAATTCGAGCTCACGACTTTAACAACATTTGTTTACAAATTCAGGTGATTAATAGTAAGCAATACAAATACCAATATTGCAACTATACCGATTTCTTGAAGTGTGTTCGGCCATTCAGTTGAGCGTTCAAATAAAAATGTAAAAATAATCGACATGAGCATGACATTTTTTACAGCTGGCGAACAAAGCCATGGGCCCGAGGGAGTACTTTCTCTTGACCTCGATCCTTTTGATGGGTGCCCCTCCTTTCCACTCTTCTCCACAGGCTCTTTTTTTCATCTTGATAAGTTCATGCGCAGTAACTTAATACGCTCTACAACTCTTTGGAAAAAACGAATGACAAAGCCAGAACGCCGCAAGGAGAAAAAAAGGATGCAGTCAAAAGCAGATATGGGATCGCGACGGAGACGCTACGGCATATCAGTTGATAATGGTAATCGAAATTTCTGTGAAGAAGGAATCGCATGACGCACTACCATAATGATGAAAGTGACATAGCTATTAAGGTTCAAGGACTCGCTAAAAAATTTGGTGCTGTGCAGGCGGTTGCCTCGGTCGACTTTGAGGTAAACGCTGGAGAGCTGTTCGGTTTTCTGGGGCCGAACGGAGCAGGCAAGACCACCACCATCAATATGCTCACGGGCCTCGCGCGTCCCGACGCCGGAAAAATCCACATCGGCGGCATCGACTGTACACAAAGGCCGCGAGGCGCCCAGCACCTGATCGGAGTGGTTCCAGACGAAAGCAATTTGTACCCGGAACTCTCTGGTTTCGATAATCTGTGCTTCTGTGCAGCCCTGTACGGCTTGGACAAGTCCGAGCGGCAAGCAAGGGCAAGGGAATTACTGGACACCTTCGATCTGGCTAATGCGGCGGAACGTAAATTCGGGGGATACTCTAAAGGGATGAAGCGACGGCTGACCATCGCTGCCGGAATCATCCATAGACCAAAAATCTTGTTTTTGGACGAGCCTACGTCGGGCATCGATGTCGCGAGTGCCAGACATATGCGACAGCTCATCGGCGATTTGCATAAAAGCGGAACAACCATCTTTCTGACTACCCATTATATTGATGAGGCGGAGCGATTGTGTGACCGTATCGCTTTTATCATGTCAGGTCGTATTGTCAGAGTTGATTCCGTCGCAAACCTCATACAGCCTATCCGGCAAAAACACGTGATGCAGATCGCATTCGAAAACGGTCAGGGCGAGCTGACCGGTGAGCTTTCAGAAGCATTTCCCGGCTTGAATTTCATTTGCCATCAGCCGGGGTTGATTCAGGTGGAAGGCAAGGAGCCCGTTCGTGTTGGCCCACTGGTTCGTTTTCTTGAAGATCGCGGCGCCGAGGTGTCGGAAGCCCGAAAAATCAGGCCAAGTCTAGAGGATGTCTTTGTTCAGATCACCGGAGTCGGTGCTGACATGATGCGCAAGGAGAAAGAAAAAACGGGAGGAAACCAATGAAGTGCTGGATTGCCTTTTGGAATATAGTGGTCAAAGATTTCCGCACATACTACCTGAAACCGCCGAATATCAGTTGGGGTCTCATTTTCCCCTTGGCGTGGACTGGCATGTTTTTTATCAAATCCGGCAGAGGGCTGGAAAGCATTTCCGCGATTCTTCCTGGAGTGATCGCCCTGTCCATTCTGTTCGGCACGACCTCTTTGCTCGCGGTGACAGTAACCTTTGAGAAGAAAAACCGCTCGTTTGAGCGCTTGTTGCTCGCCCCCATCCCTCTTGAACTGCTCATGCTGGCCAAGACGAGTGGGGCAATTCTTTTCGGTATGTTCAACGCTTTTGTGCCAGTCTTCATGGCTGCATTTCTCGTGAACTTGACCGATGTGAACTGGTTTGTGTTTGTTCCGGCGGTATTCTTGATTTCAGTGGCGTCGACTTTTCTGGGGCTATTCATCGCGGTGGCGGTTAACGAAGTATTCGAGGCGCAAACTTTTTCCAATTTTTTCCGTTTCCCTATGATTTTTTTGTGCGGATTGTTCTTCCCGATCAGTGCACTGCCGTTTTTCTTGAAGCCACTCGCCTACGCGCTACCGCTGACGTATGGAGCGGATATGCTCCATGGCGCTATTCACGGGGGCAATGTCTTGTCCCTTTCCGTCGATCTGACCATCCTTGCCGTGTTCTGTGTCGGTTTGTTCGTGGCGTGCCTCCGCAATATTCAAAGACGCTGGATTGCCTAATTGTCTGACATGACTGGCGCCTGGTATACCAGCCTAGGCGTCGTGATTGGCCAAGCCCCCCTCTGATGCCCTGAAAAGGCCGTGCAACGCCCGTCCGGGCTCATCGCTTCATCTCCTTGTCAGAGGTGAAAAAGCTCTCGCTCAAGGCTTCGTCGCCGGACTGCGCAAGCGTCTTCAGAATATCCCACTCGGCCTTGATGCGCCCTCTGATCTGGTCCCAGCCGAGTTCATCCTCATGCTGCCGGATGGCGGGATCGGGACGCAGATTTTCATACGCCGCAAGCGCTTTGCGCGCGGAAGCGGCCATGGAAAATGCTTCGGCCGTGGCGCGCGCGGCAGCGATCAAAATATCCATCTCGTCGCGCGAACGCGCATACACCCACTGGAGCGCTGCGGCGAAAGCCTCCTCCGTTTCCACCCGAATCATCCGCCCGTTGCTGGCGTCCACGACCACTTCCCTGACGCCTGGCGCATCGAGCGCAACCACCGGCAGGCCGGCAGCCATGGCTTCGGTCAGGACCATGCCCTGGGTTTCACTTTTCGACGCAAACGCGAACACGCTCATCGCATTGAGCGCATCGGCGAGGTCGTCCTTGACCAGCACACCGCACATGCAGAGCCGGTCGCTCAGACCTGCCTGGGCAAAGATCTGCTCGATCGCCCCCTGCGACGGTCCGGCGCCGACCAGTAGGAACACCGCCTGGCCATGCTGTTTCATGAAGGCCACAACCGATCGTGCGAGAAATTCCAGGTTCTTTTCAGGGGCTAGGCGTCCCATATGCCCCACCACGAACGCATCTTCGGGGATATGCTTTTTGATCAGAAATTCTCGGCCCTTACCATATGCAAAGCACTCCACGTTGACGCCTGTCGGCACCACCAGCACTGGCGAGATGACACCACGCTTGATCAGCACGTCGCGAATACTCGCGCTGGGCGCAAAAACCTGGTCGGCGAGATTGGCATAGCGGGTGGACAGCTCGATGACGAAACGCTTCATCGCCGACGAATCGCCCGGTACATAGTGCGTATACTGCTCGTAAAGCGTGTGATGGGTGAACACCAGCGGCAGGTCGAACGTTCGCGCAATGCGTACCGCAGTCATGCCAAGCAGGAAGGGATGCTGAGAGTGGATGATGTCGGGCTTGAATTCTTCCATTTTGTCGGACAGTCCGCTCGGTACCGGCAGCACCACCGAAAAGTCGCTGCCGTTGAAATGTTGGATCGCGGGAATGCGGAAGACATCGATTTCGTGCTCCGGCGCATCCTCGAATTCCGGCGCCACGACCAGTACACGATGACCGAGCTCCCGGTACGCCTTCGCGAACGCTTCCACCGAACGCGCCACGCCCCCCACGTGCGGGGTGAAGGTATTGGTAAGTAACGCTATGTTCATGCAGAGGTTTCCTCTCTTGTCAGAATGACGTTGGTGGCATTGCGCTCCAACGTCACAGGCTTATGACCGGGAAGGCGCACGTCGATGGAGGGTTCCTGGTCGTGCCACGCCGTCTTAAGGACGATTTCAACGCTACCATCCGAGAGCGGACGCAGGGTAATGGACACCGGCCCGAAGCAGGTCGGAGCCGGGCCGAACACGACGGGACCGCCCTCCTGCAACCAGCGTTCACCAATACCCGAGCACAGGATCAGGCGGTCGCCCTCTTCGCGCACAAAGCAGTTGCGCACCATGAGGACCCATTCGGCCGCTGCCCAGACATGGTGGCCATCGCCCATGCACCCTCCCTTTGTCTGCGGATGAATCGCTTCAGGCCATTGGCCCGTCGACGTCGCCAGGTCTGCCACCGCGTCCATCAGCTCCTGGTACCGGGGGTCGCCCGCACGCAGCAACACCTGCGCCACATGCAAGGTCAGATATGCGTTCAGACCGGAATGGATCATGTCCTGAAAAAAAGCGCCATCGATGAAACAGGCGTTCAGCAGATAATCCGCGCAGTCGAGCAGCCGTGGGTCATCCGCATCATGGAGCTGCAAGGGGTAGCCGGACACGATCGAACCGATGGCGCCGGAATCCAGCCGCCGGTAAGGCGACGCCGGCATGCCCGCTCGTCCCAGCCGCTGCGCGCAGGAAGCCAGGCTGCGGTCCACCGCCGCGGCGAAATCGTCGGCGGCGTGCTTGAACTCGGCCGCCATGTCGGCGTCATGGCCACGGACCAATTCGCCGGCGCAGCGCAGCCCGGCGATGCCCCAGAAGTCGTCCCAGTAGTAATAATCGTTCGGA
>Ga0265295_1009784_pt1 | contig 10150 bp, 6 predicted proteins | sample Munlansysbiofilm_FD_192503 | JGI IMG/M metagenome (GOLD analysis project Ga0265295, IMG submission 192503) | Leachate microbial communities from a municipal landfill in Southern Ontario, Canada - Methane capture system biofilm | ecosystem: Engineered > Solid waste > Landfill > Unclassified ...
GATGTTTCCCATTTGGGTGCTTTCGGTTGGTATCACTCCTAATTCCGCATCCACCTGTTCCTTGCTCTGATCCAATTGCACCTTATCATAAAACTGATAAACGGTATCTCTTGTAAGATTAGACTGACCGACTGAGCCGTCACTATTTGCATTACCGCCACAGCCTGCCAGGACTAAGACCAATATTCCAATGATTCCCATCACTAAAGATAACTTTAACCGATTCATTTTATCATCCTCATCTTTCTTAACCCAATTCATTTTAATTAGCTGATTTTTGCCCCATTAGTATTAATTTACTACCCTCATATTGTTAGATTAATCATTTTTTCTGCTTTAGTGATCGCTACTTCATCTTACCTCTTATCATTCCTGTTTAAATTGATCCCTTTTCCAACTGCTTATTTCAGATATTTTATCCGTAAATAAATTAGACATGGACGGCTTTTCATTTTTTATGCTATTATACTCTTATCTAAAAAAGAATGAGGTAATCATGAATACCAGAGATAAAATTTACAATACTGCCAAACGGCTCTACCTGGAAAATGGTTATGCCAACACCCCAAACACCATGATCGCCAAAGAAGCTGGTGTTAATCTGGGTTTGGTTACCTACTATTTTAAAACAAAAGATATCATCGCCAGTGATATGCTTAACAATAATTACGAAACCTTGTATGCGCATATTCTGAAATATTTTTCTACCAACGATGAACTGTTACAAATCGTTACCTTTTATAAATTACATTATCAATTGACCGCTATTGATGCCCATTATGATCACTTTATCTATGAAATGAATAAATTTGATCTGCTTGAAAAAGCTACTCGGGAAGGCAATCTCTATACCCTTTTTAGAATTCTGGTTGGCCAGAACGATCAAATTGACGCATCTGAAAAAGATCGTTTTTGTGATTGTGCCATCACTGCGTCATTTGGGGTGATCCGGGCACTGACTATGAAACAATACCAAAAAGAAATTTCCCTTTCCAAAGACGAATTATTCGATTTATGCATTAATCAAATGTTTTATTCAATGAAAATTGATTATAATATGCTGCTCCTAAAATCTTTAATCAGTTCGGCAACCAGTACCGTTAATCGATTGCTTGAAGATTATCCTAATTTAAAAAATGTGAAGAATTATCTCTACGTTGAAGATCCTATCATTGTTTGCAAGCAATGATAGGATCTTTTTTATATATTTTTATTGCGATGTTAATCGTTTTCTTTAATGCTGTTTTAGATGTATATATTATTTTTACGAATTTTATTGACTTTTTGACAGAGATCATATATATTAAAATTGCTTACAAGCAATAATTGTGATTAGGCCTGAAATCAGGGTATCAATCAAATAAATTAACCCATTAAAATTAAAACAGGAGGAAAAAAACATGTCAAAAATTGAAGAAGTCAAAGCAAAGGTCGAATCCGGAAAATCAAAACTGGTTCCCGGACTGGTTCAGGAAGCCTTGGACGAAGGCAGCGCCCCAGGAGAAATTCTTCAGGCTATGGTGGATTCCATGAGCGTAGTTGGAGATAAATTCTCATCCGGCGAAATTTTTGTTCCAGAAATGCTAATTGCCGCCAAAGCCATGTCAAAAGGCGTGGAAGTCTTGAAACCGCTGATGGCCGGAGACGGTTCCGCCTCTCTGGGAACCTGCATTATCGGCACCGTAGCCGGGGATCTTCACGATATAGGAAAAAATCTGGTTTCGATGATGATCGAAAGTGCCGGCTTCGATATGGTAGATCTGGGCGTTGATGTCCCAGCGGATAGCTTTGTTCAGGCGGTCAAGGATCATAACAATGTCAAACTGGTGGCCTGTTCCGGTCTGCTGACCACTACCATGCCAGCTTTAAAAGAAGCTGTGGCAACAATTAAAGCTGCTTGTCCAGATGTAAAAGTGATCGTTGGCGGAGCCCCGGTAACACCGGAATATGCAACTGAAGTTGGCGCCGACGGATACGCCCCGGATGCCGGTAGTGCTGCGGTCAAAGCCAAGGAACTGGCAACGGCTTAAATTCACATCTCATTATAAATAATATCCATTCCCAGTCCGAAACAAAAGCCCAAATTCTAAATTTTCTCACAAACAAAATTTTAGGAGGTATTGCGATGTTAACAAAAAAACAGAATCTAATGGAAGTTATGAAAGGTGGCACCCCTGACCGATTTGTCAATCAGTATGAATTCATGAATTTAATCATGGAGGTTCCCTTGGGTGTTGAATTTAATTATGGCCAGACCTGGAAGGATCATTGGGGAATTACTTGGCGATGGCCAGAAGGTCAACTAGGTATGTTCCCAGTCCATGATCAAGATCTTAAAGTGTTAAAAGATATCACCGAATGGCAAAAATATGTCAAACTTCCTGAAATTACAACTTCAGATGAAGCCTGGGCGGCCGCCATCGATCATGCCAATTCTGTTGACCGAAATGAAGAATATGTCACCGCATTTTTCGCTCCCGGAATTTTTGAAATGACTCATCATCTGATGAGCATGGAAGATGCACTGATGGCTCTTTATGAGGAACCCGAAGCGATGCATGCATTGATTGATGCCTTAACCGAATATGAGCTTTCGTTTGCAAAAGTTCTAATTGAAAAAATTCATCCTGAATGTATTTTCCACCACGATGACTGGGGCAGTCAAAAATCATCTTTTGTTTCGCCCGAAATGTTTGAAGAATTTTTCCTGCCAGCCTACAAAAAAATCTATGGTTTCTATAAAGCCAACGGCGTTGAACTAATTGTTCACCATAGTGACAGCTATGCCGCCAATCTGGTTCCCTTTATGATTGAAATGGGCATTGATATCTGGCAGGGTGTGATGACAACCAATAATGTACCCGAACTAATTAAGCAATATGGTGGAAAAATTACCTTTATGGGCGATATCGATAGCGGCCGGGTTGATTTCCCTGGCTGGACTCGCGAAAAGATCTATGAAGATGCCAAAAAAGCCTGTGAAGAATGCGGTAAGCTTTATTTTATTCCTTGTTTAAGTCAGGGTCTGAATATCAGCTCATTCCCGGGCGTTTATGAAGCAACCAGCGAGGTGATTGACCAACTCAGCAAGGAAATGTTTTAGTAAGAACATTTTATAAAAACAGTGTTTCGTTATCTGCTTCACGTTAAACCCCAACATTATACGACTGCGCTTTTAAACTAAATATTCTAAGGCTCTATCTCAATCAGGATACAAATCAGGTTCTAATTGAGATAGAGCTATTTTTATCCGCTGAAATATTAAAAAAACATTAGTGTTTAATCGATCAAACGTTGCTATTTGATCAACGCTTGATGGAACCGAATACAGGGCTTAACTGTGCGGTTTTGACATACAATTGAACGCCATATGAGAACAGCAATTGCATTAATTTGCAAAATACATTATCAAAAAAACGAGCCTTATCTGATTACGCGATGAAATTTTTCTGTTAATTCTCGAACTTTATAGTATAATTATAAAACTCCATCTTATTTATTACAATAGGGGATCATTCAATGGTCTATTTCACTAAAGTTTATTTCTTTAATGATGGTATATATATAGAAGGAAATAAAAGACCCTGTTAAAAATAATTACTCGGATTGACAATTTAATTGACCAATCCTATTCTCTTTATTTATTAAAAGATTTTTCTGAGGAAGGTTAAAATGCGTATGAAACACACTAATTTACCACCAAAACAGGGACTCTACGATCCCGCTTTCGAACATGATGCCTGTGGTATTGGAGCGATTGTCCATATCAAAGGAAAAAAATCCCACGATATTGTGCAGCAGGCTTTAACAACACTCGTTAATTTACAACACCGTGGCGGCCGTGGTTCCGAACAAAACACCGGTGACGGCGCCGGGATTCTGATCCAGATCCCCCACCAATTTCTGGAAAAAGCATCCATTAAAGAAGGCTTTACCCTGCCTCAACCCGGGAACTACGGTTTGGGGATGTTATTTATGCCCACCGATGCCGAAGAAAGAAGCCAATGTGAACAAATTCTGAAAGATGTCATCAACGCCGAAGGGCAAACCCTACTGGGCTGGCGTGATGTTCCTGTCGATCTCTGTGATCTGGGAAAAACCGCCGTTGAAAGCATGCCTTTCCTCAAACAAGTATTTATCCAAAAAGATCCGGCCATTACCGATGCCATGGATTTCGAGCGGAAGCTATATACCATTCGAAAACAGGTTGAAAAGAAAACTAAAAAAGCCGGACTGTCTTTTTATGCAGCCAGCTTTTCTTCTCGTACCATTGTTTATAAAGGGATGCTGACTGAAGATCAGGTTGGCCAGTTCTATCTGGATCTTCAGGATCCCGATGTGACCACTGCCATTGCTATGGTTCATTCCCGTTTCAGCACCAACACCTTCCCCATCTGGGAAAGAGCCCATCCGAACCGTTATGTGATCCATAATGGCGAAATCAACACCCTGCGGGGCAATGTCAACTGGATGTATGCGCGCCAGTCTCTGCTGCAAAGCGAACTTTTTGGCAATGAACTGGAAAAAACCTTTCCGGTCGTTGATGTTGACGGCAGTGATTCGTCGATCTTTGACAACACCTTTGAATTTTTAAGTTTAACCGGACGTTCGCTGGCTCATAGCGCGATGATGATGATCCCGGAGCCCTGGTCCAAACATCAGACCATGAGCCCAGAGAAAAAAGCCTTTTATGATTATCATTCCCGGATGCTGGAACCCTGGGATGGCCCAGCCGCCATCGCTTTCACTGACGGTGTTCGTCTGGGGGCGGTTCTTGACCGCAACGGTCTACGACCCTCCCGTTACTATGTGACCAAAGATGACATGGTTATCTTGTCCTCAGAAGTTGGCGTTTTAGATATTCCCGCCGAAAACATTCTCTGTAAGGAACGTTTAAAGCCTGGTCGGATGCTGATGATCGATACCGAAAAAGGTGAAATCATCAATGACGAAGATCTAAAATCTTCAGTTGCCTCCCAGGAGCCCTATGCCAAATGGCTGGCGGAACACAATATTCCCATCGACAGCTTACCAGAACCCCAGGCAAAATATGTTTCCGATCAGGAAACGCTGATCCAGCGTCAGAAAACCTTCGGCTACAGCTACGAAGATTTAAATGCCCTGATCATCCCCATGGCCAAGGACGGCGTTGACCCCATTGGTGCGATGGGTAATGATATTCCCCTGGCCGTGTTATCAGATAAATCCCAGGTACTGTTTAATTATTTCAAGCAGATGTTTGCCCAGGTCACCAATCCGCCTATTGATGCCCTCCGGGAAGAACTGATCACCGGCACCGAGGTTTATCTTGGCGGCGAAGGCAACCTGATTAATCCTTTGCCTGAAAGCTGTCACCAGGTCAGTTTAGAGATGCCAATTCTCAGCAATGAAGATCTGGAAAAAATCAGGGCCCTGGATGATCCCCTGATTAAAACGATCACCCTGTCAACGCTGTTTGAAAGCCATACCGGTGGCGATGGTCTGGAAAAAGCCCTCGAAAATCTTTTTGTTGCGGCTGACCAGGCGATTGCCGCCGGCCATACGATTATTGTCCTTTCCGACCAAGGGGTCAATGCCAAAATGGTTCCGATTCCGTCAGCGCTGGCCATTGCCGGCCTTCATCATCACTTGATCAATAACCTGACCCGGACCCGGGTCAGCCTGATTGTCGAATCTGGGGAGCCACGAGAGGTTCATCATTTTGCCGTCCTGATCGGTTACGGCGCCACGGCTATCAATCCTTATCTGGCCTTTGAAAGCATCGCCGACCTGATTGAGCGCGGGTTATTAACCGATGTAGCCTATGAAAAAGCCGTTAAAACCTATATCAAAACCGTCAGTAAGGGTGTTATCAAGGTTCTTTCTAAAATGGGAATTTCAACGATTTTAAGTTATCACGGCGCCCAGATTTTTGAGGCAGTGGGGATTAACTCGGATGTCATCAACAAGTATTTTACCCGAACCCCTTCCCGAATCGAAGGGATTGGCATCAATGAAATTGCCCGGGAATCACAGATGCGTCATGACGAAGCCTATCTCAATCCATTTTCTGACCCCAACACCCTCGAATCCGGCGGAAATTTCCAATGGCGGGCTGATGGTGAATATCATACCTATAATCCCGAAGCTGTTTATAAATTGCAGACCGCCTGCCGCAACGGTGATTATAAAACCTATCAGGAATACACCAGCCTGATTAACGAACAGAGTCAGCGCACCTGTACCTTAAGGGGACTGATGACTTTTAAAGACCGCCAGCCGATTTCCATTGATGAGGTTGAATCAGTGGAAAGTATCTGTACCCGCTTTAAAACCGGGGCGATGTCCTACGGTTCGATCAGCAGTGAGGCTCATGAAAGTCTGGCCATCGCGATGAACCGGATTGGCGGTAAAAGTAATACCGGTGAAGGCGGCGAGGATCCCGAACGACATATCCCCCTGCACAACGGCGATTCCCGTCTCAGCGCTATCAAACAGGTGGCTTCTGGTCGTTTTGGCGTCACCAGCCATTACCTGTCCAGCGCCCAGGAAATTCAGATCAAGATGGCGCAGGGTGCAAAACCGGGTGAAGGCGGCCAGTTGCCAGGACGTAAGGTTTATCCATGGGTTGCCAAGACCCGTTACTCCACCCCTGGTGTTGGTCTAATTTCACCACCACCGCACCATGACATTTATTCGATTGAAGATTTAGCGGAATTGATTCATGACTTGAAAAATGCCAACCGGGAAGCCAAGATCAATGTCAAACTGGTTTCCGAAGTGGGCGTCGGTACCATCGCTGCCGGTGTTGCCAAAGCCAAGGCTGATATTATTCTAATCAGCGGTTATGACGGCGGTACCGGGGCTTCACCACGAACCAGTATCCGGCATGCCGGGCTACCCTGGGAGCTGGGTCTGGCTGAAACCCACCAAACCCTGGTACTGAATAATTTGCGCACCCGGGTCAAAGTCGAAACCGATGGTAAGCTGTTAACCGGTAAGGATCTGGCCGTGGCCACTCTCTTAGGTGCCGAAGAATATGGCTTTGCTACTGCTCCGCTAGTCATCCTGGGCTGTGTCATGATGCGAGTCTGTCATCTTGATACCTGTTCGGTTGGGATTGCGACACAAAACCCGGAACTGCGTAAGCGATTCACCGGTGATCCCGAACACGTGGTCAATTTCATGAAATTCATTGCTCAGGAACTCCGCGAAATTATGGCGGAACTCGGTTTTAGAACCATCAACGAAATGGTCGGGCGCTCCGATAAACTGGAAATGAACCAGGCCATCGACCACTGGAAAACAAAGGGACTGGACTTCTCCAGTATTTTCTATCAACCCGAAGTTCCCGAAGGTGGCGGTTTATACTGTCAGATGGAGCAAAACCATAATATCGAAAAATCACTGGACTTAACAGTGCTGCTGGATCAATGTAAGCCGGCCTTGGAAAAGGCTGAAAAAGTTGTAATTACCACCCCAGTTAAAAACGTTAACCGGGTTGTTGGTACGATTATCGGAAATGAAGTTTCTAAACGCTATGGTGAAGCGGGTCTGCCTGAAGATACCATTACGATCAACCTAAAAGGCTCTTCCGGACAAAGTCTGGGTGCCTTTATGCCAAAAGGAATGACTATCAAACTCGAAGGTGATGCCAATGACTATTTTGGCAAGGGCTTATCCGGCGGAAAAATGGTGATCTATCCACCAAAAGCAGCGACCTTTGTTCCTGAAGACAATATCATCGTTGGAAATGTGGCCTTCTATGGTGCCACTGAGGGCGAGGCCTATATCCGTGGTGCCGCTGGCGAGCGTTTCTGTGTCCGTAACAGTGGCGCAACGGCAGTGGTTGAATCCGTCGGCGATCATGGCTGTGAATACATGACTGGCGGAAAGGTTGTTATCCTGGGTAAAACTGGCCGTAACTTTGCCGCCGGAATGTCTGGCGGTACCGCCTATGTGCTGGATCCGGATGAAAACTTCTGTGAATCCTGCAATACTGAAATGGCAGATCTGGTTAAGGTCACTGATGCGACCGAACTGGCTGAACTCAAAGAATTAATCACGAAACACCGGGATTATACCAACAGTTCACTGGCGCAGAAAATTCTGGATGACTTTGACCGTTATGCGAAACAATTTACCAAGGTTTTACCGCGCGATTATAAACGAATGCTGGATGCCATGGAACGAGTCAAAGCTCAAGGTCTTACCGGCGATGAAGCCTTAATGGCAGCTTTTAATGAAAATAACCGGGATCTGCCCCGGGTAAGCGGAAATTAGAGAGGAGGTAAACAATTATGGGAAAATCAACAGGATTTTTAGAATATAAACGGGAAGTACCCCAGGATCGGGAACCTCTAAAACGGATTAAAGACTGGCAGGAATTTCATTTAGAGCTTTCTGAAGAAAAACAGCGTATTCAAGGCGCTCGCTGTATGGATTGCGGGGTGCCTTACTGCCACTCCGGGATGATGATTGCCGGCGGTGCCTCTGGCTGCCCCTTACATAATTTAATTCCCGAATGGAACGATATGATTTACAAGGGTTTATGGAAAGAGGCTTTAATCCGGCTACTCAACACCAATAATTTCCCCGAATTCACTGGCCGGGTTTGCCCGGCTCCCTGTGAAGGGGCCTGCACCGTGGGGCTGAACGAACCTCAGGTGACGATTAAAACCAATGAATGTACGATCATTGACCGGGCGTTTAAAGAAGGCTGGATTACCCCCAATCCACCAAAGCACCGGACCGATAAAAAAATTGCCGTGGTGGGCTCTGGTCCGGCTGGACTCGCCTGTGCTGCGGAGCTGAACAGGGCTGGCCATCATATCACCGTCTATGAACGGGCCGACCGAATTGGCGGACTGCTGATGTATGGAATCCCCAATATGAAATTGGATAAAATTGACGTGGTGCAACGTCGGGTTGACCTGATGACCGCCGAAGGCATCAACTTTGTCACCAGCACTGAAGTCGGTAAAGACTATGCGGTTGCCGATTTAAAGGCCGATTACGATGCCGTTGTCTTATGCGGCGGTGCCACGAAAGCCCGGGATCTCCTGGTCGAAGGCCGAAATCTCCAGGGGGTGGATTTTGCGATCGACTTTTTATCCGCCAATACCAAAAGTCTGTTAGACTCCAACCTGGCCGATGGCAACTATACTTCAGCTAAAGACAAGCATGTAATCATTATCGGCGGTGGCGACACCGGCACCGACTGTGTGGCCACCTCGATCCGTCACGGCTGTAAAAGCGTGCTGCAATTGGAAATTATGCCAAAACCACCAACCACCCGAGCCGAAAACAATCCCTGGCCGGAATGGCCCAAAATCGATAAGTTGGATTACGGCCAGGAAGAAGCCGTTGCCCTTTATGGCAGCGATCCCCGCCAATACTGCACCACCACTAAAAAAATCGTCGGCGATGCTGACGGTCATGTCAAAGCGGTCCATACTGTGGAAATTGAGTGGCTTGCCGATGAAAGCGGACGCATGACCATGACCGAGATTCCCGGAACTGAAAAAGTGCTGCCCGCTGATCTGGTGTTACTGGCGATGGGCTTCCTGGGACCAGACGACCTGTTAGTTGACCAATTAGGTCTGGAACGGGATCCCCGCTCTAATGTCAAAGCCGATTACGGGGTTTATCAGACCAGCGTGGATAATATCTTTGCTGCCGGTGACATCCGTCGGGGTCAAAGCCTGGTTGTCTGGGCCATCAATGAAGGCCGGGAAGCCGCCCGAGCCTGCCACAATTATTTAACTAAAAAATAAATTACTCCCGAACTCATCTAAAACAGCCACAAAATCCGAACCGGATCTTGTGGCTGTTTTATTCGTTCAAAATAGCTATCTAATTAAACGAAGCATACATCCCGTTAATGTAAATGGCATTATCCCCCAAGGGGTTACAGTCAATTGAAAAACTGTGGGTTCCGGCATCAATGGTTCCGATAGTGCCATTATTTCCCGGGGAAATGTTAAAGCTGTAGACATCATCAAAATAATCACTGCCACCATCGGTGACATTGACTCTTCCGCCACTAAAGGTATAATACAAAACAAAGCCGCTGGAATCCCGAACCTTCCAGGTACCGGCAATATTACGCTCAAACTGGGCTCGTTCATCAGCATTGGTTGAAGCCGCCGGAGTTGTCGTGGTGGTTTGA
>Ga0265295_1009786_pt1 | contig 10149 bp, 8 predicted proteins | sample Munlansysbiofilm_FD_192503 | JGI IMG/M metagenome (GOLD analysis project Ga0265295, IMG submission 192503) | Leachate microbial communities from a municipal landfill in Southern Ontario, Canada - Methane capture system biofilm | ecosystem: Engineered > Solid waste > Landfill > Unclassified ...
TGTTACCTCTTCCAGTGCGCCTCGAAATTAGCGCAGGCACAATTTGTGCTAAGAGCTCACAATCAAATTCTAATAGATCCACAGGAGAAAACATGGAAGATTATCTCAAGCAAGCAATCGAAATCGTAAAAGCCCAAGCATCTGTGCGCAACATGAACGAGGAAGAGATCACATCCATGATCAAGGCCTTGGCTGGCAGCATTCGTGGAGTCGATGAAGGTGGCGCTCCAGTTGTCGAAACGGGACCCGCAATTGATCCCAAAAACGCAATTCGTGAAAAGAGCGTCCTTTGCTGCGAGTGTGGAAAGTCATTCAAAGTTTTGACGAAACGCCACTTGGCTACACACGGACTCACTCCCGAACAGTACAGGGAAAAATACGACTACAAGAAAGGTACTTCCCTGGTAGCAAAATCTTTGGCTAGGAGTCGCCGGAAAACCATGCAGGATATGAAGTTGTGGGAGAAGCGCAAAAAGGCTCCAAAGGCCGAATAACTGATCGTGACGTGAAACTGGAAATGTCAGGCCGGCCTCCCAGCTTAAGGGAGCCGGCCTCTGTTATCAGTTCGTCAGACCTTCTTTGGACTTCATTTTCGAGACACCCAAACGGACGAGAAAGCCATGTGCGGAAAATTTACCCCTCCAGATGAAGGCGCGGTATCAAGATTCCTGAAAATTGACCGCTTGAATTGACACTGGCCAGAACCTCGCTTCAACGTGGCTCCAACAACCCGTGTCCCCATTATCATCAAAGCTGATGATCTCTGGGAACTGAACGGTGGAAGAAAGAACCTTGTCAGCCCCCAGCCCTATCAGACCTCGCATCAGCTTCAAGCCCACTCCGTTCGCCCCATACTCAGCCCCTAAAGTATTGCTTTTACAGCCATGTATGACCGGATCGCAGCTGCGTGGCACTGACGACCTCGCCTTCCACAAAGATCCGCGCCAAGGTACGTACCTGCTCTCGACCTACTGATTACGAAGACCCAACACCCAGCTTTGCAAACTCCTCACTTTATGGCAACAACCTAAAATTGTTGCCATATTTTTTATCCAACGAGTCTGATTTTTCCAGACAAAAGCATATTTTGGAACAAAAGTCCCACCCGATTCCCACCCAGGCGGTGTCTAAAATTGGCCTTCAGCATTTTTTAGGGCGAGGATATGTCCGCATAGATAGACCTGTGATTTAGATAGTCTGCACTGCCTGATTGATACTTTACAGCCAGGGCTCGCCTGCGAGTCCTGAGGCAAAACACGTTTGAAATTGGTTCCTTACATGGAATCCGGAGACGATGGTGATTCACAGAGAATCGAGGCAGCAAAGCTCGAGTCGACGCAAAATAGCTCATCACCCTTTCAACCTCCTTGAGAAACGATCCGGTTTCCAAAGGTCAACAGGTACCGATCGCGATTTGCGCAACCGGTATCTGAAAGATTTGACTTTCAAACCACGGGCCATTCAATACCCAGCCTTGTTCATACCGCTTTACCACCACTGCGCCACATGGGCGGTGCCACCGGGCTGCACGTTGATGACTGTGAAATTTTATACGGAATTCCTTGGACTGCAGAACTCCTGTCTAATGCCTTGAAATTAATGAAATATTCGATTCTATACGCGCTTAAGGATGTCCAGCCACATCAGGTTTGCGGTTATTTTCCAAGACGTCACCGAACTGAAAAACACATTGGACAGACTCCACGCTACGACCCTACGTGCCCAAGAGTTGGCCGAGCAAAGTCAGGCCGCCAGTAAAGCCAAATCCGAATTTCTGGCAAACATGAGCCATGAGATCCGCACTCCGCTTAACGGTATCATGGGCATGCTCCAGCTTCTCGAAACCACAGCCCATAACCAAGAACAGCAGGAATGCTGTACATTGGCGCTACAATCCGCGAACCGACTGACACGCCTTCTTTCGGACATCCTCGATCTGTCACGCATCGAGGCCGGAAAGATGGAAATTCGCAAAGATCCATTCTGTTTCAAAGAAACACTGCAAGAGATCATTGACCTTTTCATGCCCCTTACATTGCAATCCAAAATCAAATTTGAGCTTTACATAGATTCGAATATTCCAACAAATGTAGAGGGAGACTCACTCCGGCTTCAACAGGTACTTACCAACCTCATCGGAAACGCCTTCAAGTTTACACAGCAAGGACGAATCACTGTGGAAGCGTACCCATTGCCAGCCCTCGAGGATAATCAGGCGAGAGTTTTTTTTACGGTATCGGACACTGGCTGCGGAATTCCTGAGGACTGCCTTGCCATCTTGTTTCAACCCTTCGCCCAGGCTATTGAAGGGTACACTCGGAGCCACCAAGGCGCGGGGCTGGGCCTGACAATTTGCAAACAGCTCGTCAAGTTAATGGATGGCAACATTTCTATTGAGAGCGAGGCCGGAGTGGGCACAAGCTTTCATTTTTGCGCCACTTTTGGCATTCTATCCGACAGTCTTCAGCAAGATTTTTCTGGCGACGTAACGCCCCAGAAAGAAACACCTTGCCGGGTTCTCTTGGCTGAAGACGATGTCGTAACGCAGTTTGCTGTTCGTAAGCTTTTAGAAAAAGCAGGGCATACAGTAGTTTCCGCCTGGAATGGAAAAGAGGCAATAGACCTTCTAAACGTGGAAGATTTTGACATCATTCTCATGGACATCCAGATGCCTATCATGGACGGGATCGAAGCAACGAAAAAAATCCGAACCTCGCAAACAGAGCCAAAAGCGAGTATACCTATTATTGCACTTACATCTTATGCCATGGCTGGTGACCGGGAAAATTTTCTCGCCGCTGGTATGACCGACTACCTCAGCAAACCGACTAATTTGGCAGACTTAATGCGTGTTATAGCAAACACCTTTAACAGATAAGTTTTATTCATAATGTCAAAATTTGCACAATAGCAAAAGTCTCACTCCTTGCAGTCCCTGCATGATGTGACGGAGAACCGTTTTTGAAGAACCATTCCCGTATCCGTACGAAAAAAAATTTTCCGCCCACCAGTCCCTCCCACAGATGAAGCTGCAACAGTAGCCCCCGCCTCGGCGAGGACCTCCATAGCAACTTGGACATTGCGATTTCCTGCCGAGGAATTGCAATGATGATTCAAAGGGGAGGCGCCTCCAAAAACTTTGCACTCAAGGCTGCTTGCTGAAATTCCTGATTTTGAAAAATCACGCAATAGAGTCCATATAGCTGAGTCTACAAAGCGGTAAGGATCGCTATGGGATTTGTTATTTAGAAAATTACCAGCACTCGGAAGCAAGGCATGAAAAATTCCACCCCATCGACGTTTCGAACAATACATTGTTACAGAAACGCACGACCCAAGAACTGTTTGAACTAATGTTGGAGCTGTATATATTCCGCCCTGTGCAATCATAAGATATTTATGAAACAAATCTTGACAATCTTTAAGTCCTTCATAAGCTTGTATTGGAAAATTTCTCTTGTTTCTTGTAATTTTTTCCATTGTTAACCAAAATTTTGCTTTATATATAGAAGTTTGTCATTAAATAACTATACTCAATAATAGTTTTTTATAAAAATGTCATTAAATTTGCTACAAATTTCCGATCAATTTAGTCAACTAAAGATTCGATGGAATGCCTCCCGTCACGCTACAATCATCTTCCGCCTCCTTTGTTGTCTACTATTTTATCGCCAAGTTATTTTTTTTTGCAATCCAAACAAAATTATAGTAACTGACAGATAAATCTTTTGAAATTTACCAGTGAGATACATAAAAAATAATTCCAAACACTGGGCTTTTCAAAAAAAATTATTTCAAAATTTTGAAATTTAAAAGTCAGGAAAATTTGTAAGTATGGACAAAAAATTATCAGATCAAAATTCAAGCAAACGCGAAATATTATTTTACAAAGTTCTTTTAGAACAACATCGGGATGGAATTGTCATACTGGATGAATATGGCAATGTTTACGAAGCAAATTCAAAATTTGCAAATATGCTAGGCTATACCCAAGAAGAAGTAAAAAATCTCCATGTATGCGATTGGGAGGCGGGATTAGACAAAATTTCGACTCTTAATATGATTGAAAAGGTTACTTCTCAAGGTGATTTTTTCACGACTCAACATATAAGGAAAGATAAAACTCTTTTTCATGTAGAAATATCTTCTAGCGCTTCTTTTTTTGAAAATAAGAAATTTATTTTTTGTATATGTAGAGATATAACAAAAAAAATAAATATACAAAAAAAGCTTAATCATGCTCATGAGCTGATGAAATACATCATTGAGCACAGCAGAAACGCAATTGCTGTTCACGATAAGTATATGAACTATATATATGTTAGTGATAAATATATTCGAGATTATAAAGTTGTAAAAAAGGATATAATTGGAAAAAATCATTACGAAGTTTTTCCAGAATTACCACAAAAATGGAAAGATGTTCACCAAAGAGTTTTGAGTGGCGAGGTCATCTTTGAAGATGATGATCCATTTATTCGCCAGGACGGAAGTATTGATTGGACCCGCTGGGAATGTCGTCCATGGTTTGAAGAAGATGGAAGCATAGGCGGTTTAATTGTTTATACTGAACTTATTAATGCTCAAAAGAATACTGAACAGGCTCTAATCAAAGAAAAGGAAAGGGCGGAAGCCGCTACCAAGGCCAAATCCGAATTTCTCGCCAACATGAGCCATGAAATCCGTACTCCGCTCAACGGCATCCACGGCATGATGCAACTCCTGCAGACTACCGATCTGAACCAGGAGCAGGAAGAATATATTTACATGGCCGTCCGCTCGACGAACCGGCTGACAAGGCTACTCACAGACATCCTAGACATCTCCAAAATTGAGACGGGAAGACTTGAGTTCGAACAAAAAGGGTTTCTCGTCAGCGATCTCTTAGAGTCTGTCACGGAACTATTTAATGTCATTTACAAGGAAAAAAAGGTTCCCCTGATATGCCGCATTGACCCAGGCACACCGGAGATCCTCACCGGAGATGAGGCACGGATTCGCCAGATCCTTTTCAACTTGGTGGGCAACGCCTTCAAATTCACCGGCCAAGGCACAATCACCCTTGAAATTTTTCAAATCAAATCACCGAGAGCCGACGAAATCCGAATCGCTTTCTGTGTCCATGACACGGGCATCGGCATCCCGGAGGACAGGCTCAAGGATCTTTTCACGCCATTTGTGCAGGTCGATTCAACTTACACCAGAGCTAACCAAGGAGCTGGACTTGGCCTGGCTATTGTCAAACGCCTAGTCGCCCTCATGGGCGGACATATTATTATTGATACATTGCCCGAGGAAGGAACATCTGCTTATGTAATCCTCCCCTTTGCTCGCTCTGAATTGGCTACCCAATTCAAAAACGTACAACCGAACGAGGCATTAAGAAACCTTACACCAGCCAACGTCCTGCTGGTCGAAGACGATCTTGCCAGCCAATTTTTCATGCAGAAGCTATTTGAAAAGTCAGGCGTGTGCTTATCCACTGCAGGTAACGGACTCGAAGCAATTGAACGATGGAAATCAGAGGATTTCGACTGTATTCTTATGGATATTCAGATGCCGGTGATGGACGGGATCGAGGCTACGAAAATAATCCGGAACTCGGGAGTCGGAGCAAAAGCTGACATTCCCATTATTGCCATGACCTCATTTGCTATGGCTGGTGACCGGGAAAAATTTCTCGCAGTCGGCATGGACCACTATATCAGCAAGCCGGTCCATCTGGACGACTTGAAGCAGGCGCTTGCGACAGTATGTAAAAAAAGTGAAACCGATGCTCAATTTTGAAATCCAAATTCTCATAGAGAAAAACTTACCAATATACTTCGTTTTTAAAAAGAAATAATGGCGAATATTACTTGTATATATACACATTCAATATATTCTTATAAAGGAAAAAATATGAAAATTATGCATAAAATTTTGTTAATAGGATTTGTCCCGCTACTCGCATTCTTCATTATTATTGGCGTGAATCTATCTCAAGTGATTAAAGACCATTCTATATTCAACGCAATGGGCAAGAATATTCATCTCTTCCAAGCAACTTCAAATTTAATCGGGCATCTTCAACGTGAACGCGGCGGCACTGCATTATTTATGACAGGCGGATCAGAGTTTATTCAGGTCCAAGAATTCCGGCAGAAAACTGATTCTGCTCTGCCTGCGTTTGTACATAATCTGTCACAGGCCGTTTTGCCAGACAGCGAAAAACTAAAACATGTCAAAATTGCTACACGCCTGAAACAGTTGCGTGCGAATTACTCTGAAAAACAGCCTGCACTGCGCCCTCGCCAAATTGCCGAATACACGGAGTTGATTCAAGAACTTATTGAAATGCAAGGACTGATTCCCAATGGCCCGACCGCGCGTGCTCTAGGCAAGCTCCTCGGATCACTTATGATTCTTGAAGTTGCCAAAGAGAGCGCTGGACAGCTGCGCGCCAATGGCTCAAGTTTGTTGACTCTGAATGCGCCGTTGACAAACGATCAGTTTGAACTGCTCATCCGTCTGAAAAGCGAGATTGATGTGGGCTTAAGCTCTCCAGCACTAGTCCTGAGTCAAGATTCCACAGAGAAACTTGGCAATCTGCCAAAATCCGACCCATGGCAGGAAGTGGAAAGCATGTTACGCGTCTTGCTGCTGAAGGCGCAAAATGGGGGGTTCGAGATTCCTGGCTCAAAATTTTTTCGACAGATGAGTTTAAAAATTGACGACATAGAACAAGTCATCACAGATGAAAGCACCAGGCTGAGTAAACGTCTGGAAGCAGAACAGGCCAATATGACTCGCACCCTAACCATCAGTCTCAGCCTTATGGCAGTCCTGACGGTGTGCGCCATTGTAGTCACGAGTTTCTTTTCCTACAATATCGTCAAACGCATCAATATGGTTGTCGCATCTCTAAAAGATATTGCTGAAGGAGATGGTGACCTGACTGTCCGTCTGCCTGAAGCAAAAGATGAACTGGGCATGCTAGCAAAATATTTCAATAATTTTGTCCAGCACCTGAAGGAGATGATGGTCGAAATTCAAGTTAACGCCGCATCTCTTGCCAATACCAGCACGCAAATGGCATCTCTTTCCGCGCAGGTTTCCGACGGGGCCGAGGACACGACCAATCGGTCCTCCACTGTATCTGCAGCTGCAGAGGAGATGAGCGCCAATACTTCTTCAGTGGCAGCTAGTATGGAACAGACATCTGCTAATCTTACCACGGTGGCTTCAGCGGCAGAGGAAATGAGCTCCACCATCAGCGATATAGCTGGCTTTTCAGTTAAAGCCCATTCCACCAGCGCTAACGCCACGGACCAAGCCAAAGGCATGAGTGAAATAATGCAGCAACTGGTTGTGACAGCTCAAGACATAGGCAAGGTCACGGAAACTATCACCGCAATTTCTTCGCAAACCAACTTACTCGCCCTCAATGCAACGATTGAAGCTGCTCGGGCCGGAGAGGCTGGCAAGGGATTCGCCGTTGTGGCCAATGAGATCAAGGAACTGGCAAGACAGACCACTGATTCCGCCGACCATATTCGCCAAAGAATCACGGCGATACAAGCTTCTACAAATTCTGCGCAACACGTAGTTGAGGACATCACCAAGGTCATAGGAGATGTAGGAGAGATCATTGAAACAATATCAACATCTATAAATGAACAGGCAGTTACGACGCGTGAAATTGTTCAAAACATAGCAGAAGCAACTCTTGGCGTTCAAAATGCCAATATCCTCGTGACTGAAAGCGCTAGTGTTTCACAATCTATTGCACAAGATATTGCTGAAGTCCACTCGACCACTATGAATATGACTACTGCAAGCAAAGAAGTAAATGTCGGCGCTCAAAATTTATCTGCCTTATCGATACAATTGGAAAGCTTAGTGCATCGTTTTCGATTGAACTAAATGAATATCGACACTTGACTTTCTGGGTTAGCTGCTAATGGCTAACCCAGAAAGTCGAATTTTTTAAATAATAAAATATTAATTTTAAAAATACACACGTATATTTATATTTAAAATTAATTATCAATATTTACATTATTGGAGATAAGCGTGGCCAAAATACTTATTGCGGATGATTCATTATTTCAACGTTTGGTTTTATCAAAAATTGTGAAGTCTCAGCAGTATGACTTCATTGAAGCAAAGAATGGACTGGAAGCGCTCGACATACTGCGCAGTCATAAACCGGATTTGGCTTTACTGGATTTGAATATGCCTGAACTTTCCGGACTGGAAGTACTGGAGGCTGCGAGCCAGGAAGGTCTGGAAACGGATATTGTGGTTATAACAGCAGACATTCAAGAAACTACCAGGGAGCGTTGTTTTGCGCTTGGTGCCCGCAAAATCCTCTCCAAGCCCCCAAAAGAGCAGGAAGTTCTTGATGCCCTGAATCAATTGATTTCCAAGAACTGACGTTATGAGAAATTCATCCTCCATCGACATCAGCGAGTACCAATACGACGTGCTCCGTGAATTAATCAACATCGGGGTTGGCAACGCTGCGGGCGTGCTCAATCAGATGGTCAATTCCCACGTCACGCTGCAGGTTCCGGAAATTTTGGTTCTCTCCCCCGCCGAACTCGCTTCCCAACCCAGCACCTGTGATTGGGGCAAAGGCGTGGCCATCAATATTGCTTTCGGGGGTGCCTTTGAAGGCGTGACGGCGCTTGTCTTTTCATCTCAAAGCGCCTCCAATCTGGTGTCTTTGCTCGTCGGCCAGGAAGACTTCTGCCTGGACATGGACTCACTCCGCATAGGGACCCTGCAGGAAGTGGGCAATATCGTTCTGAACGGAGTCATGGGTTCCATCGCCAACATGCTCTCCGAACACATCGACTACATGCCGCCCGATTATTTTGAGGATGACATCATTAAGGTTCTGCCCACTGGCGATAGAGAGGACAGAATCATCATTTTCATCCGCGCCAATTTCCTTATCACCGAGCATCTCGTGGAAGGCGAGGTCTTTATTTTCTTCAATTCCACAACGCTGCAAGCACTCCTCGAAAAAATCGACGCCAAACTCGGTATGATCTGAACGTGGACACGGACGGAACGGAATGACCATGAGTCTGGACGTTGAACTGCTGAACGCATTCACCATCAGCTGCGTAGAACAGCTCACAAACATCGAACAGCACGTACTGTCTTTGGAACAGGACAAATCCGCGTCATCGATAGATGCTATTTTCCGAGCTGCGCACTCTATCAAAGCCGATGCGGCGACAATGGGTTTTGTCAAGATTGCGGATCTCGCTCATCAGGCGGAAGATGTGTTGCATCTGGTTCGTTCCGGTCGCATCGACTTGTCGCGGATTTTGATCGACGCCCTCCTGCAAGTCTTCGATTGCTTGCGTCGGATGATTTCGCGGCCCCTTGAGGCTGAAGACAAGGATGCTTCCGAGAGCCTTATGCTATTGGAGCGATTCTTGGCCACAGAGCAGGACGCTGAAAGTAGGGAGAGCACGAACGTTGCCTGCATGGAAAACAGCGCAAAGTCCGTGCGACCAGCAGGTGGTCCCGAGCCGGGTTTGCAACTGGTGCAACTGACAATTCCAGCGTCCAAACTCGACATATTGGTGGACCAGTTGGGAGAGCTGGCCGCTTTCCAGGCTCGCTTGACCGCTCTGTCTCGCCGGCATCGCGACTTGGATGCTCTGGCCGAAGAACTGGAACGCAATTTAAGCTGTTTACGAGACCAGATCATGGCCCTGCGTTTGGTCGCTTTAAAGCCCATGTTCGCCAAAATTCGCCGTCTCGTTCGTGATATGGCTGCGCAGACCGGCAAGCAAGTGTCACTCACGTTGACTGGAGAGGACACTGAACTGGACAAGACGGCCATGGAGCGACTGCATGCTCCGCTCACCCATGTGCTGCGCAATGCCGTCGACCATGGAATCGAGACTCCGGATGAGCGCAACGCTCTCGGCAAACCTCAAACCGGTCAGATTCGCGTTGAGGCACGACAGGTGGGTGCCGATGTGGAGATTGTGATTCGGGACGACGGTCGGGGCGTGAACCGGGAAAAGTTACACCAGCAGGCATTAGCCAGAGGCATCCCTCTTGACCACATTCAGGGGCAGGATGATTCCCTGCTTGAGTTGGCCTTCATGCCCGGACTGTCAACCGCGACATGCGTAAGCG
>Ga0265295_1009787_pt1 | contig 10148 bp, 11 predicted proteins | sample Munlansysbiofilm_FD_192503 | JGI IMG/M metagenome (GOLD analysis project Ga0265295, IMG submission 192503) | Leachate microbial communities from a municipal landfill in Southern Ontario, Canada - Methane capture system biofilm | ecosystem: Engineered > Solid waste > Landfill > Unclassified ...
GGGGTTTGGCATCAATCCTTTAGGACCTAGCAATTTCCCCATTTTTCCAAGTTCCCCCATCATATCAGGGGTGGCAACGATAACATCAAATCCAAACCAGTTTTCAGTTTTGATTTTATCAAGCATCTCTTTTCCACCAACAAAGTCTGCTCCAGCTGCAGTGGCTTCTTCAACCTTGCTTGTGATGGCTAAAACAACCTTTGTTTTACCCGTTCCATGGGGAAGCACTAATGCTCCGCGAATTTGTTGATCGGCTTGCTTGGGATCGACCCCTAGGTTAAATGACACTGTTACAGTTTCATCAAATTTGGCGAATTTAACTTGTTTCATCGCAGTAATAGCTTCGCTAATGGAATAAATTTTCCCTTTTTCGATTTGCTTTTCAGCTTCGATGAACTTTTTTCCTTTCTTACTCATATTCTATATCCTCCTTTGTGGTATTTGCGGAGATAATCCTCCCACGCATGAATGAAGTAAGTTTATTTCTTGCTCATGCCTTCAACGACGATACCCATTTGACGTGCAGTACCTTCGACAATCCGCATTGCGGATTCAACATCAATAGCATTGAGATCCGGCATCTTGTATTCCGCAATTTTCCGAACTTCATCTACTGATATAGTTGCGACTTTTGTTTTGTTTGGTGTTCCAGAAGCGGTTTTAATGTTGGCCGCTTTCTTAAGAAGCACAGCAGTTGGAGTTGTTTTGATAATGAAACTAAAAGACTTATCTTCATAAGCCGTAATAATTACAGGAACAACTTCCCCCATGTTTTGTTTTGTCTTATCATTGAATTCCGTACAGAACTTTGGCATATTGATGCCTGCCGAAGCAAGCGCCGAGCCTGGTTTTGCTTGTCCACCTGGAAGCTCCAGTTTGACAACTTTTGCGATTTTTTTACTCACGCGACACACCTCCTATAAAAAATTTCTTGTCCGTGCTGTGGTGCAAACAGATATATATCCTTCCACGCCGCAAAAATCCGCACAATCGTGCAACGATTATTGTATCGTGTTCACTCTTCTAATGCAAGCGTTTTCACTGAAATCAATTAAAAAAGAGAAAACCTCTATTTATTAGAGGTTTATACTTTCTCAATATCTGCAAAATCAACATCGAATGAATTCGCACGGCCGAAGAAGGTTGTTGTTACTTTAACCTTGCCATGATCAATATCAACGAATTCAATTTTGCCAATTGTTCCAGCAAGAGGGCCACGAAGAACTTTTACTTCAGTTCCAATTAGATAATCGTTATACATTTCTTTATTGATAATGCCCGCTTTTTTCAGCACAGTGTCGATTTGTTCTTTCGGAACCGGGAATGGCTTTGTACCACCGCCCGAAGATCCAACGAAGCCCGTTACACCGGGTGTATTTCTTACAATATACCACGCATCATCGGTCATCACCATTTCAACAAAAACATATCCTGGATAGGTATTCTTAATCTTGGTCTTCCCTGTTGGAATGCCTTCTTTTAGTACGGGAACTTCTTCTTCGGCGAGTAAGACTTGAAAGATGTAGTCTTGCATCCCCATGCTTTCAATACGTCTCTCCAAATTGGTTTTAACCTTGTTTTCGTGCCCCGAGTACGTATTCACTACATACCATTGCTTTTCGCCTAATTTATCCATTTTTTCTCCTCCAGTGATTAGCGGAAGTTAATCATTTGCAACAACCGAATCACAAGAAAATCGGTGAGCACCAAAAACAAGCCAAAGAACAAGGAATATCCAAGCACCGTTGCAGTATAATGCTGCAAGTCTTCCCCTTTGGGCCAGCGAACACGTTTCGCCTCTCGTAAGACCCCTGCAAAAAAATGTTTAATCTTTACCATTTGTTTGTCTTCCTCCTACTTGCTTTCTTTGTGCGTTGTGTGTGCATTGCATTTTTTGCAAAACTTCACAACTTCAAAGCGTTCTTTTGAAACTTGCTTCTGTTTTGTTGTTGTATAATTCCGCGACAAGCAGTTCGTACATACAAGAATAATTTTTTCGCGCATAGTAAAAACCACCTTCGTGAAAATAACTTTAACACAACGGTGGTTTTAAGTCAATCAACTGACTAGTATTTAGTCAACCAACTTCAAATACTTTCGAATTTTTCGTCGTGCCGATGCCAAAATATTGTCTACTTTCTTAACTGTGACCCCAAGTTGCCTAGCAATCTCTTCGTAACTAACGTTATTAATTCGAGCAGTCATTGCAAATCTTTCTTCGGGAGTTAAGATCATAAATGCATTTTCAATTTCATCTATTTTTTCGTTTAGAATGTAGATACGATCAGGAGAAGAAGAATAGTGCTTGTCTTCAATGCAATCAATGTATTGCATGGAATTCTCCGAAGAAACAGGAGCGTCCAATGGAACAATAATAATATCTTTGTTACCACCAAACCACTTTTTTAAATACTGCTTCATTGAGTTTTCAATTATCACGTTTACATAAGAATAATAAATACCAAGTTCATTTCGGTATGTATCAATTGATTGTAGAAAAGCATCCATGGAGTCTTGAATCAACTCGGATCGAGTAATTCCTCTATCTCTTCTTTCGTATTTTCGTGCGATGTTTGTAATGATGGGAAGATATCGATCAAGCAACGTATTCATTGCATCTAAACTTCCCAAATGTATCATCATGATGAGCTCATCATCACCAATTATTAATCGTTTATCGACATGTTTTGATTCTATAGTATTCATTTAATATTTCTTTTTATGCATATATTAATGCTATCTACCTTTCTTGCCTCTTTCCTCTATAGTTACGGGAAATCGCGAAGCATAAATTTGATATAACAGAACGGCAGTTGCAACCGAGGCGTTGAGAGAATTGATCTTCCCTAACATTGGTAGCTTTACTTTAAAATCACATTGTTCTAAAACCAGGCGAGAAATCCCCTTTCCCTCTGATCCGACAATTAGCAAAGTTGGCATCTTGTAATCGATTTCTCGATAATCCTTTGCGTTTGTAGCTTCAGCGCCAACAATCCAAAATCCTTTTTCTTTTAACTTATGGATGGTCTGTGTCAAATTTGTTACTTGAACAACCGGAACATACTCAATCGCTCCGGTGGATACTTTTGCTACTGTTGCATTTAAAGGCGCGCTACGGTGTTTCGGAACGATAACTCCTTGAACCCCCATTGCTTCACAGGATCGAAGAATTGCTCCAAAATTGTGAGGATCCTCTATCCCATCAAGCATGACTATTAGAGGATTCGAGATTCCGGATGTTTGCTTGAGCAATTTATCCAACGAAGTGAATTCGTAGGTTTTTATGCGTGCAACAATGCCCTGGTGGACAGCTCCGCCGGTAAGTCGATCCAGCTCGTTGTCAGTCACACGTGTTACTTGGATAGAATCAAAGAATTTTAAAAAACGAGAATCATTAAAGTGAGAACTAACAAGCACTTCTTCTACTTCTTCCCCTTTTTGGAATCGGGTTATGATAACATTCTTACCATATATATATTGTGCCATCGAATGTCCTCCTCATACGACAATTGAGCGACTATTACCTTGCAACCTATAAAAGGCCGCGATCAATTAGTTGTTGACGAATTTCATCTGCGTGTTCGTAATCTCCTAAAAGATGGAGTTCTTCCCACTGCTGAAACAATTCAATATCTTCCGTGGTTAGAACAACTCTCTCGTAGAAAATTCCTAATAACGATAACATTTCTTCAGCAGTATTGAATAGTGTGGGGATTTTTTCTCGGTTATTCTTCCGTAAAACAAGGTTGATTTCTTTGATAACTTCGAAAAGGACCGTTAGGGCATTCGCAGTATTTAGATCATCAGCAAGTGCCTCTAAGAAACGATTCATTAAACCCGTTTCTACCGTCTCTACGTATTCGAGGTCAAAACGTTGCATACGGATATTTGCCATTCGAATTGGATTAATTATCTTTGCCAATTCCTTTTTAGCCGTATCAAATACCGCCTCGGTAAAATTAAGAGGGGCTCGATAATGACTTGTCAGCATTGCTAAGCGTAGTACTGGTCCATCATACTCTTCCAATAAATCTTTTGCTAGTCGGACATTACCAATTGATTTTGACATTTTGACATTATCAATATTGATGAATCCGTTGTGCATCCAATAATTGGCAAGCGAATGACCAAAACATGCTTTTGCTTGGGCGATTTCATTTTCATGATGAGGAAACTTTAAATCAAATCCCCCACCATGGATGTCAATAAGCCCATCTTCATAAATCTGATTGATAAGCACCACGCATTCAGTGTGCCATCCTGGCCGGCCTTCTCCCCACGGAGAGTCCCAAGAAATTCCTTCACTTGTTTTTTTCCACAAAGCAAAATCAAGAGGATTTTCTTTTTTCTTATTCTCCTCCACTCTGGCTCCTACTCGTAAATCTTCAATTGAGATATTCGCGAGTTGGCCATAATGATCCACTTTGTTTACTCGGAAATAAACATCGCCATCCACTGCGTAAGCAAACCCCATCTCTTCTAAACGACGGACAAATGCAATCATTGAATCCATGTTATGAGTGACAAGAGGAGTGTACGTTGGGCGAAGAGAGCCGATTTTATCAGTGCACATGAAATAATTTTCCATGTATCTTCTGGTTAATTCTAGCTCTGTCGTTTCTTCTTCTTGAGCGGCTTTAATAATTTTATCGTCAACATCGGTAATATTGGAGATGTAAGTCACCTTATACCCAACATGGGTCAAGAAGCGGCGCAAGACATCAAATGTCACTACTGGTCGCAAGTTGCCAATATGAACATAGCCGTAAACGGTAGGACCACAAACATACATTGATACCTCACCATCACGAATGGGCTGAAACAGTTCGACTTTATTGGTCATGCTATTGAACAATTTAACTTGCACAGTAATCGCCTCCTCTAGTTATTATACCATTGGCTAGTAAAATGAAATAATCTCTTCTGTACCCTCAATTAAGCACAGAAACTCTGCCGCTTTCGCGACAAAGCCTATAAATATGATACCACGAGATCATGAGATAGACAATTAAAAAGTCCGATTTTTTAATACTTTTTTGATATGGGATTAAAAACGAAAATGGTGGAACAAAAATGGGTAAATGCCTAGCCCAATAAAAGCAATGAGAAAATAACGAAGCATATGGAAAATAAAATAATCGGGAAACAGAAGCTTTAACCCTAATTGCAACCCGAGCAATAATGCTACCCCAAGAACAAAACGAATTGCCTTTTTCCAGTGAGGTATTTGTAAGGAGAAATTAACAAATTTTTCCTCAAACGCAATAGCAGCAAGGAATCCTAATAACAGTCCATATGATCGGAAGAAATCTCCACTTAAAACATCTCCACGAATTCCAAAATAAATAGCGAAAGGAAGGAAGACCGAAGCCGTCATCAAAATTAGCATTTGATGTTTGGAATACAAGTCAAAAATATAACTCCCAACAAGCGCAATTGTTATACCAAGTCCAGCCCCAATTATGACATCGATAGGATAATGAACTCCAAGATACAATCGTGAGACGGCAACGAGAATAATTGAGACAATCGATAAAATAGTAAACCACGATTTTTTGACCTTATTCATCACACCACCGAGGAATGTAGAAATATTTTGGGTGTGTCCACTTGGAAAGGAATACCCACCAGCAGTTTCAGCGCGAATCGTAATCACACCCGGTTCTCCAATGGGCCTTGGTGCTTGTACGAGATTTTTAACGACCGTATTTAACGTCATTGATGTAAGCATAATATATACAATTTTTTGACCAAACTTCTTGTTCAAAACAAGATAAATAAAAGCAATGGCGATTATCAAGAATTCTTCTTCGCCTAACATCGTAATTCCTTCAACCAATCGATCAAGAATGGGTGACATCGCTTGTTGAATAAAACGAATAATATCTAGTTGAAATTCTTTCATAATTCCACCTCGATTGTATTGTAACATGAATTTGTTATGGCTTCAAAAAACTTTTGAGCTTTGACTTTTTATATACTAAGCGCTACAATTGAAATAGCAGTCGGTCAAGCGTCCGACAGGAGGCAATCACATGGCAGCCACCTTAAAAGCTGATATTCAAAAACGAATCATGGATACTACTGCATTATTGCTCGAACAAAACGGAATTGAAGCCGTTTCTTTAGCAACTATTGCCCTTCACGCAAACATTAGTAAAGGGACTCTATATTATTATTATCCGTCGAAGGAGGATTTACTCTTTGCGGTTACCGTTCATTACCTAAATCGCTTAGCAGAAGAGTTTTTAGTATGGATTGAAGATGAACATAAAGATACTTCTTTACATCGCTTAATTGCATATGTTCTTGAACGTGGAGCCCACGGAAATCATACACGGCTTCATTTCTATTTGATGCGCAATGTTGTGAATGGCTCCGAAAAGCTTCGCTGCAAATTTATGGAAAAATATGAAGAATGGCAAACCCTACTGGCGGCGAAAATCAAACAAAGACTTATTCCTTCTATGCAAAATCATGCCGAAGAAATCGCCTCACTGCTGCTCGCCTTAATTGATGGCATAATTACTCAAGATATGGTTTTTCATCGACCCATTGATACACAATCCTTTAGCTTCATTATCAGTGACAAGAAGGAGATGAATACCCAATGAATCTTCATAGACTTCAAACAAAATTGAATCAACTTCATCCGTCTTTTCTAGCAAAAGAGGTCGATGATGCTGTTGTTTTAACCGGTAATTGCGATGATTACTCGTTAATTGTTCAAGCAGGCAAACTCGCCGTAGACAAGAAGCGTTATCGTGGAGTCGTGAATAATATCCATCTATCCGATCATCCTTTGACATCCGTTCCTGCTCCAACTTTTTATGATCAAACACTTGAGGGGCTTTGTCCGGATGTCATTATCATTGGAGGAGGGATTATTGGATGCTCGATTGCTAGAGAACTTAGCAAGTGGGATCTCAATGTCTATGTCTTGGATAAATCAAGCGATGTTGGTATGCATGGTTCGTCAAGAAATGATGGTATGATACATCCCGGAATTGATTTAACTCCTAAACTTAAAAAAGGAATTTACAACCGTCTTGGCAACGAACTCTACTCCAAAGTATCTTCTGAGCTTCAAGTCCCCTTTGAACGTCGAGGATCCTACCTTGTTTTTAATAAGTCCTGGATGCGCATTGGAATGATGCTATATTTACGCTATAAATCGTCCATTAACAAAATACCAATGGTTCGTTATGTTTCTCAAAGGGAGTTATTGAAGAAAGAGCCCGAAGTGGGAAAGCAGTTTAAAGGCGCTGCTTATTTCCCAAGTACGGGTTATGTATCTCCTTACTTAATGACTATCGCCTATGCGGAGAATGCCATTCAAAATGGTGTCACCTTTTCGTTGAATACCACTGTGCTTGGGTTTTCGGTTAGTAATCATCACATGGAATCCGTCCAAACAAACCGAGGGACACTTTTCCCAAAAGTAGTCATCAATGCTGCTGGGGTCTTTGCCGATGTGATTGCAGAAATGGCAAATGACCGATTCTACACCATTCACCCACGCAAAGGAACCATAGCTATTCTTGATAAAAAGTCAGCTGGTCTTACCGAAACCTCCATCGGAGACCCTTTCCATGATCCGCAACGTCAAAACACCAAGGGTGGAGGTGTGGTTCGTACAGTGGATAATAATATTTTAATTGGGCCAGATGCGGTAGAGACCCCCTTGCGAGAAGACTACACTACCGATCAACAACAACTTGATCAATTGATTTCAAAATTTACTTGGGTAACCCCAAATCTCAATCGAGGATCAATCATCACCTATTTCTCTGGAATTCGTGCAGCAACCTATGAAGAAGATTTTATTGTAGAGCCCTCCAAAAGAATTGAGAATTTTATTCATGTAGCTGGCATACAGTCACCAGGAATTACAGCGGCCCCTGCTATCGCCCTTGATGTTGAACAAATGGCCCTTCAAATTCTTGGCTCCTATCAAGTTATTAATAAGAACTCCTCTTATAATCCTTACCGAAAAAGCATCCCCGACCCGCGAAAAATGACCTCTATTGAACGAGAGCAACTCATTAAAAATGATCCTGAATTTGGAGTCATTCTTTGCCGTTGCGAACAAATTACTAAAGGCGAGATTCGTGCAGCGATTCGTAGCCCTTTACCCGCTACAACACTTGACGCAGTCAAACGGAGAGTCCGAGCAGGTATGGGGAGATGTCAAGGAAGTTTTTGCGGACCACTAGTGCTTGCAATGCTTGCTGAAGAACAACATGTCCCATTGAATCGCATTGAGAAAAGTGGGAAGGGATCAACGATCCTTTGCGCCCCCACCAAAGGAGGCGAATCTCATGAAATCCATCTATGATGTGACTGTCATTGGCGGAGGGCCTGCAGGACTAGCAGCCGCTAAAGGAGCCTCAAGCAAAGGAGCTTCTGTCTTAATCATTGAGCGTGAATCTTTGTTAGGCGGGATTCTTAAACAATGTATTCACGATGGGTTTGGTCTGCACCGCTATCACGCACCAATGACCGGCCCAGAATACGCCGAAAAAGAGTATCAACAACTTGCTCCCTTCTCCCTTGACATCTCAACTCAAACCTATGTCATTAATATAAACAGTATGAATGACTCCTTTGAATTGCTTACTACTTCAAGATTTGGTTATCGGACAATACATACTCGAAACATAATCTTAGCGACAGGTTGTAGAGAAAGAACTGCAAAACAAGTCTTCATTCATGGTTCACGACCAGCAGGAATCTTCACTGCAGGAACTGCTCAGTATTATATAAACCGAATGGGATATCTTCCTACAAAACGTTGTGTGATTCTTGGCAGTGGAGACGTTGGACTCATTATGGCCCGACGGCTTACACTTGAAGGGGCAACAGTTTTAGGAGTTTTTGAAGCAAAGAACGAACCCTCAGGGCTGACACGAAACTTGCATCAATGTCTTGAAGATTTTGACATTCCTTTATCGCTTTCCACAACCGTTACTAGGGTGTTTGGAGAGGAGCGATTGAATGCAGTCGAGATTGCAAAAGTTGATTCCTCAATGAATCCTATTCGAGGAACCGAAAAAATTATCGCTTGTGATGGATTAATTCTATCAGTAGGACTTATTCCCGAAAACGAACAAGCAGAATTAATTAACGTTCAACTAGATCCTTCGACCCATGGGCCTATGATTACGCAAGATTTCATGACTTCCGTTCCAGGAGTGTATAGTGCAGGAAATGCCCTTCAAGTGCATGACCTTGTGGATTATGTTTCGGAAGGAGCGGAGTGTGCGGGGATTGCAGCCGCTCAAACAAGTAGGCCGATTCCCATGCTCATTCCCATTCAAAAAGGAAGTGGATTATCCACATTAGTCCCACAGCACTTGAACATCAATCTGCCCTATCAAAATGTCATTTCATATTTCCGTGTCACTCGTACTTATCAAAATGCAACCCTTACAATATATGTTGATGATCGGCCCATCCTTTCAAAACGATACGTAAGAGTTCGTCCTCCTGAAATGGAACGCCTTGTAGTCCAATACTCAGCTCTATCGGAAGCAAGTATAATCCGCTGGACTTTGGAGGGTGAAATTGTATGAACAAAGAATTAACATGCATTATCTGCCCCAATTCGTGCAAATTATCCATCGAATTCATCGATGGGGAATGGAATGTGACAAATGCACGATGCCCGCGAGGAATTCCTTTTGCGGTTCAGGAGATGACCAATCCTCTTCGAACCCTATCCTCAACAGTGAAAACTACATTTCCTAACTTCCCTTTGCTACCCGTTAAAACTAGTGATGCAGTACCACAATCAATGCTCCTTTCCATTATGAAAATTTTAAACTCCATTGAAGTGAGTGATTCAGTACATGTAGGAGATGTTATAATTAAAAATGTAATGAATACTGGCGTTGACATCCTAGCAACCTGTAATTTAGACAATCCCTATGGAGGTGAACATCGTGAAGCCGAAGAACCCGCTGATACTAACATTTGACTGTGGGACCCAAAGTACGAGAGCCTTATTATTTGATAAGCAAGGAACCTTAATCGGTAAATCGCAAGTTCGCTTTGAAAAGCCTTATCTCTCTCCAAAACCGGGATGGGCTGAACAAGACCCTGATTTTTACTATCAAAAAATATGTGAAGCATCAAAACTTCTTTGG
>Ga0265295_1009790_pt1 | contig 10145 bp, 6 predicted proteins | sample Munlansysbiofilm_FD_192503 | JGI IMG/M metagenome (GOLD analysis project Ga0265295, IMG submission 192503) | Leachate microbial communities from a municipal landfill in Southern Ontario, Canada - Methane capture system biofilm | ecosystem: Engineered > Solid waste > Landfill > Unclassified ...
GAACTGATGGAGATTATCTCCGGCGCGGAATCCATCAAGGGATAAAACTGAACAGGCGGCTGCCGGTAACCTCGCTGCCGCCGTCGGAAAAAGATTATATACATTACGGTCCGCGGGGCGGGCCGCGGGAGGAAAAGTCCAGATGAGTCAGAATCTTGGGAAAATTTCGCAGGTAATCGGTGCGGTAGTTGACGTCGAATTCGAGCCGGGAAAACTGCCAGCCATCTATAGCGCTCTCCGGGTGACCAATCCGGCTATCGACGATCGGGAAAACAACCTGGTGCTGGAGGTGGCGCAGCACCTGGGGGAAAACACCGTGCGCACCATCTCCATGGATTCTACGGACGGACTGGTCCGGGGACAGCAGGTGCTGGACACCGGCAGGCAGATTGTCATGCCGGTCGGCCGCCAGACCCTCGGCAGGATTATGAACATCATCGGCGAACCGGTTGACGAAATGGGCCCAATCAATGCGGATAAAGAGTACGAGATCCATCGCAAGCCGCCCGAATTTCTCCAACAATCCACCAAGGTGGAGGCCTTCACCACCGGCATCAAGGTCGTTGACCTGCTGGCCCCATATGCCCGAGGCGGCAAGATCGGACTGTTCGGCGGCGCTGGGGTCGGCAAGACCGTCATCATCATGGAGCTCATCAATAATATCGCCAAGCAGCACGGCGGTTTTTCCGTCTTTGCTGGCGTGGGCGAGCGCACCCGAGAGGGAAACGACCTCTGGAACGAGATGAAGGAATCCGGCGTTCTGGACAAGGCCGCGCTGGTGTACGGGCAGATGAACGAGCCTCCCGGCGCCCGCTCCAGGGTCGCCCTTTCCGCCCTTTCGGTGGCCGAGTATTTCCGTGACGAGGAAGGGCAGAATGTGCTCCTGTTCATCGACAACATCTTCCGGTTCACGCAGGCCGGTTCCGAGGTTTCTGCCCTCCTGGGCCGTATCCCCTCGGCGGTTGGTTACCAGCCGACCCTGGCCACCGAGATGGGCGAGCTCCAGGAGCGCATCACCTCCACCGACAAGGGCTCCATCACCTCGGTCCAGGCCATCTACGTCCCGGCCGATGACCTTACCGACCCGGCGCCGGCAACCGCCTTCGCCCATCTGGACGCCACCACGGTTCTCTCCCGCCAGATTGCGGAACTGGGGATCTACCCCGCGGTCGACCCGCTGGACTCGACCTCCAGGATCCTTGATCCCCAGATCATAGGCGAGGAACATTACGCCATTGCCCGCGAGGTGCAGTACGTGCTTCAGAGATACAAGGACCTTCAGGATATCATAGCCATTCTCGGCATGGACGAACTCTCCGAGGAAGACCGTCAGGTCGTCGCCCGCGCTCGAAAAATCCAGCGCTTCCTTTCACAGCCCTTCCACGTTGCCGAAACATTTACCGGCACTCCGGGCAAGTACGTGGAACTCAAGGATACCATCAAGGGCTTTCAGGAGATCGTCTCGGGCAAGCACGACGACATCCCCGAGCAGGCCTTCTACATGGTCGGCACCATCGAAGAGGCCCTGGAAAAGGCGAAGAAGCTGTCGGCGTAACAGGACGCGGACAATGCTGACTGCACGGACCGGGCGAGGCCTGGACCTGAAGGATTGCGGAAAAGGATCATAAGATGGCCGAAAAACTACATCTGGAACTGGTTACACCCTATAAGAAGATCCTGTCCGAAGAGGTGGATATGATAACCGCATCGGGCAGTCTCGGAGAATTCGGCGTGCTGCCTGGTCACGCATCGTTTCTCACCTCGCTGAAAATCGGGGAATTGACCTACGTGAAGGACGGTGTGCCCCATCATCTTGCCCTTAACTGGGGATACTTCGAGGTGGCGGACGATAGGGTGACTATCCTGGTCGAGACAGCGGAAAGGGCTGACGAGATAGACCTGGAACGCGCCAAGGCCGCCCTTGGGCGGGCGGAAGAAGCGCTGCGCGCCCTTACAAGGGAAGACAAGGATTTCATCGCCCAGGAGGCGGCATTGCAGCGTGCCCTTGTCAGGATGCAGGTGGCTTCGAAGGAAGCGAGAAAATAGTTTATTCAACAGGCAGATGAGACAAAAAAGGGGAACCGGGAAACCGGTTCCCCTTTTTTGTCTCATAATTTCTGATGTTCCTGCCGGTCGACGGCCGGCGCAAAATATCCCCAGAATGAATCAAACTCATTAATTCAGAATGCTTGAACTGTAATATTTTTTGTGATAAACAATGATTGCGTTACTGTATTAATGAAAAACAGCCTTTCATGCAGGAACCGCGCATCAATGACCACCGGGGCCGCGGGCTGCGTCAGGGATTCGGAAGAAGCTGATATACCAGGTTTTACGCTCAGATTCGGGCCGCATTTGTCGTTCCTGATTGAGCAAAACCACAGGCGTAGCAGAGGGCTACGTCGAGGATCTTTTGATTGAAGGGGCCGCTGAAGACGGTCCGAAGATGAGATGTAAAACGGTATATTTGTTTGTTTCGAGTCCCTTAGGAACTGTAAATGAATAGCATGGTCAATATTGCGTTCAGATTCAGTTCAGATTTGGCTGAACTGATTGAACCAAACCGCAGACGTAGCAGGGCTACGTTGAGGATTTGGTGATTGAGGTTCGGTCAAAGATGACCTGAAGATGAGATGCAAGATGCCCATGTTATTTGTTTACAGTTCCTTAGGAGTGCATAGGGGTGTGGCGAGACGGAGGAAATGAAAACGAGTTTTGCGCCTCCGGGCGGGAGGCGGGGGGGCGGTCCGATCCGTCAAACCGCGACGGGATTCCTCGCGATGTTGCCAGAAAACACCTCGTCAACAGGCTTAACTTCCTGAATTTCAAAGAAGAAAGCATCATAGTCAACCTGCTTCACAGGAAGTTCGGCTCCGCCATAACCCTGCGCGCAAAACCTCTCCCCTGTGTCGACTCTACTCTGGAGTGTGTCTGGGAAGACCCCTCCGGGATAGCCCGCAAGCTTAAGTCGTACCGGATCATAAACTTTGTCGTGCCGCATGAACACAATGCCTTACTGGTGGAACCCGACCTCTCCGAATCCGCCGGAGACCGTATTCTCTTCCATCTCCCCGATTCATGCCGTGAAATAAGTTCCCGCAAGATCAACAGGCACCGCTGCTTTGGTGTCAACGTCCAGTTTTCCCAGAACGGTGCGCTGTTCCACGGCGAACTGGTTGATTATACGCCGGTCTCATTCCGGACGGAGATTACGAACGTTCCTCCCCAGTCTTTCCTCTGGATTAACCAGGAATTTCCCGTCCATGTTGTCTTCAGCAACAATACAGGCATCCTCTATTCGGGAGACTGCGAGATCATCAAACATGATTGCGGACAGGTGAAGCGATCTTATATTCTCAGGCCCCTTGCATCGCGAATCAGCCGCTTCAAGCCCAAGCAGTTCCGGAGCATCCGGCGCCGGCTCGTGCCCTCGCCCAACATCATATTCACCGATCCTCTAACGGGAAAGTCCGTTAATCTGAAGGTGGTTGACCTCTCCGGTTCGGGATTCAGCGTCGAGGAGAGGGTGGAAGATTCCGTCTTATTGCCCGGCAGGGTGATTCCCGACCTCAGCATTGATCTTGCCAGCAGCATGAGCTTTCGCTGCAGCGCACAGGTCGTATACCGGAACGAGAACGCGGATGCAGGCAAGAGAGGTCTGGTCACATGCGGGCTGGCTATCCTGGACATGGATATCAGCGACCATGTGCGCCTGCTGGCGCTGCTTCAGCAGGCCACGGACGGGAACAGTTATGTCTGCGCCAGGGTGGATACGGATGCCCTCTGGGAGTTTTTTTTCCGGACGGGCTTTCTTTACCCCCGGAAGTATCTCCATGTACAGGCAAGCAAGGAGATGTTCAAGCAGACCTGTGAAAAGCTCTACACACGGAATCCCCATATCGCCAGGCATTTCACCTTCCAGAAAGACGGGCGTATCAACGGACATATTGCCATGATCCGGTTCTACGAAAACACCTGGCTGGTCCATCATTACGCCGCGTGCGGATCGGCCGGCCTCAGGTCCGGTCTGGCCGTGCTGGAGCAGGTTGGAAGGGCAATCAACGATTCCCACGGGCTCTATTCGAGCCACATGCATTTCGTGGCCTGCTATTTCCGGCCGGACAAGAGTTTTCCCAGGAGGATCTTCGGCGGGATTGTCGACATGATCTGCGACAGGCAGGGTTGTTCCTGCGACGCCTTTGCCTATCTTCACTTCCGCAAGACAGCGTCCGAGGAATGGGACATGACCGGACCCTGGTCTCTGAGGAAGACGAGCTCCGAAGACCTGAGGGAACTGGAGAGCTTCTACCGGCATGCGTCGGGAGGGCTGCTCCTCCATGCGCTCGATCTGTCGCCTGACATGCTGGAGCGGAACGGGGTCTCGGAGGAGTTCCACAAGGCCGGGATGAAAAAGGAGAGACACCTCTTTTCCCTGGTGAAAAACGATAATCTCAAGGCGGTCTTCGTCATCAGCGTCTCCGACATCGGGCTCAACATGTCGGAGCTCACTAACTGCATCCATTCTATCATTATCGATGACGAGGATTTCCCGCCGGGAACCCTGTTCATGATGCTTTCCCTCCTTTCCAAGTATTATGCGCCGGAGGAAATACCCGTGTTGCTCTATCCGTCCTCCTATGCCGAAAAAAACGGAATAGCTTATGAGAACATCTATAACCTCTGGATTTTGAACTTGCGGCATACGGACAGCTATTTCCGGGCCATTGAAAAGATGCTCCGTCATGGAAGGCCCTGAAACGAACAACAGATCGGACAGTGTGGTGACAATGAGATCGGAACAGCGAAGATTGCCCCTGTACAACAGCAGAATTATCGACACCTTCATCAAGCTGCTGAAGAGAAAATACAGTCATGTCAATATCGGAGAACTTCTGAGATATGCGAAGATGGAGACATACGAGGTGGCGGACCAGGGGCACTGGTTCTCCCAGGAGCAGATAGAGCTTTTTCACGAAAAGGCGGTGAAGCTTACGGGAAACGAATTCATCGCCCGTGAGGCGGGCCGTTACGCCGCTTCTTCGGAGTCCATCGGCGCCATGCGCCAGTATGTTCTCGGTCTGGTAAGCCCCACCAGGGTCTACGAGCATATCGGCAGAACCACTAAGAATTTCACCCGGTCCTCCCTTTACGAGTCGAGGGTCCTTGCCTCTAACCGTGTGGAGATCGTCGTCACTCCCCTGAAGGGGATACGCGAGAAACCTTTCCAGTGCGAGAACAGGATGGGTTTCATGGAAGCGATCGCGGATATCTTCAACAACAGGATGCTGCACATAGAGCACCCGGAGTGCATGTTCCGCAACGGATCGGTCTGCCGCTACATCATTTCCTGGGAAAAGCCCCCGTCAGTGTGCCTGCGCAAGGCGAGGGACTATGGAGTTCCCTTTGCCCTGGCGCTGAACCTGGCGGCTTTTTTTTCGGGGGGGTGGCCGTGGCTTTCCGTTACCCTGCCCGTTTCCCTTGCGGCCCTGCTGGCGCTCAGCCTGCTGACGTCGAGGTCCGAGAAAAAGGAGTTCACCGAAGCCATTGAGAGTCTCCGCCAATCCACCGACAAGCTCCTTGAACAGATAAACGTTAACTACAATAATGCGCTCCTTACCAATGAAATCGGGCAGGCCATCAACAAGCAGCACGACATCGACTCAATTCTCGGTAATGTGGCCCTCGTGCTGAAGAAACGGCTGGATTATGACCGGGGCATGATCCTCCTTGCCGATGCGGGCAGGAAACACCTGATTTTCCGTTCCGGATTCGGCTATACGCCTGAGCAGGAAGAGTTCCTGCAAAAGACGGCGTTTCACCTGGCAAAGCCGGAGTCCAAGGGTGTTTTCGTCATTTCCTTCCGCGAGCAGAAGCCTTATCTGGTTAACGACATTGAGGAAATAAAGCCGACCATTTCACTGAACAGCCGGGTGTTCGCGAAAAAACTCGGCGCACGTTCATTCATCGTCTGTCCCATTGTCTGCGACGGAAAGTCCATCGGGGTGCTGGCGGTGGATAATATTGTGAGCAAGAAGCCCCTTGTGCAGAGCAACATGAGTCTCCTCATGGGAATCGCTACCGTCATCGGCATCAGCATCAGGAACGCCATGCTCAACGAAGCACAGGAGCGGCAATTCAAGTCGACGCTTCAGGCCCTGGCCGCAAGTATCGACGCCCGGGACGCCATGACCGCCGGGCACGTGGAAAAGGTGACCAAATATGCCCTGGGTATCTGCTCCGAGTTGGGGATTTCCAAGGATTACAGCGAGATGATCCGGGTTGCCTCGCTCCTGCACGACTATGGAAAGATAGGCATATCCGACGCTGTTCTGAAGAAGGACGGTCCGCTGACGCCGGACGAATACCGGCAGGTGAAGGCCCACGTGGAAAAGACGGGAGAGATACTGAGACAGATAAACTTCGAGGGGATTTACCGTCATGTGCCCGAGATTGCCGAGAGTCATCATGAAAAGATTGACGGCACAGGCTACCCGCGTGGGCTCATGAGAAATGAGATACCCTTCGGGGCAAAGATCATCGCCGTGGCCGATTTCTTCGAGGCGATCACCTCCAAGCGCCATTACAGGGACCCGATGCCCCTTGTTGAGGCGAAGAGGCTGCTGAAAGAAAAGAGCGGCGCCCACTTTGAGAAAAAGGTCGTGAATGCGTTTCTCTCCTATCTGGAGAAGAATGGAGAGATGGCGCGGGAAGCCGACCTGGAAGGAAGCCGGCGGGATTACCGTTCCAGGAGAGTGCCCTGCAGAACGCCGGTTTCCATCCGCGTCAACGGCAGAACGGCCGCCGGGACAAGCTCGGACATCAGCGCCAGAGGGATGTACGTGGCCGGCGGATACGATATTGAGAAGGGTAGCGCCATCGAGCTTACCTTCTCCTTGCCGGATTTTGACGCCGTGACGCTGCGTGCGCAGGGCCGCGTGGCGTGGATCAACGACGACAAGATGAGGAAGAAACCAGTGCTTCCCTCCGGCTTCGGGGTGGAATTCCTGCATGTGGAACCCACGTGCGCCCCTCTGCTCGCCTTTGTTGGTTCATAATTTGGTTCCATGGGACCCCATGAGCCCCTTCCTGCTTCCCGCCCGGTTTTCAGCCACCCTCAAGCCCGCGGCGGTAGTGAAATTCTGATTGCTTTTTTGGATCAAAATGCCGTACTAGTAGACTCTGTCGGCCGGGCCGCCCGCTTTTTTTGCTGTCCGGCGGTGTATCTATTTCGATGGAGGTGCAGGTAATGTCGGAAAACATCAGGAATATTGCCATGCGCATCAGGGAGCTGCGGGAAATCGCGGGGATTTCTCCGGAGTCCCTTGCCCATGAGCTGGGTGTCTCGCGTGACGCCTATCAGGGATACGAAAGCGGAGAGACGGATATTCCGGTGAACTTTCTCTTTCAGGTCGCAAACCGCTTCGGGGTCGAACTCACCGACCTTCTTACCGGCGAGAGCCCACGCCTCCATGTCTATTCCCTCGTCAGAAACGGTGCGGGCGCTGCTTTCGAACGTAGAAAACAGTACCAGTACCGCCATCTGGCGTACAATTTCAGCCACAGAAAGGCCGAGCCGTTTCTGGTGACCGTGGCCCCTGACCCCCCTGACGCGCCGGTCAGCCGCAACAGCCACACCGGTCAGGAGTTCAATTATGTGCTTGAGGGCAGGTTGAAGATAATCATCGACGACCATGAACTGGAACTGAATCCGGGCGACTCCCTCTATTTCGATTCCAGCCATCCCCACGGCATGAAGGCCCTGGATGGCGCGGAGGCCAGGTTTCTGGCCATGATTTTCTAATATACACAGACCCGCCGGGTTTCTGAAACCCGGCAGGTCTTCTTATGAGAGGTGCCTTCTCCATGCTTGATACCTTCCTTACCCGAACACGGTTCGAGTCCTACGAGGACTTTGTCGAGAACTTCAGCATCAATGTCCCTGAATCATTTAATTTCGCCTATGACGTGGCCGACGAGATCGCCCTGCGTGACCCGGACAGGACCGCCATAATCTGGTGCGACGACAGGGGCGCTGAGGCCGTTTTCACCTTCGGTCAGGTGAAAAGGTACAGCGACAAGGCTGCGTCCTTCTTCCGCTCCGCGGGCATAGGCAAGGGCGACCCGGTGATGCTCGTCCTGAAGCGCCGCTACGAGTTCTGGTTCTGCCTCCTGGCTCTCCACAAACTGGGCGCGATCGCCATTCCCGCCACCCATCTTCTGACCTCCAAGGACATCGTCTACCGCTGCAACGCCGCGGACATCAAGATGGTGGTGGCGGTGAACGACCCGGATGTGATCCTCCACGTGGAAGAGTCCCTGGAAAAGTCGCCCACCCTGCGTTGCAAGGCGGTTCTGGGCGCCGACCGGGACGGCTGGCTTAATTTTTCCGCGGAGCTGGAAAAGGCGCCGGAAGATTTTCGAGCGCCGGCGGGAGAAGACAGGGTGAGCAACGATGATATTTCGCTCCTCTATTTCACATCAGGGACCACCGGCATGCCGAAGATGGTAAGACACGATTTCGTCTATCCCCTGGGCCACATCCTGACCGCCAAGTACTGGCAGTGCGTCCGGGAAGGCGGCATACACCTGACCATCGCCGACACCGGATGGGCCAAGGCCGTATGGGGGAAGATCTACGGCCAGTGGCTGAGTGGGGGAGCGGTGTTTGTCTATGATTACGAAAAATTCACCCCCCGGAACCTGCTGGAGGTTATCGCCCGCTATGGTGTCACCACCTTCTGCGCCCCTCCCACGATATACCGGTTTCTCATCAAGGAGGATTTCTCAGGCCTGGACCTGTCCCGCCTTCAATACTGCGTCATCGCCGGCGAGCCCCTCAATCCGGAGGTATACAACCAGTTCCTTAAAAAGACCGGTATCCGCCTGATGGAAGGGTACGGCCAGACGGAGTGCACCCTGGCCATCGCCACATATCCCTGGATGGCGCCTAAACCCGGTTCCATGGGCAGGCCCTCCCCCATGTACGACATGGATATCGTAAATGATGAACTGAGGCCGTGCGAGGTGGGCGAGGAAGGGCAGATAATCATCAGGACCGCGGCGAGGAAGCCGGTGGGGATGTTCAGCGGCTATCACCGGGACGCGGAGATGACGCGCAGGGTCTGGCATGACGGCATCTACTACACCGGGGACATGGCATGGCGCGACGAGGACGGCTATTACTGGTTCGTGGGCCGTTCCGACGACGTTATCAAAAGCTCCGGCTACCGCATCGGCCCCTTCGAGGTGGAAAGCGCCCTCCTGGAGCATCCCGCGGTCATGGAGTGCGCCATCACGGCGGTCCCCGACGAGATCCGCGGCCAAATCGTCAAGGCCACGGTGGTGCTGACCAAGGAATATGCGCCCAGCGACAACCTGGTGGAAGAGCTGCAGGAGCACGTGCGCAAGCTGACGGCGCCCTACAAGTATCCGCGCATCATCGAATTCCTGCCGGAGCTTCCCAAGACCATCAGCGGCAAGATCCGCCGGGTGGAGATACGGGAAAAAGACAAGGGCGACGGCGGGGGCCCCGGCCTGTGAGATTTGACCATGAACAATCCTTCTGGGGAGGGATTGTCAAGTCCATGGGGCTTGTGTTCGGGGATATCGGCACCAGTCCCATATATACCCTGACCATCGTTTTCGCCCTGACCCGTCCCACCATGGAGAACGTCTTCGGTATCCTGTCGCTGGTGTTCTGGACCATGACGATCCTGGTCACGGTAGAGTACGCATGGCTCGCCATGAGCCTCGGGCGCAAGGGGCAGGGCGGCGAGATCGTGCTGCGGGAGATCCTGATAAAGATCCTGAAGAAGGGGCGCCTTCTCTCCTTCACCGGCTTCCTGTCGTTTCTCGGGGTGTCTCTGCTGATGGGCGACGGCGTCATAACCCCGGCCATCAGCATCATGTCTGCCGTGGAGGGGATGCTGCTGATTCCCGGTCTCGGCCAGATGCATCAGGGAACCCTGACCCTCATCGCCATTATAATTACCGCTGCCCTGTTCATCATGCAGTACAAGGGGACAGACAAGGTCGCCGGGGTCTTCGGCCCGGTGATGGTCCTGTGGTTCGCGACCCTGTCCGTCACCGGCCTGGCCTCCCTGGCGAAGATGCCTTCAATACTCGGCGCGGTAAGTCCCCACCAT
>Ga0265295_1009791_pt1 | contig 10144 bp, 9 predicted proteins | sample Munlansysbiofilm_FD_192503 | JGI IMG/M metagenome (GOLD analysis project Ga0265295, IMG submission 192503) | Leachate microbial communities from a municipal landfill in Southern Ontario, Canada - Methane capture system biofilm | ecosystem: Engineered > Solid waste > Landfill > Unclassified ...
GATTTGTTTTGCATATTCAGCCTATTACCTGATTTCCTTTTCCTGAATATATATGGCATTGCTTACCTGCCTTACCTATGCTGCTTATGAAAAAGTAAAACAAAGACTTAATAGTAGAATTATGTAACAAAACATTCTTAAATCAATATATGATGAGCATAGCATAAGCGTATTCTTGTTTGGTGTAACCATATATAGAGTGTTCTACTCGTTTTACTTTTTCATAAGCAGCATAGGTAAGGCAGGTAAGCAATGCCATATATATTCAGGAAAAGGAAATCAGGTAATAGGCTGAATATGCAAAACAAATCACATCACACATAAAACAAAACATACTCAATGCAAATCGCAGGCAAACATAATCGCTCTGGAAGGAAAAGGAAAATATAAAAAGTTGATTGGTAATTTTTCACCGTGCTGCGCACGTTAACACACTTTTATACACTTTTATACACTTTTATACATTTCTATACGCTTTTATATGGTTTCACACACTTTTAGTTGCTTTTATGTGACTTCATACACTTTTATATGCCCTTATATGCACTTTCATGGCTTCATAGCTTTCATTTGCTGTGTTTTATCTGGTTTTTCTGTGGTAAAGTTTGATTTTTTTTTGTGGCACCAGCGTTTTCTGTTAGCATTATATAAAGTTTTTTTTGGGTTAGTTGTGTGCTTTTAGGTGTGCTGTATGAGCTTATCTTTAGCTATTTTACTTGAATTGAGTTAAGTTATTCTGAGACAATTAGTTCTTTGGAAATGAATAGCACTAATTTAATGCTGCTCTGGAGTTGAGTAGTAAAGTTTCAAGTTATTGTGGGCTCTTAATATACACCGGCTAAAACCAAATTTATACTTTAGCATAAAAAACCCTACCTGTCTAAGTCCCTGTCCTGCAATAACTTACAGCCAAATTGGTACTGCTTGGGCTTGATAAAAAAACAGAGTAACATTTTCTTTGACAAATTTTGATTGGTAATTTATTGTGGTTTCATGATTGAGATATACGAAAAAGGACTATTTGATAAGTATAGGACTGGCAGTTATCTATTTGCCCTGATGCTTGGCTGCCTAAATCCAGAGACCAATAGGCTGGAAATTAACGGTAAGCCGATGAATAGTGTGGACTTATGCGCATACGCTAACCTGACCATGCAAGAGTTGTCGATGGCGGTTAAGGAATTGCTCTCTATCAATGCTATTATGATTATGCGTGGCAGGGGGAAGGAATTTTACTTTGCCAATCCAGAATATATCAGGGAAGGAAATAAAACACCTGACGATTTTGATTGGCTACTACAATTATTTGAAGAGGAGAATAACCAAGAGGATAAGAATCTTGTGTACTTTAAGAAGTCAAATAGAAATCTTACAGTTAGTATAGGCGAGGCAATAACAGACTTAAATAATAGGAGTAGTAATGAATAAAGGATTTTGCGAAATACCAATAGACAAGCTGGTCAAGGCTGGCTGGAATTACAAGGAAAACAATAAGGAGCTTGCCGAGAAGCTGGCAAACAATATCAAGCGCAACGGGCAGATTGAGAATATCATTGTGCGTGAACTTGAAACAGGGTTTTATGAAGTTGTTAATGGTAATCACAGGCTGGATGTATTGAAGGAGCTTGGATTTGCGACAATATACTCATTCAATCTTGGTGTTATATCTGAGGCACAAGCAAAGAGAATCGCCGTTGAGACTAATGAGACAAAATTCTCAAGCAACACGGAATCACTCTCTGCGCTGGTTAAGGAATTGTCTATTGAGTTTGATGATATAGACCTGACTATGCCATTCTCGGAAGAGGAGATGAACGAAATGTTGGCTGATGTTGATATGGAGGGCTCTGGAGTCAATGAATATGAAGAGGTGACTGAAAAGGAAATAGAAGATGTTCCAGAAAACAACGTTACAAAGCCAGGCGATGTATATGAGCTAAATGAACACAGGCTCGTGTGTGGAGATTGCACCAGCCAAGATGTGCTGGATGTGTTATTTGGTGACAGGAAGGTTAATCTTGTTATAACAGACCCGCCCTATGGAGTTGATTATGGCGCAAAGAACAAAATGCTTAACAAGTTTCAAGGCAAGAATGATGTAAAGAAGAAATATGGCACACGCATGGAAAGGGATATTAAGAATGATGCAATAGATGATTACAGAAAGTTCTTTGCGGAATTTATGTCAATCATACCGTTTGCTGAAGTTAATTCATTCTATGCCTTTATTTCCTCGCAGAACTTGCACAACCTCAGGCTGGCTTTTGATGATGCCAAGATGTATTTCTCAAGCATTCTTGTGTGGTTGAAAAACCAGCACGTTATTAGCTGGATTGATTACATGTCTAAGTTAGAGTTTATCATGTATGGCTGGAAGGGCAAGCACAAGTTTTATGGAAACAACAATGAAATGAATGTATTTGAGTTTGATAAGCCAATTAAATCAAAACTCCATCCCACAATGAAGCCCGTTGAGTTGATTAAGAGGCTTATAAATAATAGCAGCAAAGTTGGGGACATTGTATATGATGCTTTTCTTGGTTCTGGAACTACGCTAATAGCAGCGCAGGAACTTGGCAGGGCATGTTATGGCGCCGAACTGGATGAGCATTACTGTGACGTGATTGTATTACGGTGGGTAAACTATATGAAAGAGGCAGGACTGGATTATTCCGTTAAGCGCAATGGTGAAGACGTGAGCAATGAAGCATGGCTAACATAAAGACAATAGACTGGGATAAAATCAGGGCTGATTATGTGCTAAACCCAAGCTATCCCTCGTTTGATGAGATTGCCAAGATTCACGGCATTTCCAAGCCGCTGATTCTGTCTAAGGCTAATGACTTAAATGACCCAATTAACCGGGGCAAGTCTTGGATTCAACAACGGCAATCTTATATCGAGAAGAAGCAGCAGATTCAAGAGGATATAGCGACCAGCGAAGCCAAGAGCTCCGTCAAGAACTTTGTGAAGGTTCTCAATAACATGGGCTTGAAGGCATTCAAGATAATCAATAGAGAGCTGGATTATATAGATAAGGTGCAGGCTGACGATATTGCTAACAGCAGACCGCTGTCTATGCGCAAGCAGGTTAAGATGTCCGACATTACCAAAATTGTTGACGTGCTTCAGAAAATTGCTGGTGGCGAAGGCGCTAAAGAGATACTTGTTAAGTTAGAGTTGGCGAATAAGCAGGCAGATAATAAGAATGTGAAGTTGCAAGAACTATCTGACGAGGACTTCAAGCAAGTTGAGTATCAGATTAACAACGGTGGCGCACAGGCGATAGAGACGGATTATGAAGAGGTGGAGAGTTAATGCCTGACCTTACTTTCACACAAGAGGAGTTTATCCTTGAGAAGCAACGCAGAGAGCGACAGAAATGCGATGAGCTTCAATTAAAGTTCTCGCCATATACTGAATACGGCTTTTGGGAGTTTCTGAAATACTTATATCCCGACTTCTATACAGATGAGAAAATACCGCTCATGGAGCTTTCAGAGATTCTCAGGCGAGTTACCACTGGCGAATTAAAAAAGGTGCTTATCTCTTTCTTTCCACGTGCAGGCAAGAGCAGGACTTGTAGTCTGTGGATTGCGTGGTGGCTTGGCTATGACACCGACGGCTCGTTTATGCGAAACTGCTATAATGATAATCTTGCAATGGATTTGTCTAAGGCGGTGTTAGACACGCTTAATATGGATGAATATAAGGCTGTATTTCCCAATGTCAAGACAGACCCCAAGGCATCATCTAAAATGTCTTGGCAGCTTGACGGCACGACCATCTCTACATATTTTGGTGCAGGGATTAAGGGCACAATCACAGGGCGTGGATGCAACAAAGCCGCCATCCTTGACGACCCTATCAAAGACCCCGAAGAAGCCCTGTCTGAGGCATACTTAGATAAACTTGACCTATTCATTGAGACGGTACATAACACTCGCATAAACACCACATCAAATTGTGCCGAGATTATTATTCAGACGAGGTGGTGCGAGAAAGACCCAATTGGATTAAGAGAAGATGATGATTCTTGGCATAAGTTTATCTTTCCTGCGCTTGATGAAAAAACAGGCAAGAGTGTTTGTGAGGCAATGATACCCACCGAAAAATTGCTGGCTATTAAGAATACTTGGGAAAAGAAGAATCTTGGCTGGATGTTTCAGGCTCTTTATATGTGTAAGCCAGCCGACAGGACTTTTGCTAAATTGAGGCTGGATGATTTGAAGCGGTTTAGAATGAAAGACCTTGAAGAACTGGGCAACCCAGACGAGGTATTGGGCTGGTGTGACTATGCAAATAAGGGCACAGATAACTTGTCCGCCCCGTTCTGTTATAGGTATGGTGACAAGAAATATATTGTAGGCGTAGTATTCTCAAATGAGGACAGTGTTGCGCTGGAGAAACCATTGCTTGAAAAGATTGCTTACTTCAAGCCAGATGATTTTGTATTTGAGAGCAATCAGGGCGGGATTGAGTTTGCCACGAATTTGCAAAGAAACAATGAGGGGTTGTTCAGTGCAATTGGTCTTGAAATAGATTGTCACACAACATCAAGCAATAAAGAAATCAGGATTATGCTTGCATTAGGCGAAATCAAGAATAACTGTTACTTTCTTGAAGATGATGAACAAGACGACCATTATAGACGATTTATGTCTAACTTATCTAACTATGGAAAATATAAATATGGAAAGGATGATGCGCCCGACTCTATGGCTGGATTGTTGTCAATGATGTCTGAATCCTTCGATGTTGAGATAGATTCTCTTGGTAGTGAAAATAAAATGCTTGACACTAAATATGTAAAAGATAATAATGAACCCGATACTGAAGAAGAAGATTCTGATGTTGAAATATTTTAGGGAGAATATAATTGAAAGACGAAGTTAAAGTTGTTTCAGAAGAGCCTGTTGGCAATAGCACGGTTGAGAAAGAGTTTCTTGGTGCTGATGAAATATTTTTTGCTCCTATCTCTAAGTCAATAAGCTTGCCAAAGAGTTCTGTCAAGCTTGCTACGCCACAAAGCATTAGGTCTAATGGATGCGTTTTGCCTCCATATAACCCCTCGCAAATTCTGGCATATAAAGCCATTGATATAACTTATCAAACCTGTATTGCCATCAAGGTTGATACAGCAATTGGGCGTGGCTATTCGTTCGGATACAAGGACATTGACAAACACAAAGATATTATTGACTTTTTCAAGACACCAAATAGAAACTTTAGTGATACATTTACGTCTATTCTCAAGAATATGTACACAGATTTTGAGTTGTTTGACAATTGTTTCCTTGAATTCGTAAAGAGTGGGAATAAGAGGTCTCTGTATAGTCTGCCTGGCAAGGATATGTATATTAAGCCAAAGGTTGATAAGTTTGGCAACACTCTACGTGAGATTGATAAGTATATGTATATTCCTGATGGTTGTTCCAGCCCGACTGTATTTGAGCCATATCCTGTGTCCTCCAAAACAAAAGATGGTGTGCACTATTGCCTGCACATGAAAAGACCATCGCAAGAAAATCTTTATTATGGCAAGCCTGATACATCGCATTTGTTTGACTTAATTAAGCAGTCCTATTTGACAGACCAGTATAACATCAACTTCTTTTCTAACGGTGGACAGCCTGCTTGGGCGGTTTTAATTACCGGCGGAAAGTTAGCCAAAAAGAGCTACGAAAAGATTAAAGAATTTATTGAGAACAACCTTAAGGGCGTTGCAAATTCACACAAGATGCTATTTCTGTCTGTGCCAAACGAGAAAGCTCAGATTAAATTAGTGCCGCTTTCAAAATCTATTGATGAACAGTTTATTACCTTGGCAGACAAAATACAGTTCAAGATTGCGCTTAAGTGTAGGGTTCATCCAAAATTGCTTGGCTTGTCACAAGGCGGAAACTTTGGTGGGGGCTCGGCTGGCATAACCGACCTGAAGCTGTTTATGGAGACTGTATCACAGCCAGAGCAAAAGACTATTGCTGATTTTATTAACAGGTTTCTTGAGCTTGAGTTTGGTGTTAATTGTGAGTTTAGCCTGAACGGAATGAATATCTCTAACGAGAAAGACGATGCCATTATTGCCAATATGTATTACAATATGGTTGATGAGTTTGGTAACAGAGTATTATCCGTGAATGAAATCAGGCAGATGTTCTTACATCTCAAACCGATTGACCTTAAGGATACTCCACAAGACGAGAGCGAAACTGAACGCATGAGTAATTTATCTGTTAAGCCTAATAAGGATGGCGACTTGCATACAAGCGATAATTCTGACTTAGGTCAAGGTGACGGGCAGGCGTCTAATAATCTTGACCCAAACAAAAATAATGATGAAAGCACAACAAGGTTATAGGTGGTAAAATATGGAAACAATAAAGAAAAGGCGACAACTTAGCGATGTTACCATTACTCATGTTTCATACGTGAGGCGTGGCGCAAATAAGAAGCAATTCTTTCTTGCTAAATCTGCCTGTAGGCATTCTGATGCAGAGTTTAAGGTAAAGTTCCTGTCAAAGAATGACGATGCCGACGAAAAGCGTCTATTATATGGTATTGTTTATGAACCTGACTCAGAGGACACCTATGGCGATTTTATGACAAAAGACGAAATCGAAAAAACCGCTCACGAGTTTCTTGAGCATTACCGTAATATCGATACTGAACATAACCTGCTGGCTGGTGCTGGCGTGGTTGTCGAAAGCTATATTGCACCAGTGAGCCTAAGTATTGGTGATGATGTTATCAAGGCAGGTAGTTGGGTCTTGGTTACACGTGCCAGTGAGGACATTTGGGAAGCATGGAAAAATGGCGAAATAACAGGTTATTCGATGTTTGGTATTTCTCGTGAAGCCAAAATGAGCAAAGGAGAACCAACAATGAAATCATGGATGAATAAGGTTCTTGAGGCTATTGGTCTTTCTAAATCTTTTGATGAGGAAATGGAGAAGGCATTTGATTCAATGTCAAGGAATCCATACTTTATCATGGATATTATGCGAGAAGATTTCTTCAACAATATTTCGTGGGATTCTGCGAGCGAAGAACAGCTAACTGCTCTTTCGGCATCAATGAAATCTGCCACAGAATACATTGATAAGAAGATTTCTGAGATTGCAAAGTCAGCAGACAAGCCAGTAGCAGAGCCAGAGACATCAACTGAGACTACGATTGCGAAGAATGCCGATGATTCAAGCGAACCAGAGACAACCGATGATGCAGAAGCAGAAAATACTGCAGAAAAAACTGATTCTGAGCCTGTTGAAGTTGAAAAAACGGAAGTTGTCTCGATTGAAACGGTTATTAAAAGCGTGGGAGAACAGTTTTTGCAATCCCTAAAAGAAATGGAGCAGAGATTTGAAAGCAAGTTTGCTGAAATTAACAAGTCTCTCATTGAAACAAACGATAAACTCAACGACAAGCAGACCGAATCTTCCGTAGCTGTGCCTACTCGTGTAGAAATTAAACGCTCCGCTCCGGCTGGTCACGGTTTATTATAGGAGAAATTAAAATGGAATTAAAGAATCTTACTATTGATGCAAAGGATGCTCTTAATCTTATTAGCATTTTGCAAAAGAGCTTTGAACGTGGCGTTGCCTCCGCTAATGAGGGTAATGCGCCAAAATTTAGTCCGCTGGCTGCTTATTTGCTGTCTAAACATGCGGGCTACGAAATTATAGATTCCGATGGCGTTCCTGTTGAGAAAAGTGAGGTTGACGAAACAACTCTTGACTTTACTCGTGGCAGAACCTTGAGCGAAAAGGATGCAGAGATAGCTATACGCTATATCTATGACAAGAGCCCCTATCTCAAGTTGTTCAATACTCGTATTGTAAAAAGCTTGGTCACGGATGTCAAGGGCACTGCAATTACCAGCAAGAACTTGGTTTCCAATGAGCAGAAGGGTGGCGCTGTCACTACCATTAATAAGCGCATTGTACATAATTTTGGAATCAATATGTGGCTCAAAAATGCTCAGTTGCATAAAGATATTCCGCTTCAGACTGTTATTGACAACCTGCATAACCTCAACTTTGAGAATGAAGTTCTTAATGATGTGGCTATTGCTTTGGGTAACGATATTCTGAATCTTGCCATCAATGGCTTGGGTGGAAATTACGCCAGCACTGAAGATTTCTATGACCTTAATCTTGGTTTCAATAAGATGTTGCAAACAGCAGATGGCTCTAACACCAATACCTATGGGACAATCAAGGTTCAGGGCTTCTTGGGTCGTTATCTGACTCCTCATAAGGTTGATGCAACCAGTGCAACTGGCTCTGATTATAATGGCGCAAATCTTATTGCTCTTATGCACAAAGTGTATGAGTCTATGCCTGCCGAGTTCAGAAGTGACAAAGGAAACGTATTCATGATGTCGCAGAGAGATGTTGACCTTTATGTTGCGTCTCGTTCTGATATCACCAATCCTTCCAACCCAGTCAAAGAAGATATCCTGACTAACGGCAATGTGCCTCGATTCATGGGTTATTCACTGGTAGCAATTCCCGACTGGATAAGTATCAATGAAACTCACGAAAACGACTCAACATTGTATGGCTCTATTCTTTTTGGCAACCCCAAAAATCTTGATATTGTCTCTGATAGCAAAAGTTATCGCAGGGATATGTTCTACAATGCCCGAGCCGAAACTGGTTCCGCATTTGAGTATACTTATAATCTGTATCTTGACTTTCAGGCTTCACGTCATAATAGGTTCGTAATTGCATTCAAGGGTGCAAAGGTCTCTGACCCTGTTCTGTTGTCTGCCGACGATGCAAAAAATGGCATGAATGCCTATACCCCCTCTGGAACCAACACATATACTCAAACAGTTGCAAGCGGAACCCCTCTTCATGTATGTTGCCCGAACAAAGGAGCTGTCGTGGTTAGTTCTACGGAAAACTTGTCAGGGGGTTCCTTCGATACTCTGGATGAAGCTCTTGGTGCTGCTGATGCTGCGGTTATCCCTGAAAATGGCAGTTTCTCTCTCACGGAAAGCGACCACATCTACTTGAGAGCTTACCACCCCAATATGATTGCCTCTGATTGTATTGATTGCGATATTACTATTGCGTAACATGGTAATAGGAGATAAGTTATGAGTAAAAAGAAAACAGTTAAGAAACCTGAAGTTATCGATGAAACTACTGCAGAAGTAATCGAGACTGAAGAAGTAAAGCCCAAGAAGAAAGTTAAGAAAGAACCCGTTATTGTAAAGATATTTATGAAAAAATCCATTGGTAAATATCAATATCATATACGGTATAGAGTTGACCAGGCTGAACTTGATAAGCTCCCGCCTGACTCTTACGTAATCTTAAGTTAGTAAGGAAATAAAATGGCTGAACCTATTATTTACGAGGACTTAATCAAGACCAAAATGACACAGCTTGCTAATATCACAACGCAGGCGCAAGATAGAATCAATTCACAGATTCTTTCCAGCGGGGCACGTGATATGTTAGAAAATCTTGGTGAGGATGCTTATCAGGAGTATGTGAATAATTTGAATAGTTTTGATTCAGATACATATCCAGCATTTGACTCTTTATCCTTTGATGTGCTGAATAGCGAGCAAAAGTCATTGCGTAACTTGATTTACGCCGAGTCATATTTCAGCCTATATTACCTTGCAATTTCGTTAAAGAAGCTGGTTAAGGGGGCAGTAAACACCATCCGTGATTCTGCTGGTGGTGCAAATATTTATTCTGCCCCTTTTGAGGATTTGATAGCCAACGCAGACAACTACCGAGACTTGGCTAATCAATGCTTGAGCTTCGCTTCTGGGAACAATGAAGATGAGCCCAGTGATATTTATGCGCAGGGTCAATTTGGAGTGTTTACTGTATGAGCGTTGCCAGCAATTTTCTGAAAAGACATCTTGCTTTGATTGCGGAAATACAGGCTGAGTATGGCGAATATGTAATAGCTAAGAGTGAAACTGAGCTTGCAATGGGAAACTTTCCGGCGATTGGATTGTTTCTTGGTTCGAGCCAGCATAGCAAAGAGTCTATTAGGTATGCTCCTATTCAGTATTCATACATATTGTGTGTCTTTGATGCGTATGACACGGACAGTCCAACAGACCTTCTGGACAAGCAACAGGCTATGTTTGACCTGATGGAAGACATAATAG
>Ga0265295_1009794_pt1 | contig 10140 bp, 9 predicted proteins | sample Munlansysbiofilm_FD_192503 | JGI IMG/M metagenome (GOLD analysis project Ga0265295, IMG submission 192503) | Leachate microbial communities from a municipal landfill in Southern Ontario, Canada - Methane capture system biofilm | ecosystem: Engineered > Solid waste > Landfill > Unclassified ...
ATGAGTTCATGAGTAACGTCGACCTACGTAAGGCCATCTCGCTCGCGGTCAACCGTCAGGCGATCGCCGACACGGTCTACGAAGGTACTCGCATCCCGGCCACCGGTCCTGTGCCAGAAGGTATTCTTGGGTTCCAGGCTGATGCCTGGGAGTTCAACAGGTACGATCTTGAACTTGCGAAGGAGTACCTGGACAAAGCAGGGTTCCCGGAAGGTGAAGGTCTGCCAGAGATCAAGCTGTCCTTCAACAGCGGAGCCGGCCATGAGGATGTCATGGCTATCGTGCAGTCCGACCTCGCCAAGATCGGCGTCACCGCTACATTCGATCCGCATGAATGGGCAGAGTACAGCGGTACGTTCCTGAACAACTAGCTCGCTTGACACCAACCCGGACTGTGGTTGGCGCTCGTGTGGAGCCAGCGCATCACAAGGGGCGACAGGTCGTCTCGTATCGGAGCCCTGTCGCCCCGTCCTGATGTGCGACGTGAAGCGAGGATGCCAAAGCGCTATGGGCAAGTACATACTACGTCGCGCGTTCCAGATGATCCCCGTGTTCCTGGGTGTGACGCTGCTCTTGTTCATACTGACAACCGTCATCCCGGGTGATCCGGTCGCCATCCGCGCCGGCGAGCGTGCGCTGTCGCCCGCAGCCCGTGCTGCCTTTGTCGAGAAGTACAACCTCGATGCGCCTCTGCACGAGCAGTACTTCACATATCTTGGTGGCCTGCTCTCAGGCGATCTCGGCGAGTCGTATAGGCAGAACCGTGAGGTATCGCAGATATACCTGGATCTGTATCCCAATACTGCGCGGCTTGCGCTTGCTGCGATCTTCGTAGAGGTCATCATCGGTATCGCTGCGGGCATCATCTCCGCCATCAAGCGATACTCGCTTCTCGATGTCCTGGTGACGCTCTCGACCTCGATACTCGTGTCGTTGCCCGTTTTCTGGCTTGGGATGCTTATGCAGGTGTTCTTTGGCATCAAGTTCAAGGAGTGGGGTCTGCCATATCTGCCGATCTCGGGTATGGGCGATCCGCCCGATCTTATCCATCTCGTGATGCCCGCTATCACGCTTGCATCGGTGTCTACGGCTTACGTTGCACGGATCATGCGCAGTCAGTTACTCGAGGTCATGGGTCAGGACTACATCCGCACTGCTATAGCCAAAGGATTGACCGACGGAGCCGTGGTGCGTAGGCATGCTCTCAAAAACGCGCTTATCCCGGTCGTCACGTTCATCGGTCTGGACCTGGGGGCGATGATGAGTGGTGCGATCCTCACCGAGACCATCTTCAACTGGCCGGGAGTCGGGTACGCCATCTTCGCAGCTATCGGGCAGCGTGACTGGCCGGTCGTCATGGGGGGCGTCGTGCTTATCGTCATCGTCGTGATGGTGATCAACCTTCTTGTAGACATCAGCTATGCGTTGCTAGACCCGCGCATCCGGTACGAGAGGCGGGCGGTGTAGGCATGGGTGCTCTGATGCGCGACGACAAGACGACGTCGGCGAACGACCCCATGCAGCCAACGGCGCCTCCTACTGCAGGCGAGGCCGCCCAGGTCGCATCGAAGCGATCGGGTAAGTCGCGTACGCTGTGGAGCGATGCCACGAGACGACTGCGCCGCAATCGCCTTGCGATGATCGGGCTCGCATGGATATTCATCATCGTGGTCATCGCGCTCAGTGCAGACCTCTGGGCCCCGCAGTGGCTCGGTAGTCCGTCTGAGTTCGACTCCACGACGATGGGGGAACTCAAGCATCTGCCACCGAGTGCAGAGCACCCCTTTGGGACCGACAAGCGAGGGCTGGATGTGGCCTCGCGCATCGTCTACGGCTCGCGGTATTCGTTGGCCGTCGGCATCATCGCTACATCTATCGCACTCTCGATCGGTCTGGTGATGGGTACGTTAGCTGCATACTACGGTGGCTTCATCGACAGTCTGGTCATGCGGTTGGCTGATGTGTTTCTCGCGTTCCCCTATATACTCTTCGCTATCGCGTTGATCGCTGTGTTGGGCCGGGGGTTCGTGAACCTGTTCATCGCCATCGGCGTACTCGCATGGCCGACCATCGCGCGCGTCGTCCGGAGCTCGATCCTGTCTGTGAAAGAGAACGAGTATGTGGACGCTGCCCGTGCACTAGGAGCCTCGGATATTCGGATCATGCTCCGACACATGCTTCCCAACGCGATGGCGCCGATCATCGTGTATGGCACGATGAGCATCGGTGGTGCCATTCTGTCCGAGGCCGCACTGAGCTTCCTGGGGCTCGGGGTGCAGTTCCCCGACCCGTCGTGGGGGCACATGCTCTCGGAGGCTCGTGGCGAGATGATCTCGTACCCGTGGCTGATGATCTTTCCGGGTGCAGCCATTCTGACGACCGTGCTCGCGTTCGTCCTGCTCGGCGATGGACTCCGGGACGCACTCGACGTGAAGATGAAGGACTAGGGTATGGCACTCCTGCAGGTTAACGATCTTAGAACCCACTTCTTCACACGTGACGGGCTCGTCAAGGCGGTGGATGGAGTGACGTTCTCCCTGGACAAGGGAGAAACGCTGGGTGTGGTCGGTGAGTCAGGGTCCGGGAAGTCCGTGACCGCGATGTCGATCATGCGGCTGACCCCCGACCCTCCGGGCAAGGTCGTGGGTGGAGAGGTCCTTTACAAGGGTGCCGATATTCTCACGATGAGCGCTGCCGAGGTCAGGGATCTGCGTGGGAACCGGATATCCATGGTATTCCAGGATCCTATGACATCGTTGAACCCCGTATACCGGGTGGGGGAGCAGATCGGTGAGGCCATCCGCATACACAAGAAGGCGACCAAACGCGAAGCGTTCGAGCGGGCTGTCGAGTTGCTCGATCTGGTGGGCATCCCCAACCCGCGGAGTCGTGCGAAGGACTTCCCTCACCAGTTCTCGGGAGGGATGAGGCAGCGTGCCATGATCGCGATGGCGCTGGCGTGCGATCCTGACATCCTCATCGCCGATGAGCCGACTACTGCGCTGGATGTGACTATCCAGGCGCAGATACTCGAGTTGATGATGTCGCTGCAGGAGCGCACTGGGGCAGCGATCATCATGATCACGCATGACCTGGGCATCGTGGCTGATATGGCCGATCGCATGTTGGTGCTCTATGCGGGCCGCCCGGTAGAGTATGGCACGGCTCGCGAGGTCTTCTACAGTCCGCTGCATCCATACACCTGGGGCTTGCTGGAAAGCCTTCCGAGGCAAGATATAGAGGGAAAGGGCGAACTTCATCCGATCAAGGGTCAGCCACCGAGTCTGATCGATGTCCCTACGGGTTGTTCGTTCCACCCCCGATGCCCGTACGCGACTGCGATATGCAGCGCCGAGCTGCCGGAGACTCGGATCATAGAAGACGGACACTCTGTGGCGTGTCACTTCGCCGGCGAGGCTGGTTTTACCCGAGGAAACGCTGTGAAGACCAAGGGGGTGGTGTGAGTGCCTGAGATCCTGCGTGTCGAGGGGCTCGTCAAGCACTTCCCGGTCGACCAGGGACTGATTGCCTCAAGGCTCAGCACGAAAGTCCATGCGGTCGACGACGTGTCGTTCGCGATCAACGCCGGGGAGACGCTTGGTCTGGTCGGTGAGTCGGGTTGCGGCAAGTCGACCACCGGTCGATGTCTCATCAGACTCCTTGAGCCGACCGCCGGCTCGGTGACGTTCGACGGAATCGACGTACTTGCGCTTCGCGGTAAGGCGCTTCAGGGGTTCAGACGGGACGTACAGTTCATCTTCCAGGATCCGTACGCATCGCTGAATCCGCGTATGACCATCGGCGAGATCGTCTCCGAGCCACTCGTCATACACAAGATCGGTACGCGTCTGGAGCGCCGCAAGCGCATACAAGACCTCCTGGAGGTCGTCGGCCTGAATCCCGAGCACATCAATCGGTACCCGCATGAGTTCTCGGGTGGGCAGCGCCAGCGCATCGGTATCGCCCGCGCCCTCGCACTCAATCCTAGGTTGATCATCTGCGACGAGCCGGTCTCCGCTCTCGATGTCTCGATCCAGGCGCAGGTCATCAATCTGCTGGACGATCTTCAGGATCGGTTCGGTCTCACGTATCTATTCATAGCTCACGATCTTTCGGTTGTGCGGCACATATCGGATCGCGTGGCCGTTATGTACCTCGGTAAGATCGTGGAGATCGGCGACTGGATGGGCCTGTACGAAGAGCCGCATCATCCCTACACGCAGTCGCTCCTTTCGGCGGTTCCGGTTCCCGATCCCGACAAGCAGCGTCTCCGGCAGCGGATCATCCTTCAAGGTGATGTGCCCAACCCGATCGATCCTCCTGCCGGGTGTCGCTTTCATACGCGGTGTCCGATCGCACAGTCGATCTGTGCGACCGACGAGCCCGAGTTGCGTGAAGTCGCCGATGGTCATCAGGCGGCGTGCCACTTCGCCAGGCCGTTCCCGATACCCGAAAGCATCGCGGCGATGAGCGTGAGTGCGGAGAGAGAAGCGGTCTAGGCAGCTTTGAATCGTCTTGCTATACTCTCGTTCGCTGCCCGCAAGGCAGTTGCTCTGTCCGAGTGGCGGAATGGCAGACGCGCTAGGTTGAGGGCCTAGTGCCCGCAAGGGCGTGCGAGTTCAACTCTCGCCTCGGACACCAGAAGTGATCAGGGCCTCTTCCCAGAACGGGGAGGGGCCCTGTTGCATAGCCCATCGTCCGGTACTCGTTTGGGCGGCTCATTCTCGCTCACGAGTCGAGCCGTGCGCTACGATGGTTTCACGGACCAAAGCATGAGAGAACGGCGGGGGCCGATGCGCACGCAACAGCGACTCACTGAGGCATACGAGCGGGCACGGGTCGTACCGTTCACGAACGATTCACGGTTCGTGTTCATCAGTGACTGTCATCGAGGCACCGGCAGTCTCGCCGACGAGTTCACTCGTAACGAGAACTCTTACGTGCATGCGCTCGACTACTACTACACCAACGGGTTCACGTATGTGGAGGTCGGGGATGGCGACGAGCTGTGGGAACACTCTCATTTCCGGCATATCAAGGATGCGCACTACAACGCGTTCGATGCGGTGAAGCGGTTCCACTATGACGATCGGTTCATCCTGATCTGGGGCAACCACAACAACTTCCTGCGTGACCCGGAGTACGTGAAAGAGAACCTGCACGTCTATCGGGATGAGTACACCGGCACGACACACCCCTTTCTGCCGGGTATCGATCCGTGTGAGTCGGTCGTGTTCATCCACGAGACCACGGGGCAGGAGATCGTTGTGCTGCACGGGCATCAAGGTGACTTTGCCAATGACCAGGCGTGGTGGCCGACGATGCTCGCGGTGCGGTACTTCTGGCGCCATGTTCACGGCATCGGTGTCCGCAACCCTGTAAGCCCGGTTCGAAACGCCTATAAGCGTCACAAGATCGAGCGCCACTTCACAAAGTGGATCGAGCGGCATAAGAGGGCGCTCATCTGCGGACACACGCACCGATTCAAGTATCCGCGCAACGGTGAGCAGCCGTACTTCAACGCTGGAGCGTGCGTATACCCGACGAAGATCACAGCCGTAGAGGTATGCGATGGAACCATCGCGCTCGTGCGTTGGTGTATCGTCGCTGATGGAGAGGGCTCCCTGCGGGTGGCGAAAGACGTCCTCTGGGGTCCCGATCCTATCGAGAAGTTCGACATGAGGCAGGACCTATGATCCAGTGTGTCCCGATAGTAGTGGGTACCGGTGCAGCGGTCGGTTGTACGCGGTGTGCACCGATGCCAGAAGCAAAATATCTGTCCGTGGCTGAGATCGCAGTCTCACTGAAGGGTGCGTGTGGAGCGGACGGTGTGGTGCTCACGGGCCCCGAACCGTTCTCGCATCCCGAACTGCCTGCGGTGATCGCTGCATGTCGAGAGGCGGGCTTCACGCGCATTGCTCTGGAGACCGATGGCGGTGCGCTCGCGGTCCACGGCAACGCCTCCGGGGTGCTGCGCGCGGGAGTCCGTCACCTGTGGGTTCGGGTTCTTGGCGCAGACGACATCGTGCACGACGAGCGAGTCGCTCGTCCGGGTAGAGGCGCTGCCGCACGGGCCGGGGTCGCCGCGTACAGTGCTGCTGCCCGGGAGGATGGGCGTACGGTCTGTGTGACCGCTATCGTCCCCGTCTGTCGACACACGCTTCCAGAGCTCCCGGCTATCGTTGTGTCGTGTGCCGTACGGGGATTCGACGCCGTGCGATTGGTGTCGACCGGTCCATTACCGGAGGTGGCAGGTGTCCTCATCGCCGCTGCGTGTGACACCGGTATGGTCAACCGTATCTGGGTCTGTACGGATGGCTTGCTTCCGCTTCTTTCTTCGCACTATCTTCACGGGGTCGCTGATGGCACCGCTGATAGTGCTGCTGACGGAGGTGAGGTGCAGTGACCGCGCCTCTGAAAGTCGCGATGCTCGCGCTCAACTCACCGGGCTATCAGTCGCTCGCACTCGGGTACCTTCGCGCGTACGCGCAGGCTGACGATCGCCTGAAGGGGCGCGTGGGTTTTCAGACGCTCGACCTGACCATCGACGATGACGCCTGGTGGGTCGCCTATCGTGTGATCGGCCTGGAGCCCGATGTGTTGGCCGTATCGGTCTTCTGCTGGGGCGCGCGGGCGACCTACGATGTCTGCCGGATCGTGAAGCAAGCGCTTCCGGATGTCCGCATAGTCCTCGGCGGTCCGGAGGTCGGGCCAATCGCAGCCGATGTGCTGCTCGCGCATCCCGAGGTAGATGCGGTCGTGCGCGGAGAGGGCGAGGCTGCTTTCGCTGACGTGCTCGACCTTGCACGCCGCGGGAAGCCCTTCTCCCGCGCTGACGGCGTCACAGCGCGGGACGCATCGGGTGCTCCGCTGGCTGCCCCAGACCGGCCACTGATCGCTGACCTCGACTCCATCCCGTCGCCATATCTTACTGGCGTGCTCGAGCCGCGGGAGGGAAGCGCGTATATCGAAACGTTTCGTGGCTGTCCTCACGAGTGTGCCTACTGTTTCGAAGGCAAGGGATATGGTCGCATCCGCTCATTCGGGCGCGAGCGCGTGGAGGCCGAGATCGCATACCTCGCAGGTGAGTGTGGAGTACGGCAGTTCTCCTTCATCGACGCCGTGTTCAACCTGACCCCCGGGCGTCTCGAATGGCTCACCGGCGTGTTGGCGCCCTACGCGGCCCGGGGACTCACGCTGCACACGATCGAGGTCGATATCGAGCGTATCGATGACGATGCCGCCGCACTGCTCCGACGCGCCGGGGTGCTCTCGGTCGAGACGGGACCGCAGAGCGTGGGGAAGGTGGCGCTCGCGACATGCCGCCGCAAGTTCGACTCGGAGCGTTTCGCTGCAGGTGTCGCAGCCCTCAAGGGCCAGGGCATCCTCGTAGAGACCGATCTCATCGCCGGTCTTCCCGGAGATACCGCCGAGGATTTCCTGGGTGGTGTGGCGTACTGCCTCTCGCTCGATCCCGGCAAGATCCAGACGTCCACCCTTCACGTGTTGCCGGGTACCAGACTGTACGTCGAGGCCGATGAGTTAGGTCTGCGCTTCGACTCCGAGCCACCGCACGAGATAGTGGCCACCGGCGATATCGGGTTTGCGGATCTGCGTCGGCTCGAAGCACGGTCGATCTACATCGCACGTCTACATGCCGCCCGTATCGAAGGCGAGTGATATGAGCGAGGTCTCGCGGCGCGCCGAATCGATCCGTCCGTTCATCGTCATGGATGTCGTGGCGCGTTCCCGCGAGCTCGAGGCACAAGGCCGGGATATCGTGCATCTGGAGATCGGCGATCCCGACTTCGCGACGCCCGAGGTCATCGTGAAGGCTGCCGAAGCCGCGATGGACGCGGGGGAGACGGGCTACACGCCAGCCCTCGGCTTACCCGGCCTCCGGGACGCTGTCGCGTTTCGGGCACACGAGGACTACGGCGTCATGGTAGACCCCGCTACGGTCATCGTCACCCAGGGCACATCTCCGGCGATGCTGTTGCTCTTCGGTTCGGTACTGGATCCCGGTGACGAGGTCATCATGCCTGACCCGTGTTACCCGGCATATCCCAACTACGTGAACTTCCTTGGCGGTGTTCCCGTATCTGTTCGCGTACGTGCCGAGGACGGGTTCCGCTACCGCATCGACGCTGTGGAGCAGGCTATCACACCGCGCACGAAGGTGATCATGGTGAACTCGCCCTCCAATCCCACCGGCGGGATACTTGAACCGGAGGACCTTGAGGGGCTTGCGCAGCTGGCGGAGCGGTACGGCGTCTGGCTTGCGAGTGATGAGATCTACCACGGTCTGCAGTTCGAGGGCCGGTCGCACAGTGTGCTCGAGTACACGGACCGGGCGTTCGTGCTCAACGGGCTCTCCAAGGCCTATGCGATGACCGGATGGCGACTCGGTTATCTCATCGCTCCACAGCAGTTCGTCCGCCCTGCCGAGAAGATCCAGCAGAACTTCTTCCTGTCTGCGAGCAACTTCATACAGGTAGCCGGGACCACGGCGTTGCTGTATGCGCAGGGTGACGTAGCGCGGATGCGAGGCGTCTATGATGAGCGAAGACGATTTCTGGTACCGGCGCTCCGGTCGGTGGGCCTGACTATCGAGACCGAACCGCTCGGCGCGTTTTATGTGTTCGCCGACGCTCGACACTGGGACGTCGACTCCGTTCGTCTTGCATCGCGGCTACTGGAAGAGGCGGGCGTCGCGGTCGCTCCCGGTAGGGATTTCGGGTCGGGTGGCGAAGGGTTTCTACGTATGAGCTATGCGACATCGATGGAGCGGCTTGAGGCCGGTGTCGCCCGGCTCGGCGACTGGGCTGCATCGCAGTGACTGCTTGCGTTAGCCGGACACTGTTGATGAAAGGGCGATGTACCGTTCACCGATGTGGTCTGTGGCAGTCGTTACTATGTGCCGATGAAACACCCATGATGGTATGACGCTTGCGCCAGTGCGCAGGGACCGATCCACGAGGATACGGGGACAGCGTGAGCATAGAGCTCTGGAGCAAGGCAGATATCCACATCCACTCGACCCATAGTGACGGTATCGCCACTATTCCAGAGATCATGGAGTATGCAGCCACTCAGACAGACCTCAAAGTCATCGCCATCACCGATCACAACACCATCGAAGGTGCGCTCTTCGCCAAGGAGCTTGAGGACGTCTACGGCATCGAGATAGTGATCGGTGAGGAGATGTCTACCACAGAGGGGCACGTGCTCGGACTATTCCTCACTGAGGAGATACCCGCGGCCCTGACGCCTACCGAGACCGTTCGTCGCATCACGGAGCAGGGTGGAATCGCGATCATCCCGCACCCGTTCTCTGCACGTGGTGTGTTCGGTCCGTTCGGTCGTAGTAAGCTCGCAGACGCGGCGCGCGATCTCGCGTTCCATGCGCTCGAGGTCTACAACTCGGTCCCGTACCTCATCTGGGCTAATCGCCTTGCTGCCAAGATGTTCACCGGCGGACTCGGGGTCGCCGCGGTCGGCGGCTCGGATGCGCACGTATTGTGCGGTGTCGGGAAGGGCTATACGGTCTTTCGTGGCACGACCGCCGACGATCTCAGGAAGAGTATCGATGCGCTCGAAACCCGCGCAGAGGCGGATCGTGGAGGTCTTGCGCTTGCGTTCCGCTACATGCGGAGTATCCCGAAGATCAGACGTCGGCAGGCGTTCAACCGGGCTCGCTGTAAGATATCCCGGCGCAGCATGAACTCAGGGCGCGTCTGACCCTGTCAGGGCGGAGTCGCCAAGTACCGAGGAGGCGGCCGATCGCACTGCATGTGCGATCGCGTCATCATCCCCCCACGCACCGAGTGTCACGAGAGTGACCGACTTTGGAACGCGTGCGTAGGTCGTTGCTCGCTCAAGGTCGAGTAGTGTGTCGAGGGTGGGGAGGACGGTGGTGGCCGGCGCACAGACGATGCGCTGGCAGCCGAGCATCGCCAGGTGGCGGACGGTCTCGGTCACATCGGGTGTTTGCCACTGGAGCCATGCGATCCGTATGTTGTCGCATGGCAGTCCAGCTTCGGTCAGGCGCATTCGGACGCGCTGGATGAAGTAGTTCTCGGTCCGACCGGCATCCGGGTAGCGGTGTTCCCACGCATTTGGCGATCCCGGGCACACGAG
>Ga0265295_1009796_pt1 | contig 10138 bp, 9 predicted proteins | sample Munlansysbiofilm_FD_192503 | JGI IMG/M metagenome (GOLD analysis project Ga0265295, IMG submission 192503) | Leachate microbial communities from a municipal landfill in Southern Ontario, Canada - Methane capture system biofilm | ecosystem: Engineered > Solid waste > Landfill > Unclassified ...
TTGGTCGTGGGCAGGCACACGGTGAGTTCTACGCTGCGATGCGCGGAGGGGCGCATCCCACTACCATCCAGGTCCCGCGTGCGTCGTTCATCGATGTCTTCACGAAGTACGCAGCGGCTGGTGAGCCGCTGCTGTATCTTGCATTCTCCTCTGCGCTCTCGGGGACGTTCGATCTCGCATGGCTCGCTCGCCAGGAAGTGCTTGAGCAGTATCCGGATGCGGAGATCCGGCTTGTGGACACCAGAGCAGCTGCGGTCGCCGAGGGGTTGCTCGTCTACGAAGCAGCCCGACGTTGGCGTGACGGCATGTCGATGGCGGAGCTTGAGTCGTGGGTGGTCAACGAGCGACCGCGCCTGAACGGGTGGTTCATCGTCGATGACCTTGAAACGCTGCGGCGCGGTGGCCGGTTGAACGGTGCGGTCGCTGCAGCGGGCACGCTGCTCGACGTCAAGCCGTTGCTGCATATCACCGATGGCGGGCGGCTCGAGCTCAAGCGTTCGATCCGCGGGCGGAACAAGTCTATGCGGGCGCTGGCCGGGCTCGTTGCCGAGCGTGCGGTCGACCCCGCATCGCAGACGATCGCGATCGCGCACGGGGACGCTGCCGAGGATGCGGAACTCCTGAAGTCACTCATCGCGGATCGGGTCGAGGTCGCCGAGATCATCACCATGCAGACAGGTCCGGTGATCGGTGCGCACACAGGTCCCGGTATGCTCGCGGTGGTCTTCTGGGGGGAGGCCTGATCACAGTGCGTCAAAAGAGATGGGCCATCGCTGAGCGGCTCTCGCTCCCGGTGGTCTACGCCGAGCTGAAGGCGCATGCCTTCGGTTCGGCTGTCAGCGTTTCGGAGACGCGGATCGCGTACGGTCCCGATCCCGCGCAGCATGTTCTCCTGGTAAGTCCTGAAAAGCGGCGCGCAGGCGATCCTCTCGTCTACTTCATCCACGGCGGGAGCTGGCGATATGGCTCCCCGCTGATGTTTCGTGCCGTAGGACGGTTTTTTGCATCTCATGGTTACATAGCCGCTCTCGGTGGCTATCGGCTGGTGCCCGGGGCACGGTTTCCATCGCAGCTGTACGACGCGATCGACGGACTCGCGGCCACATTGGAGTGGCGTACTTCGGCGGGGTACGCGGATGGGCCGCTCGTGATCGCGGGGCAGTCGGCGGGTGCACAGCTGGCTGCGCTCACCGCGTTCGACGATCGTACCCGGGAGAGCCGAGGTCTCGGCGGGCTGTCCATCGCCGGTATGCTCGCGGTGAGCGGTGTGCTCGACCTTGACATGCTGTGTCCGGATCGCACGGCGTGCTCGATAGTGAATGACCTCATGGGCGGCTCTGAGGGCTGGGAGAAAGCCGACCCGGCACGTTTCGTTCATGGTGCAGCTCAGACACCGATCTTGTGTCTTCACGGATCGCGGGACCCACTCGTACCCGTGGAGGTCGCGGCCTCGTTCGTGTTGCGGGCTAACGGAACCGACGGTGACCATGCGGCGTTCGTCGCTGATCCGTCCGGGCACCATTCGGATCTGACACGCGTCTTCTTCGGAGGCACGTCGCTCGGACCGACGTTGCTCGACTGGCTCGAGGATGTGAGCATGAACCACGAACAGCCGGGTTAAGCCCGGCTGTTCGTGGTTGGCGCACTCCGGGTCGTCGTTGCGTCTACCTGACGCGGGGTGTTCCGGTGAGCGCGAACTTGCTGCAGAACATGTCGATGATCTGGTCGAAGGGGAGGCTCATGCCGCGCTCGGCAATATGGTACTGAGCGCGCACGGAGGGCTTGTCGAACTCGACGAGGCGAGAGAGGTCGACCGGGGTGGCTACCAGTACGATGTCGGCACCGGAGGCCTGTACGGTCGCTTCAAGGTCGGCGAGCTGCTCCTCGGAGTAGCCCATCGCCGGAAGGACCTCGGTGAGGTGCGGGAACTTCTCGAGCGTCTTCTTGATGCTGCCGATGGCGAACGGGCGCGGATCGATAAGCTCAGCGGCCCCCGCACGCCTGGCTGCGATGGCGCCGGCGCCGTATGGCATTCCGCCATGAGTGACGGTGGGTCCGTCTTCGATCACGAGCACACGTTTGCCCTTGAGGGCCGACTCGTCCACCTCGATGACCGAGTCCGTCTCGACCACGATCGCGCACGGGTTATGCTCGAGTGCCGACGCACGCACCGCTGCCACATCGGCAGGATCCGCACTGTCCACCTTGTTGATGACGAGCACGGTCGCTCTCAGGAAGTTCGCCTCACCGGGGTGATAGAGGCGCTCGTGGCCTGCGCGGTGCGGATCGAGTGCGACGATCTCGAGGTCGGTGTGGTAGAAGGGCAGGTCGTTGTTGCCGCCGTCCCATACGATGACGTCCGCTTCTTTTTCGGCCTCACGTAGGATGCGTTCGTAGTCCACGCCGGCCATGACCACTGCACCTTCCTCGATGAGCGGCTCGTACTCTTCCCGTTCTTCGATGGTGCAGCCGAGCCGGTCGAGGTCTTCGAGCGATGCGTAGCGTTCGACCGCCATGGCGTTGAGGTCCCGGTACGGCATGGGGTGTCGGATGTCGACCGCTTTCACACCGCGCTCACGAAGTTTCTTGAACAGATAGCGGCTGATGCCGCTCTTTCCGACGCCCGTGCGTACGGCACAGACGGAGATCACCGGTTTGGTGGATTTGATCATCGTCGACTCCGCACCCAGGAGGGTGAAGTCCGCGCCAAGCGCGATAACGGCCTGTGCATGATGCATGACGTACTCGTGCGTCACGTCACTGTATGCGAAGACGACCTCGTCGATCTTCTCCTCACGGATGAGGTCCCACAGCGTGCTCTCAGGTACGATCGGAATACCTTCCGGGTAGCGCGATCCGGCGAGTTCTGCGGGGAAGGTACGAGAGTCTATGCCGGGTATCTGCGTAGCGGTGAACGCCACCACCCGCACAGACTCGTCATCGCGATAACGGACGAGGAAGTCGTGGAAGTCGCGTCCGGCGGCTCCCATGATCACGATGCGTCTTTCAGACATATCGGCTCCAATCATGTAGGGCTGCGGTCTGACGACCGCTCGACCGCAGCCGGCAGTCCATGTGTTGTCGCAAGCGTAGCTCATGCGGGACGGCCGGTCACGAAACGCGTATGATAATGAGGACTGTGCTTCTCCGAAGCGATGCACGATATGACCTCAGCGGCAAGTAGGAGTTAAGCCCGAGGTTCTTTTTGTCGATAACGTAGACGGAGTACTAGGACAGTGGCAGCGCCATCTGGTTGCGCGGGATATGTGATGGTTTGGGTTCGGTAAAGGGGAGGCTGTGTACGGTGAACAGATTACCTCGATATGAAGACAGCGGTTTTACGGTAGTCGAGTTCGTCATAGCCGCTACGGTTTTGTTCGTGGTCGCCATGGGTGTATTCAGCGCGACCACGTATGTGGTCAACAGTTCAAGGTCATCATCGATGAAGGTCGCAGCGCTGAATCTTGCGAACGAGAAGATCGAATCGATACGGAACCTGCCGTACGACAAAGTCGGTCTGACGGCTGCGGGTGGTCCGGTTGCGATTCCGGGCGTGGTCTCGACGCAAGAGACTATAGACGACTACAACGTGGAGACGGATATTTCGTGGGCTCGTGATGAGGGGACAGGCCGAGCACTCTATAAGATCGTGCAGGTAAGCGTCGATTGGAACAGCGGGATACCTGGGTCGATTTCTGTTGCGTCCAATGTGTTCGGTAAGAGCGACCTTGTGAACACCGGGGACCTATCGGTCACTGTGGTCGATTGGGCTACTGGGGATCCGATCCCCGGCGTGTACGTCACTGCCACGTACGAAGGCGGTACCATTCGGGGCCAGTCTGCTGACAGTGAGGGGGAGGCGTTCTTCGGTTACCTTCCTACCGGGGACTACACCATCGATGTCCAGAAGGCAGGCTACATCTGGGACGAGGCACTTTTGTCTGCGACGACCGTGGCCCCGGATCTGCTCACGAACATCGTCATCGAGATGCAGACGCCTCGTACACTGCGTGTCATAGTCGAGGACTCGGATGGCTCGTCGGTCCCAGGGGCCGACGTCGTCGTATCACGTACCAACATGGATGACCTCATCGGGGTGACGAATGCATCAGGTATGGCGAGTTTCGCTGATCTGGTGGCGGGTCAGTATGGAGTGCATGTGAGTGCTACAGGACGTGCATCGGCCGATGTCATCGTCCCACTGGATGAGACCGCTTCGGAGCCTATGGATGTGACCGTTGTGTTACCTGAGCGTGTCGGGCTCGTGGTCCAGGCAGTCACCGATGGAGGCGCGCCTGTGTCCGGAGCCTCTGTGAGTGTTTTCGGTCCATATCCGTCGATGCACAGTGTCAGTAAGACGACATCTACGAATGGTGAGGTATCGTTTGGCGACATCGTGAACGGTAGATACTGGATCGTAGTCTCGAAGTCCGGATTAGGAAATCAATCGATCGCCGTGGACTACGATGGCCTGAATTCTCCTGTGGTGGTCACCTTGTCGCCGATGGCGCAGGGTTCTATCAAGGTACGCACCATGGAAAATCAGTGGACTAGCCGTCCTGGAGAACGCATCGCTCTTACCGGTCCAGATGGTTATTTCCAAGAGGTCGTAACAGACTCCTGGGGCTACTTCACATTCGAAGATCTCGCTGTTGTGTCAGGTGAGGACTATACGATTGACTATGCGGCCAAGTATCGCGGCAACGGTACGTTTAATAAGTACATGGCCGATCAGTCAGTGACCGTCAGCCCGGGCCAGCAGACCGTTGTCACTCTTGAGTGGAGATAGTGCCATGTCAAGATATGCAGCATCGGGCGATGATGGGTTCACTCTGACAGAGATGATGATCGTGACGGTTCTCATGGGTATCGTGATGAGCGCCGCGTATCTGTTGCTCAATAGCACAACTGGTATGGCGAACCAGCTGGAGGCTCAAACCATCGCACGAGATGAGGGTCGTCTCGTCATGAACAGGCTATCGAATGAGTTACGGCAGGCGTATCAGATATCCGATACCCAGATGGCGTTTGACGAGGCGGCTCCAAGGATATGTACGTTTTTCACCGATGTCGATCGAGACGGTATCCCGGAGAAGGTGCGATACCGGGTCGTGGGTGACAAGATCTATCGGGCAGAGGTCTCTGCAGCGAGCACTCTGCCGCCGTACACGTTCCCCGCGCTCTCTACGGTGTCAGAGCAACCGATCATCGGGGTTGTTGAGAGCTCTTGGGCCGGGAGTCTCTTCTCCTTTTATGATAATGAATATCCGAAGAACAAGCTCGGGGTGGGATCGAATCCACTCACGGAGTCTGAGCTCGCAGAGATTGCTGCTGTCGATATAAGGTTGGTGAACAAGGTAGTGATAGGTAACAAGACAGCTACCTCGGATGTGGGAACCTTTGTCAAGGTTCGAGCGATTCAGAATGAGATCGACTAAGGATGCACTCATGTCGCACAGATATCGTCAAATAAACATGAACACACCGGCGCGGATGCGCGAATTTCTGGAGGATGACAGCGGTCTCGCCATGACGACCGTGATGGCGATCTCGGCCATACTGTTCATTCTGGTGACGACGCTACTGGTGCTTTCAAGCAATCTGGTGCTTGGGACCCAGCGGCAGGCGGCGTCCACGAAGGCTGTTCATATGGCCGATGCGGGTCTCAACGCCTATCTGTATGAGCTACGACGCAATCCCACGTTCTATTTGTCCACACCTTCGCTCGGCCCCACCGTGCTTGATGACGGGGTTTGGACGGTTACCGCTGCAGGCTCAGGTTCGCCGGGTGCCCCTGTCGATCTCACGGCCGTGGGTGCCATACCGGGTCTTGACACCACCCGCACGATCTATGCGCAGGTCCGGTTTCCTACATATGCTGAGTATATGTTCCTAGTTGATGCCGATATCAGTATCGGCACAGAGGCTTTGATCCTCGGTTCCATCAGAGCCAACGGGGATATTGAGAACAAAGGAGCTGTCACCGGTGATGCTCTAGCAGCGGGCGTAGTCGTCGATACAGCGGTGGGTACAGCGAGTGATAGCCTGCCGAGGGGGATTCGCGGGACGGCGAGTGGAGGACAGAGTAACATCAATTTCGATCAGGTCAGTGTCGATATGAACCTCATGAAGGAGACTGCGAAGTCTTCGAGTACATACTATGCCGGCTCGGGGGCCTCAGGGTACGAGGTGGTCATGAGGAGTGATAATACGGTGGCGATCTATAAAGTCACCGGAGGCACCACCTCGGGCAATCTCAGTACTTCGTTGATCGGCACCGTAGCAGTGCCTTCGTCGGGTGTGTTGTACTTTGACGACAAGGTATGGGTTAGGGGTACATACAGCACAAAACTCACAATCGTCAGCGGTTCTGATAGCATCTGGATCAACGGCAACATCGAGCCGAGCGATCTCGGGAGTGTGCATATCTGTGGTCTCATCGCCCAGGATAGCGTGATCGTTCCTTCCTGGTATCCCCTTACTCCGCAGTTCCCTCAGGATGTGGAAGTGGTCGCTGCACTACTTGCCCAGAAGGGAAAGGTAGAAGCTGATATGCAGACGGGTGCTTTTCGTAACAGCATCCGCATCCTCGGTTCGATGGCATATAGCGAGCAAGGTGGCTTCGTTTCGGTCAACACCTGGAGCGGGGCGCAGGTGGCAGGCTTCAGGGAACGCACTTATGAGTATGATGAGCGTCTCGAAGTCGAGCCTCCCCCTTACTATCCACGACTGCGGGATGGGACTCTTAAGGTCTCGACCTGGTTCAGTCAGGGGTGACGCATCGTTGTTCGGTGCGATACTGCTGATGTCGCGAGCCATGACTTCACTCATCACACAGGTGAAGTCTGGAGTTCACCCGAACGCCACCTTGTGCGCACATATTCTTCATACGCTGCGGTGATACTCATGACTGTGAGGCATTGGAAGATGCAAGAATGCATCGAAGATGACACCCAGGAGGTGTGTACCGTGAAGAGTAGAAAGATGATCGCATTGGTGGCGCTCGGCCTGACCGCAGGTCTCGTGCTCGGTAGCGTCGGAGTCTCCTACGCTGCGACCGATACCGAGAGCACGAGCCCGGTCATGGGCGCAGGTATGCGGATGGGCCAGACGATCCGTGATGCGGGAGCCCGTCTTATCGACGTAGTCGCCGATCTCACCGGCCTTTCGGTCGAAGAGGTTCGCGTACAGCGTGCCGAAGGTGAATCGGTCGCCGATATCGCCGAGGCGAACGGCTCCTCTAGCGATGCGGTCGTGAGCACCGCCCTTGAGAGCCGTAAGGCGCTCCTGGACGCGAAAGTCGCCGATGGGACGGTCACGCAGGAGCAGGCCGACCTGGCCTACGACCAGATGACCGAGCGGGTCACCGAGCGCGTGAGCACCGACGAGGCCGGACGCCCGAGCTGGGCTGGCCAGGGTCGCGGCCAGGGTGGCCAGGGTGGACGTGGCGGCCAGGGTGGCCAGGGTGGCGGCATGGGCGCCCGTGATGGGTCCTGCACGGCTACGCAGTAGTCAGAATACACGATCGTGACAGTCACGATCGACGATGTGAGCGAAGGGCGGCCGATATCGGTCGCCCTTCTTCGTGTGTGCGATCCACGGGTAGCGGGTACTCCTGTGATCTCCCTCCGGGTATCATCGATAGAGGGTGTACGGTTGTAGGTGGATCCGCCGAACGGAGACGATGGTTCACCTCAGGATCGCGCCGCGATCGCAATCAGGATCGGTTCTCACTTCGGCGAGCCTGATGCGATGCAAGAGGTTACCGTCGATCTGACAATCCCGGCAAGTCCTTCACTTTTCAAAAAGTGGACGTGGGCGGGGAATGAGTTGCGGAGGAAGTCGGGGGGGGGGCTCGATCCTGCGGTGCGTGAAATGGTGGAAGAGGAGTATCCGCAGGCGACAGGAGTGACTCCGTACGAGGCTCTGTTCGCAGAACGTGAGGCGGGCCGTCTGAGCTGACACAGTAGGTCTTGTCCGCCCGCGCGCGACACTGTTGAGATGTGGCCACAGTTCGTGTGAGAGAGGCGGGCGTGTGGCATGATTGGAGATAAGAACCTACTGAAGGGGAAGGTCGTGCTTGTATGGCCGATGAATCACACTCGATCGCTGTTTTGATCGACTTCGAGAACCTTGCGATCGGGATAGAGCGCCCGTCGGGGAAGACCTCCTCGGGCAGGTCGTCCCGCACTAAGACGAGCACGGACGTCTTCGACATCAAGCTCGTGCTCGAGCGCCTGGTGGAGAAAGGCAAAGTCATCGTCAAGCGCGCGTATGCTGACTGGGGTCGATTCAGCCAGTACCGCGAGGTCATGCACGACTCGGGAATCCAGATGATGGAGATACCCGAGCGCGGTAAGACCGGCAAGAACCACGCCGACATCCAGCTTTGTGTCGATGCCATGGACCTGTGCTATTCCAAGGATCATGTGGACACGTTCGTCATCGTTTCGGGCGACTCCGACTTCACGCCGCTTGTCGCCAAGCTCAAGGAGAACGGGAAGTCCGTGATCGGCCTCGGCATCAAGGACTCCACGAGCGATCTGCTCGCGTCGAGCTGCGACGAGTTCATCTACTACGACGACATCGTCACAGGCCCGGTCAAGCCGCCGGTTCTCATGTCGGACATCCCCCGTGCCAAGCGTCCTGCGATGAATCTTATGATCGATGCGGTCCAGGCGCTCCAGCGGGAGAACAAAGACGTCATGCTCGCCTCGATGGTGAAGGACACGATGCGGCGCAAGCAGCCGCAGTTCTCGGAGTCGAGTTACGGCTACCGGGCGTTCTCAGACCTACTGCAGGATGCCGAGCGTATGGGCATCATCACGCTCCGGGCCGACCAGCGCTCCGGGACCTGGGTCGTTTCGGGGTTCGCAGAGAAGCGATGACGATACTCTCCGGCTCCAGCGCATATCCGCTGTTCTCGCGCTGTCCTGCGATGCGCGAGCAGTTGCCGCACGTGCCGCTCGGGGTGTTCCCCACACCGGTCGAGCGCTACGACGATCTTGCTCGTGAGTTCGGCATCGGCGAATTGTGGGTCAAGCGGGATGATCTCTCGGGCAAGGTCTACGGCGGCAACAAGGTGCGTAAGCTCGAGGTGCTCCTTGCCGACGCGTTGCGCGCGGGAGCGTTGGAGCTGGTCACCTTTGGTGCCGCAGGTTCCAATCATGCGCTCGCGACCGCAGCTTACGGGCAGCGGCTCGGCTTCAGGGTCGACCTCTTCCTCACGCCGCAGCCGATCACGGAGCACGTGCGGCGGAACCTATTGCTGGACCATACGTTCGGTGCGTTCATGCACCACTCCCTGGACGCTGCGTCTGCGAGGCGCGACGCGGCCGAGCATGTGGAGCTGCGTACGAAGGAGACGGGCGTCGCCCCGTACATGATCCCACTCGGTGGCACGAATCCACTCGCGGTCACAGGGATGTTGGATGCCGGGCTCGAGTTGGCGATGCAGGCGTTCCAGGGTGAGTTGTCGGAGCCTGATGTCGTGTACGTCGCAGCGGGGTCGCTCGGCACCGCTGCAGGCATCGCCATAGGGCTTGCGGTGGGGGAGAGTGCCGCCGAGGTGCGAGCGGTGCGAGTGACGAGTGCCGAGATAGCTTCGCAGGGGAAGCTCGACGCGCTCATCGAGGAGGCGCTCGACCTTGCCTGTGCGATGGATACCTCGTGTGTAGGCATCTCTGACATCGTGCCGTCGGCGAGGCTTGTCGAGGGCTTCTACGGGGATGGGTACGGCACTCCGATGCCGGAGGTCGAAGCTGCTGTCGTACGCGCTCGTGCTGCGGGCCTGGTGCTTGACGGCACGTACACCGGACGCGCGTTCGCGGCACTCATCGCTGCAGCGGCGACCGGTGCGCTCGCAGACAAGTGCGTGGTCTTATGGGATACGTTCGATTCGCACGACTTCACCGAGCGCCTCGCCGGGGTCGATCCGGGGGCGCTGCCGGGGCCGTTCGCGCACTACTTCGGCGGGGCGCAGGATCCAGACGTCTCTGCGCTCCGTTAGCAGGCGGCAGAATGCGTATCGCGATCTTCACGGATACCTACCTCCCGGAAGTCAACGGGGTCGTCACCAGCATCGACTCACATGTCCGGCTGCTCGGGGTGCGCGGGCATCAACTCCTGATCGTCTGCC
>Ga0265295_1009798_pt1 | contig 10137 bp, 9 predicted proteins | sample Munlansysbiofilm_FD_192503 | JGI IMG/M metagenome (GOLD analysis project Ga0265295, IMG submission 192503) | Leachate microbial communities from a municipal landfill in Southern Ontario, Canada - Methane capture system biofilm | ecosystem: Engineered > Solid waste > Landfill > Unclassified ...
TGATGATGCCCCTAGGTTCTTGGTCACACATGCCTTTGAGGATTGGAATGTTTGTAGGGTTCAGCTTTTGCCAGATCGAGGCGATTTCGGGATTGATACCCTCGAATTGAATGGATATATTTTTCTTAAAACCAATGATATTAAAACTTTGCTTATCCATGATGCGTACGTTCATGATGTTTGCTCCTTTAAGTGTAAGTTGGAAGATAAGACGAGGAGTACTGTTAAAAGGCGCTTTCGTTTTGCGAAGTTCACTGGGTGTGATGCCATGGAAGTCTTTAAAAGCACGTGTGAAGACATCGTGACTCTGATAACCATACTTCAGTGCGATATCGAGTATTCGCTCTTCTGTTTGCACACAATCCAACGCAGCCAAGCTTAAGCGACGTGAAGTGATATATTGATGAAGGCTTTGGCCACTTAAATAACTGAACATTCTTTGAAAGTGATACTCAGAACATTGTGCCAGCTGTGTGACATGCTTAAGATCGATCGATTCATTCAAATGGTTTTCGATATAGGTAAGTGCTTGATTGAAGTGAGTGATGGGGTTCATGGTGTCCTCGTCCTTAGTATAAATTCAGTATAAGGGTACAGTTCGACTTTTTATGTGCAAATAACGTCGAATGATACATGATCCACTCAATACGTTGTATCTAGCGGTGTGGTAAAATGTATGGACTAGGAAGTCTCTCATCCATCATGCATAAAAAAAGGAGGATTATTAATGTCCCTTTTCATGCTTAAGAATTTCCCCTATGACTGTCCGTTCAATGCGGAGGGACCCTTTATCAACCTGTTTATGACCACACACAGTCAAGCGCCAGAAAACAAACAGGATAGTATCGTTTTTAAGAACCTCATCGCTAAGGCTAAAGATAAACTATCCTTGGATTTCAAACCCATGGAGGTGGAGCGTTTCATCCAACCCCTGGAAGAATTGGAACGTGAAACACCATTTTGGTCCTATAATCACGCGGGACTCGCAATTTTTGTGAATCGTGAGAATTGTTATGTTTATCGTCTGCCTGAAACCGTTCGAAATCAAGTTATCATCAGTGAAAACATCAATTTCAAACCTTTGATTCACATGTTTCAAAGTGTCATCCACTACTATGTCCTAGCGCTGAGTCGTGAACGTTTTAAAGTTTACGAAGTTTATCATATATCCATTGAAGAAGTTCATTTTGATAAAGAGGTATTGATCTTAGCCAAAGATGTCATTGGCGATCAACGCAGTGAACCGTACACATCCGTGGGTGGTTTTAGTGCACCGGGTGCACAAGCCATGTTACATGGGCATGGAGGTAAGAAAGAAGACATCGACATTGATACGGAGAAATATTTCCGTTATGTCGATCAGACGATCTACGATCTTTTGAGTAAAGAAAAGGCAATCCCGATTGTTCTTGTTGCCCTGCATAAGAATCAAATGACCTTCCGTAAGGTCAGTAAGAACAAGTATCTGTTTGAAGAGGCTATTGTGATGTCCATGGAAGATCTTTCTAATCAAGAGCTGTACCAAGAGACCATCAAAGTCATCGAACCTTACTTCAATGAACAACTTAAACGTCAAACCGCTAAGGTTGTTCAATCCATTGAACTGGGGCGAGCCAGCGACAAGCTCGATCACATCGTCAAAGCCATTCTTAATAAAGAAGTTAAGAACCTTTATTTGGCAAACGATAAGCGTATTTATGGAACTGTTTATTGGAAGAATCAAAGTGTTAAGTTGAATCAAGGCGTTGATACGGATATTTTGGAAGAGCTTGCGGAACAGGCGCTTCAAGGAAAAGCCAAGGTTTACAGTGTGCCAAAAGATTGGTTAAACACAACGAATGGAATCTTAGTCGAATACTTCTAAGGACAAGCGTCTACACTAACGTAGACGCTTTTTGATTGATTGTGTAAAATGTGAATTTTGTATTGCTTAAGACAGCTTAAAGCTATAGAATAAGTCCTATGAATAGAGGATACACGAAGTGATGAATAACCGACCCATTTACATACTCTTAACCAATACCCGTAGCCTTTTCTCAACGGCCATCGGTCTCTATACCAAACAAGCCTTCAACCATGTCTCCATCGCCATTCACGATGATTTTGAACAGATCTATAGCTTTGGACGTAAGAATCCAAGCAATCCTGTCATTGGTGGTTTCGTGAATGAGGTGGAAACGCAGATTTTTGAATATTTTTCTGGTACCAGCTGTGTCGTATTGAAACGTTATGTCAGTGAAAATGAATTTCAACGCATCACCGATGTCATTCGACGCTTTGATATGGAACGCATGAGTTATGGGTATAATTTGATTGGTTTTGCGGGTTTCATGGTCAATTATCCCATCAAACGTTCACGATCTTATTTCTGTTCACAGTTTGTCAGCGAAGTCATCAAGTCTGGAGGCATTGAATGGATCACCAAACCCTCTGAGTTGGTCAAACCTTCCGATTTCTTCTTGTTTGAAGGAATTCAAGAAGTTTATCGCGGGAATCTGATACAGTTCCTTGCGGAACCTAAACGTTATCTAACATCCAATTAGGATGTTTTTTTATATAAAGGCGCTTAGGGTAAATAAACTCAAAGCGAGATGATAGAGGATTAAATAGCCAATATTGATCCAAGCTGCTTTGGTTTTGGAAAAGTACTTCTGTGATAAGAGGGTATCTGAAATAAGGAATGAGAGCGCACCAAGCCAAAGAATGAAGTGATGCATATTGGGGATAAGGATAAGTGATGAAGAGGCAAGCCCAAACATCATGAGGATCACAAAGGCATAAAAGGAGACCATTTTGGTGTACGCGCCAAACAATAAATGTTTTGATAAGAGCTTGAATAAGACGAACCATGTACACAGTACAAGCAAGAGAGTCCAAATGAACCAAGAAGCTTCGAAGAATAATGCACTTAATGTTATGTGTGTCATTGAGAAGAAAAAGATACCGATTGCCATCGCAACTTTGAATCGATGTTTCAAACCTAAACTTAGATCACCCAATAACGCAAAAATCAATGCCCATAAAAGCCGCATCTCAATGGTTTCTATGAAATGACTAAAGTAAGCAACAAGTAAAATAAGCAGGGGATGGATACAGGTCAAAACTTTAATCCAAAAACGTTTGGATGAAACCGTGGTATCGGGTGTTTGGATAAGCATCCAGAGGCTGAGGATGTACGTGATGCTGAGTAAGTAAAGCATGGTTAAGTCTATTATAAGTAAAATATGGATTGAAACGCGAGAATTCATTGAGCAGACAGTGTAAACTAGTATCAATGAGGAATAAATATGATCAAAGAGACTATCAATAAATATTACGACGAAGCCAAAGCACTTCGTCAAGCCATTCACCAAGAACCAGAAATCGCATTTGAAGAAGTAAAGACCAATCAAAAGATTCGTGCTTTCTTAGACAAGCACCAGATTCCTTATGTCTCTGGTATTGCCAAAACAGGTATCTTGGCAACGATTGAAGGAAGTCATCCGGGGAAAACCATACTATTGCGTGCAGACATGGACGCCTTACCCATGGATGAAAATCCCAACAATCCCTATGCCTCCCAAATACCAGGTCGTATGCATGCCTGTGGGCATGATGGTCATACGGCTGGTTTATGTTTAGCAGGGGTTACGTTGAATCAGATGAAACATGAACTCAAAGGAACGGTAAAGCTTTTATTTCAACCTGCTGAAGAAGCGATTGGGGGTGCAGAACCCATGATCAAAGCAGGAGTACTTGAGGGTGTGGATATGGCCTTTGGTGCACATCTATGGGGTTCCAGTCCAAGTGGTAAGGTTTATCTTAAGAAAGGGCCGATGATGGCCTCCCCAGATAATTTCATCATCAAAGTCAAAGGTGTGGGTGGACATGGATCAAAGCCACAAGTGGCCGTTGATCCCATCTTGATTGCTTCACAAATCGTCATCGCCTTACAGACCATCGTTTCACGGCAAATCAGTCCGCTTGAGCCTCTAGTCATCTCAGTGGGTAAGATGCATGGGGGAACGGCTCCCAATATCATTCCAGAAGAAGTGGTGTTGGAAGGGACGATTCGTACTTTGAATAACGAGATTCGAGCTGAAGTGCCTAAGAAAATGGAAATCTTGGCGAAGGGGATTGCGGAAAGCTATGGTGGACATGTGGAATTCACCTACCTGCCAGCGTACCCGGTTTTGGTCAATGATGCGAATGTGACCGATATTGCAGAGCGTGCAGCACATCAATTTCTTGCGCCTGATATGATTGAATTCCTAGCACAACCTGATATGGGAGGTGAGGATTTTGCTTACATCGCTCAAGCGGTCCCAAGCACGTTCATGTATCTTGGAATCATGGAAGATAAGCCGATTTCACACCATCATCCTGACTTCCATTTTGATGATAAGCACTTAAAAATCTTATCTGAATTACTAGTTCAATGTGTTCTTGAAGCGCAAGATTAGTATTAACAGAATCTTAACAATTCTCATGAAATGTTAAGATTTTTTTAATTTATAATGATGAACGGATTAGAGGGTAAAGATATGATTCTAACAAGTGCTACATTCATGGACATCAGTTGGCAGACGATTCTTGGTGGTTTAGGTTTGTTTCTATTTGGTATCAAATTCATGGGGGATGGTTTGAAGTCCTTAGCAGGTGAAAAGATTCGTGACATCATCGATCGCTACACCTCCAAGGCGTGGATGGGCTTATTAATTGGAATTTTTGTGACGGTCATCATTCAATCTTCTTCAGCTACGACTGCCATTACGATTGGCTTTGTCAGAGCGGGTTTGATGCGCTTGGACCAAACGGTTGGCATCATTTTTGGGGCAAATATTGGGACAACCATCACGGCCGCATTAGCCGCTATGGGGGGTTCCTTGGCTTCACGTCGTGCTGCAGGGATCCATACCTTATTTAATGTTTTAATGACGATTGTGGAGATGTTTTTATTGCCTGTCTACATCGTTGTCATTCTCCGTTTGACCGATATCTTGCATTTGGAATCCATGATGCAGATTGCAGTTGCACACATCATCTTCAATGCGGTTGGGACGATACTCTTCTTCCCGTTCATCAAACAAATGGTCTGGATTGTAAAGAAAACGATTCGTGGGGATGAGAAAGAACGGATTGGCATCAACACGGAAGACTTTGATTCTGGTTTAGCGCATGATTTACCAACGGCTGCCTTGGAAGTCACGAAGCGTGCAAGTTTGAAGATGGGTGAGATGGCTGTTGAAATCTTAGAGACAAGTAAAGCCTTTTTGAACAAGGAAAGTAAAATCAATCAAGATTCGATAGAGCAAGTTGAAGAACTCATCAATAACTTTGATACGAAGATTACAGATTATCTCTTATTGATCTCTAAAGAAAAATTAGCAGAAGATGATATTGAAACAAGTTCCACGAATCTTCAGATTGTTAAGAACTTAGAACGCATCGGTGATTTAGCATCCAATTTAGGTGAATTCTTTGATATGGTCTACGATGGTCGTGAGAACTTCTCACAAGCTGCAATCGTAGAATTGAACAATATGTTTGACTTGGTCATCCATATGTTGAATCGTTCATTGCGTATTTATGAACACAATGATTTCTCACTCTTGCAATCGGTTAAGGAAGATGAAGTCTATCTCGATTTACTAGAAAACAAAGCACGTACAAATCATTTTGAACGTATGCGTTCGGATGAATGCATGAGCACGATTGCAGGAAGTGTCTATGTGGATATCTTAGGTACCCTAGAGCGTATCGGTGACCATGCGGAGAATATCGCACGTTCCGTATTTGATGTTCATACCCAACATGAACAACGTATATTTAGTGAAGCACAGGAATAAACTGTGTTTTCTTTTGTGTTGCTTTGTTTGTGTGAATCTCAAACTATTTCACAAAGATTCTTAATTGTTTTGACTGTGCTACACATCACAGACATTTCTGGCCCTAATTTAGGGCATTTTTATTGAAAACGTTCTTGTCAATTTCAATGAATCGTATATACTAAGAGTGATTGTTAGCCTAAGGCAACAATGGAGGTTTCATGAAATTTCACGACTCAGCAGAAATGTATCTCGAAACAATCTATCTCTTGGAGAAAACACAAGGACATGCCCATGTGGCTGAGATTTCAAAAGCCTTGAACATCTCGAAACCCAGTGTGACCAAGGCGATGGAGCTCTTGAAAAGTCGTGATTTGATTCTTAAAGAAGACTACGGACCGGTGACACTGACCGATGCAGGTCGTGACTTATCCATTAAGATTTATGAGCGGCATCGTGTCATCAAAGCCTATCTATCCAAGAGTTTGAATTTGAGTTTAGATGAAGCGGAAGAAAATGCTTGTCGTATGGAACACATCATTTCCGAGGAAATGTTTGAAGCCATTAAAGAATATTTGAAAGAAGAACAGGTGTAGACGATGGTACTAAGTAAAGCAAAAAAACATGTGACCTATACCATTCAAGATATTGAAACAAGTGATGAGGCCATGAAAGATTTTCTTTTCAGTTTAGGTTGCCATGCAGGTCAAGCCATCACGATCATTTCAAACTTTGGTTCAAATATGGTTGTGAACATCAATGATGCACGGTATAGCATCGACTTGGAATTGGCGAAAGCCATCATCGTTTAAGACGAATAGAAGCTTAGGATTTCTAACAAAGAGGAGATTTAGAATGCGTATCGCACTAGCAGGTAATCCCAACAGTGGAAAAACCACACTCTTCAATGCGTTGACTGGAAGTATCGAACATGTCGGTAACTGGCCTGGGGTCACGGTCGCGCGTAAAGAAGGGTTTGTAAAAAAACAACTCAGTATTCACCAAAACATACGGATCGTGGATCTACCCGGAACGTATTCCATGAGTCCGTTTACCAATGAAGAGCGTATCACGAAAGACTATGTCCAGCAGGAACATCCCGATGTGATCATCAATATCATTGACGCATCCAACTTAAGCCGTAGTCTTTTCTTTACGACACAATTATTAAGTTTGGGTGTACCCGTTGTCATCGCTTTGAACAAATGGGATCTTGTGACAAAGAAAGCCATCAATATCGATATGACGCATTTAAGCAAAGACTTAGGCTGTCCAATCGTCGAAGTATCCGCTTTACGTCAAGATGGTTTAAAGAAACTTCTAGAGACCTGTGTTGATCGTAAAGGTTCGACACAAGAACCCGCCTTTATTGGACATACCGATGCCACGTTGAATAAAGAAGCATGGTTGGAAGAAGAAAAGGAACGATCTGTTTTTGTCTCGAACTTAGTCAAGCACGTTGAAAAGCGTTCCATTGATTCGCATAAACTCAATCAACACGACGCGATTGACCGCATCGTTGCACATCCATATTTTGGCATTCCTATTTTCATTGTGATTCTCTATGGGGTCTTCTCCATATCACAAGCGACCTTAGGTCCTTTCCTTGCCGATTATCTTGTCGGTTGGATCGATTTATTCTATGCGTTTGTGGCCAATTTGATGGGGACTCAAGTCTCTCCATTCTTACAAGCTTTGGTTCTCGATGGAGTCATTGGTGGTGTTGGGGCTATTGTCGGCTTCTTGCCCTTGATCATGGTTCTCTTCTTTATGTTGGCTCTACTCGAGGACAGTGGCTATATGGCACGTGTTGCCTTGATCATGGATCCCTACTTGAAGAAAGTGGGTTTATCTGGACGTTCGATCATTCCCATGGTCATCAGTACCGGTTGTGCGATTCCAGGCATCATGTCCACGCGCACCATTCGTGATGATCGTCAACGCAAAACGACTGCGATGCTTACATCCTTCATGCCCTGTGGGGCGAAGTTGCCCGTCATTGCCTTATTTGCAGGTGTCTTCTTCCAAGATGCCGCATGGGTGGGAACGCTCATGTATTTCATGGGTATCTTGATCATTTTCTTTGGGGCAATCGTGATTCGTAAAATCAATGGTGATACCTCCAAAGCTTCATATTTCATTATGGAACTTCCAGAATATCGCTTCCCAAGCTTTAAACGTGCGTTCATTGCGATGATCTCACAAGGGAAACAATTCGTCATCAAAGCCGTCACAATCATTCTTCTAAGCAATATTCTAGTGCAGATCATGCAGACGTTCTCATGGAATCTACAGTTGGTTGAAGAGGGTGCGGAAGCAACGAGTATTCTTGCGAGCATCGCGACACCGCTTGCCTTTATCCTTGTCCCATTAGGCTTCGGCTTATGGCAACTCGCTGCTGCCGCCATCACTGGTTTCATTGCGAAAGAGAATGTGGTGGGGACTTTGGCGGTTGTATTTGGCATCACCAATTTCATTGATTTGGAAGCCTTGGAAGTCGTTGCGGGTACAACTGAGATTTCATCCATCATGGGCATCACAACCGTTGCCGCGTTGGCATATCTTGTCTTCAATCTCTTCACGCCACCGTGCTTTGCAGCAATCGGAGCGATGAATGCTGAATTGGAATCGAAGAAGTGGTTGTATGGTGCAATTGGTTTCCAATTGGGTATGGGCTATACCTTAGCGTATTTCATCTATCAAATCGGAACACTAATCACAACGGGTCAGTTTGGAAGTGGATTGATCCTTGGTTTCTTGATTGTATTGGTATACATTGGATCCATTGTCTATTTGATTAAAAGAAACGATCAAAGTCGCATGACTTTGCAAGGCGCATAAGATGGTCGACTACATCATTGGTGGCGTATTGATCGTCATTGTAGTACTGATCGTACGCAAACTTATCTTGGACAAAAAACGTGGGATCAGCTGTGGTTCTTGCCCTTCTACAGGTGGCAATCACTGCGATTGTGAGTAAATAAAAGATTGGATCAGTAATTGACCCAATCTTTTTTCTATTCAACGGTAACGGATTTCGCGAGGTTCCGTGGTTTATCCACATCCAAACCTCTTAATACAGAACTGTAATATGCAAAGAGTTGAAGGGGAATGATGCTTACTAAAGGCATGAGATCTTCATGGACTTCTGGAAGAATGAACTCACGATCACTGAAATCGTTGGTATGTAATAAACCAGGACGTCCAATCAAGATGACTTTAGCACCCCGTGCTTTAACTTCTTTAATATTGGAGACCATCTTTTCAACCAAACCGGCTTGGGTGATCAAGGCGATAACGGGGAAGTCTTCCACAATCAGGGAAATGGTCCCATGTTTGAGTTCACCAGCAGGGTAGGCTTCGGAGTGGATGTAGGAGATTTCTTTTAACTTAAGGGAAGCTTCCAAGGCCATGGCATAATCCAAGCCTCGTCCTAAGAAGAATACATTCTTATTGTTTACGAATTCAGAAGCCATCTGTTTGATGGTTTCCTGCTTGTCCAAGAGTTCTTGTGTAATGGCAGGAAGCGCTAAAAGCGAATCCAATAGATTACTGGTTTGTTCAACGGTGACAGTACCTTTGACTTCACCCAGTTTATACGCCAACAAGGTAAATAAGGCGACTTGAACAAAATAAGCCTTGGTGCTTGCGACCGCAATTTCCAAGCCTGCCCAAGTATAGAGCACATAGTCTGCTTCACGTGCAATGGATGAGCCCACCACATTGACGATTGCGATGACCTTGGTGCCTCTGGATTTTGCCAAACGAAGAGCAGCCAAGGAATCCGCTGTCTCTCCAGATTGAGAGACGATGATGACCATATCTTCTGGATTCAAAATAGGATCACGGTATCTGAACTCACTCGCCACTTCCACATCACAACTGATGCGTGCATGTTTCTCAATGAGCTGTTTACCCACCATCGCCGCATGCATGGCGGTGCCACAAGCGATGAGATGGAATTTCTTGATTTTACTGAGAACTTCACTGGTTAGACCCGATTCACTGAAATCGATCTTATGATCTTTGATGCGAGGTCCAACCGCGTTCATTAGAACGGTGGGTTGTTCATGGATTTCTTTAAGCATGAAATGCGGATAACCCGCTTTCTCAGCACTTTGACGATCCCAAGATGCTACTTGAACTTCTTTATGGATTTCTTCCAAATCATGATCCAAGACCGTTACTTTATCCTTTTTAATGATGGCGATTTCATCTTCTTCCAAGAGATAGTATTCACGAGTATGATCCAAGATCGCGGTGATGTCGGATGCGATGAAGTTCTCATCTTTACCCAAACCAATGATCAAGGGACTGTCCTTACGAATGG
>Ga0265295_1009799_pt1 | contig 10136 bp, 6 predicted proteins | sample Munlansysbiofilm_FD_192503 | JGI IMG/M metagenome (GOLD analysis project Ga0265295, IMG submission 192503) | Leachate microbial communities from a municipal landfill in Southern Ontario, Canada - Methane capture system biofilm | ecosystem: Engineered > Solid waste > Landfill > Unclassified ...
GGGCGCGCAACTGGAGTGCATCCAAACGCGCCAAGGAGATGAAGAAGATGGAGAAGAGCTGGGAGAAGGCGACCACCAACCTTGAACGCTACCGCTACTATGAGGGCAAGGATGGCGGGAGCACCATCCCCTTCTACTCCTCGGTGAGCCTCGTCAAGATGAGCGACCGCCAGGAGGCGGAGATGCTCCTCTCCTATGCACTGGCCAAGTACAAAGTCTTTTCACCGATCAAGCGGGCCGATACGCGCGAGATTGAGGAGATCGAGGCGCTCCGCTCCTCCTGGATTTGACCAGCCACCGCCAAAACCCTCCCCGCGGAGGGTTTTGATCGATTAGAGGCAACAATCTGCTCAATCTTGGTTCTCAAACCCGCGCTCTTGTTCTAAGATGGGGGGTATGGGCACGACATGGAAGATTCACATCAAGAAGGCGGCAGCCTGGACGATCAGGGCCCTCATCGTCGGTCTCATCACCGGAGTGGTAATCACCCTCCTTGCCGCGATGATCAAGGCGGCAACAGAGACCCGTCAGGCCAACGAGTGGCTCATCTTCGCCATCCCCGTCGGGGCGCTACTGACCACCTACCTCTTCTATAGCCTCGGGCCACAGCTGCAACAGGGCACGATCCGCATCATGAGCCTGATTACCAAGAGCGAGGATGAAGCTGACCAAGCACGGCTCAGGAGCTACACCGAGAACGTGGCCGATGAGGAGAGACCCATCTCCACCACCCTCGCCCCCCTCCTGTTGATCACCACCTTCATCACCCACCTCGTCGGCGCCTCCGGCGGCAAGGAGGGTGTGGGCGTCCAGGTCGGCAGCTCGCTCGCCTCCTATGTGGGGGAGGCGGAGAGCCGCCTGCGGAAGCGCAGCTTCGACCTCCACATCCAGGGCGTCTACCTGATGACAGGGGCGGCTGCTGGTTTTGCTGCCCTCTTCAACGCACCGGTGGCGGGAGTCCTCTTCGGCCTGCAGTTCTCAAACCCCCGCATCAACCGCATCGATGCGTTCCTGCCCGCCCTCGTCGCCTCCTACACCGCCACCATGGTCTCCCAGGCCCTCCATATCTCCGTCATCGAGACGGTGGCATGCCCAAGTCTGCCGTTCACGCTGCCCATCCTCCTCCAGCTCCTCCTCGTCTCGATCCTCTTCGGCCTCATCTCCCGCTTCTTCTGCATCCTGACCCACCAGGTGCGGCGCATCACGGCCCGCCTGACCGCCAACCCATACCTGCGAAGCCTCTTCACCTCCTCGCTCCTCCTCGCCGCCTCCCTGATCATCTATCTCCTCCACGGCAACTTTGAGTTCAACGGCCTCTCGGCCCACCTCATCAAGGAAGCGGCATTGGGCACCACGACAGCGCTCTCCCCGCTCTACAAGTTCGTCCTTACGATCCTCACCATTGCCAGCGGCTTCATCGGAGGCGAGGTCGTGCCCCTCCTGGTCATCGGGGCGACGACCGGCTCGCTTGTGGCCACCACCTTCGGCCTCTCGACTGCCACCTTCGCGATGCTCGGGGCAGTAGGGATGCTCAGCGGGGCGACCAAGCTCCCCCTCGCCTGCTTTGCCCTCGGCCTCGAGCTCTTCGGCTTCTCCAGCCCCACGATGCTCTTCTTCGTCTGTGCGGTGAGCTACTTCATCAGCGGCCCCGCCTCCATCTACAAGAGCAGCAGCACATAAGCGGAAAAAACATACAATTCCGTCTTGACAGGAGATGAGCTAATTCTTATTATATGAATATATCATCATATAATGATATATAGGAGCAGACCATGACCAAGACCCGAAGCTGGAGCGTAGAGAATCTCGATTGCGCCGCCTGTGCCAATGAGCTCGAACATGCACTCTCCCTCCATGACGGGGTTGCCTCCGCCTCGATGAACTACCTGGCGGGAAAGCTGACCGTGGAGAGCAAGAAGGTCGAGGATGACCACTTCTGGAGCGGGATCGAAGCGGCGGCACAGAAGGCCGAGCCAACGGTGAGGCTGGTGGCCATCGGGGATGTGACGAGGGAGCGCATCTACTCCTTCAGCGGCCTGGACTGCGCCGCGTGCGCCCTCGAGGTCGAGTCTCACCTTGCCCAGGGGGCGGGGGTTGCCTCGGCACGTGTCGACTGGGCAGCCGGGACGATCCGCATCACCAGTGAGGCGGCCGAAGAGGAGGGCTTCTTCAGCCACCTGATTGAGAGCGCCAAGGCCGTCGAACCGACCCTGAAGGTGAAACCCTTCGAGGTGCGAGGTGAGCGCTCCCCCTTCTTGCAGAGCCGTCTCTACCGCATCATCGCCTCCCTGCTCTTCTTTGCATCCGCAGCGTTCTTTGGACAACCGATCCTCTATCTGGCTGCCTACATCATCGCCGGCTATGACGTCATCTACAAGGCGGTGAAGAATATCCTGGCAGGCAAGCTCTTTGACGAGTACTTCCTGATGAGCGTTGCCACGCTCGGCGCCCTCTTCATCGGTGAGCGGGGCGAGGCGAGCGCCGTCATGCTCTTCTACCTCATCGGTGAGTACTTCCAGGAGAGCGCCGTCATACAGAGCCGCCGCTCGGTCCTCGCTGCCCTGGAGCTGAAGGTCGACGAAGCACGCCTCGTCGACGGTGATGAGGTGCGCATGGTCAAGAGTGAAGAGGTTGCGGTCGGCTCAACCATCCGGGTCCTCGCCGGCGAGAAGATCCCCCTCGATGGCACGATCATCCGCGGGGTGAGCGAACTGGACATGAAGAGCCTCACCGGGGAGTCCCTGCCACAGTACAAGGCCCCCGGCGACGAGGTGCTCAGCTCGTCGGTCAACCTCTCCGGCAGCCTCGATATCGTGACCACCAAGCCCTTTGAGGAGTCGACGGCGGCCAAGATCCTCCACCTGGTGGAGGAGTCATCGGCCAAGAAGGCCGAAAGCGAGCGCTTCATCACCACGTTCGCCCGCTACTACACCCCCATCGTTGTCGCCCTGGCCGCGGCCCTGGCCATCATCCCGAGCCTCATCACCGGAGCCTGGCAGACCTGGGTCTACCGCTCCCTCGTGTTTTTGGTGGTCTCCTGCCCCTGTGCGCTGGTCATCAGCGTTCCCCTCTCCTACTTTGCCGGGATTGGCAAGAGTGCCCGCAGCGGCATCATCGTCAAGGGGGGCAACTACCTCGAGACCCTGCGCCGCCTCGATGCGGTGGTCTTTGACAAGACCGGTACGCTGACGAGCGGGCGCTTCAGCATCGACACGGTCGAGGTCGACAGTGCCTCCCCCTATGACGAAGCCACCCTCAATGCGCTCATTGCCTCACTTGAGCGGATGAGCAACCACCCCCTCTCCAAAGCCTTTGCACCCCTCGAGGCACCGTTTGACCCAAGCGATGTGACCGAGCTTGCAGGCAAAGGTCTGGTGGGCATTGTCGATGGCAAGCGCCTTGTAGCTGGAAACGCCCTGTTGCTGGAAGATCAGTCGATCACATGCTCGCCGCGCCTCAGGGCCGGTGGAACCATCCTTTTGGCCGTCGATGGCGTCCACCTCGCCTCCTACCACCTCTACGACGAGCCGAGGCCCGGTGCCCAGGCGCTGATGGAGTACCTGAGAGGCGCGGGGGTGCAGCACCTGGTGATGATCAGCGGGGACAATGAGGAGAGTGCGCGGCGGGTGGCCCGGGAGGTGGGCATCGACGAGGTGCACGCAGGCCTCCTGCCCCATGAGAAGCAGGCCGAGGTCCTGCGCCTCAGCGAGCAGTACCCGAACCTCGCCTTCGTGGGCGACGGTATCAACGACGGGCCGAGCCTGGCGGCAAGCAAGGTCGGCATCTCCCTGGGCCAGGGAGCCAGTGACCTGGCCATGGAGAGCGCCGATGTCGTCATTCTCAGCGATGACCTGGCCAATATCGGGACCCTGGTCGAGGTAGCCCGCAAGACCGGGGTCATCGTGAGGCAGAATATCACCATCGCCCTGGTCATCAAGGGCCTCGCCCTCCTCTTCGGAGCCCTCGGCTATGCATCGATGTGGGTCGCCGTCATCGCCGATACCGGCGTGACGATCATTGCGGTGCTCAACGCGTTGCGGATCCTGCTCATGCGCCGCTCTCGTTGATATTCGAAGTCGGGTATGGTACGCTTGCCCCGATTGACGAAGGATTGTTGCAATGAACGAAAAAATGACACGAAACATCGGCATCATGGCCCATATCGATGCCGGCAAGACGACGACCACCGAACGGATCCTCTACTATAGCGGGGCGAGCCACCGCATCGGCGAAGTCGATAACGGCGAGGCCACGATGGATTTCCTCGAGCAGGAGCAGGACCGTGGCATCACCATCGCCAGTGCCGCCACCACCTGCTACTGGAAGGACCACCAGATCAACATCATCGATACCCCGGGCCACGTCGACTTCACCGCCGAGGTGGAGCGGTCGCTCAGGGTCCTCGACGGCGCGGTCATGGTCGTCTGTGCCGTCGGTGGGGTCGAGCCGCAGACCGAGACGGTCTGGCGGCAAGCCGACACCTACCATGTCCCCCGCATCGCCTTCATCAACAAGATGGACCGCCTCGGTGCAAGCTTTCCCGAGGCTGTCAACGAGATAGCAACCAAGCTCTCCGCCAATCCGATCCCGCTCTTCATCCCCGTCGGAAAGGAGGGGGAGTTCAGCGGGATCATCGACCTGATCAGGTCCACCTACCTCGTCTACAGCAAGGAGGACCAGGGCAAGACGATCAGCGAGGAGGAGATCCCCGCCTCGATGAGGGCAGAGGCGGACGCGTGGCATGAGAAACTCATCGACAGTGTCTCCTCCTTCAGCGACGAGATCACCGAGCTCTACTTTGATGGCCAGCCGATCCCCCCCGCCCTGATAGTGAAGGTACTCAAGAAGGCGACCCTCGAGCGCAAGGCGCTTCCCGTCTTCGTCGGCTCCTCGCTCAAGGATATCGGGGTGCAGACACTGCTCGATGGCATCATCGAATACCTCCCCTCCCCGAGCGAGGCAGCCCCGATCATGGGCCTGAAGGTAAAGGGAGGAGATGAGGTTGCAGTCTCATACGACAGGGAGAAGCCGCCGCTTGCCCTGATCTTCAAGATCCAGGTGGACCGCGAGGCAGGCCCCATGAGCTTTGTCCGGGTCTACAACGGGACGATCAAGAAAGCGAGCACGATGTTCAACATCAGCAAGAAGAAGCGGGAACGGGTCAACCGGATCCTGAGGATGTACGCAAACCGCCAGGAGGAGGTCAATGAGCTCGAGGCGGGGGACATCGGGGTGATCATCGGGTTCAAGGAGGGGCGCACCGGCGATACGATCGCCAGCGAAGGCTCACAGATCCTCCTCGAGGAGATCAGGTTCCCGACCCCGGTGATCTCGATTGCCATCGAGCCCTCGACCCAGAGTGATAGCGAGAAGCTGCGGATGGCCCTCTCGACCCTCACCCAGGAGGACCCGACCTTCAGTTACAAGGATGATGAGGAGACCGGCCAGCTGGTCATCAGCGGGATGGGCGAGCTCCACCTCGACGTGCTCGTCACCCGCCTGACCCGGGAGATGAAGATCCAGGCCCGGGTGGGCAAGCCCCAGGTCACCTACCGTGAATCGGTGAGCACCAGTGCTTCGGACAGCGAGCGCTTCTCCAAGGTCCTCGCCGGCAAGGAGAATGAGGCGGGTCTCTCGATGACCATCCGCCCACGCTCGATGGGCGAAGGAAACCGCTACCTCTGTTCGGCAAAGGTCAGGGGGATGGACGACTCCTTCTATGAGGCGATCGAACGGGGGGTGAAGAACTCCTTCAACGGCGGCATCCAATTCGGCTACGAGGTCTGCGACCTCGAGGTCGAGGTCACCGCCATCGAATACAATGAACTGACCGCCTCACTCTTCGCCTTCGAGGCGTGTGCGGCGATGTGCTTTGACAAGGTCGCCCGCCAGGCGGGCCCGATCTTGATGGAGCCGGTGATGAAGGTCATCGTCGTCGTCCCCTCCCTCTACGTAGGGGAGGCGATCAGCAGCCTCACCAGCCGCAGCGGGATCGTGACCTCGATCGAGAGCCGTACGGCAACTGAACAGATCAACGCCCAGGCACCGCTCGAGCAGCTCTTCGGCTATTCGACGGTCCTGCGTTCAGCGACGCAGGGACGGGGAACCTTCTCGATGGAGTTTGATCACTACGCACAAAAAACACACTGATAGTAAGGAATTGACATGATATAAACCTTGCGTTGGGATATGATTCGTTGTTAGTATGTATTGAAACAACTGTGAAAGCTAGACTAACGCCGGTTCATCCGGCAACGGATTTACCTACGAGGAGTACAACATGGCTAGAACTTACAATTTGCAGGATATCTTTGCAAGGAACCTGAAGGAGCGGAGACGAAAGCTCGGCTTGACCCAAGCGCAGCTTGCCCGGAAGATTGGCGTCTCCACCTCATTTGTCACCGAAATCGAGACATCGCGAAAGGCTCCGTCCTTCGCTACGATCGAAAAGATCAGCAACGCACTGGATGTACCGTGCTGGACGTTCTTCTGTGAGGATGGAGACAAGCTCCCCAACGATGTCTCTTCAATAGACCAGTTTGCCTACAAGCTGAAACAAGACATCAGCCACGTAATCGATGTGAATATCAGCCAAGCGCGCTGAATCACCCCGGCTATTCCCTCATATGATCAACAAAGGCAGGTACCAGCCCGTGGTAGCTGCCTTTTTTTCTCCCTAAAAAATAATTCTTTTGACTTATGCTGCTACAAAGCGTACCATTATTGCATGCGTTTATGATCATCGCACAAAATGGGTGCAGATCAGAGGAGGATTTATGAGCGTTGTCAGCAGTATGCTAAGGAATGTCGCCATCATCGGCCACAACGAAACCGGGAAAACCACATTGGTAGAACAGATGTTGTACTACGCCGATGTGATTTCCCGGGCAGAAACAATTGCAAGTGGCAAGACCACCAGTGACTACACCGAAGAGGAGATAGCTAACCAGATCTCCATCCACGCCTCCCTCGCTTCCATGGAGTGGCAGGGCAAACAGTTGAATATCGTCGATACCCCGGGTACCAGTGGGTTCATCGGCGAGACCATCGCGGCATTCAGGGCTACCGAAGCGGCATTGATGCTGGTCGATGGACGCGTCGGGCCTCAGATCGAGACGATCAAGCTCTGGCGCAGACTTGATGATTCGAATACCCCGCGTGCGATCTTCATCAACAAGATGGACCGAGAGCATGCAAACTATACCAAAGTGCTTGATGACCTGAAGGAGTCCTTCAAGGCAACCCTGGTCCCTGTCGCCATCCCGATGGAGAGCGGCAAGGATTTCAAGGGCATTATCAACCTCATCGAGAACAAAGCGTACTTCATCACCCCTGATGGCAAGGAGACGGTCGGGGAGATCCCCGCCGAGTACGCCGAGCTGGCCGAGGAGTACCGCACCATCCTGATCGAGAGCGCCGCCGAGGGTGCCGATGACCTGATCGAGAAGTACTTTGAGGAGATGACCCTCGAGATCGACGACATCCGTCGTGGCCTGCAGGAGGGGTTGCACGACAACCGTGTCGTGCCGGTGCTCTGTGGCGCCTCCGCCCAGGGTTCGGGGCTCACGAGCCTGATGAACTTCATCAGCAACAACTTCCCCAACCCCATCGGCTACCGTGAAACCATCATCGACGACGAGAACAACGAGCAGGAGTTCCTCATCACCGAAGAGGGTCCGGCAGCTGCACTGACCTTCAAGACGACCATCGACCAGTTCAGTGGCAAGCTCAGCTTTGTGAAGGTCCTGCGTGGAACGATCAAGGGGGAGACGGAGCTCTACAACAGCATCGTCTCGCGCAAGGAGCGGGCCAACAAGGTCTATCGCATGGTCGGTAAGAAGCTTGTCGAGACAAGCGCCCTGGTAGCAGGCGATGTCGGTGTGATTGCGAAGAGCAACATCTCGGCGACCAACTACACCCTCGTCGAGGGTGGAGACCAGAAGTTCTCCTTCAAACCGATCGATTTCGGCCAGCCGACCTATAGCCTCGCCATCTCCAGCGATGACAAGAAGAGTGAGGAGAAGATGAACGAGGCACTGCACCGTGTCAGCGAGGAGGACCTCACCTTCCAGATCAAGTTCAACGAGGAGACGAAGGAGAACGTCGTCGCCGGTATGGGAGACCTCCACCTCAACATGATCCTCGACAAGGTGCGCGAGCGGCAGAAGGTGAACATCAACACCAAGTTGCCACGTGTCGCCTACCGGGAGACCATCCGCGGCAAGAGCGGGGTCGTCGAATTTACCCACAAGAAGCAGAGTGGTGGCCACGGCCAGTACGGGCGTGTCCTCATCGAGATCGAGCCACTCGAGCGTGGCCAGTATTACTCCTTCACCAACGCCATCAAGGGCGTGGCCATCTCCAAGGGGTACATCCCCGGCATCGAGAAGGGATTGCACGAACAGATGGAGGAGGGATTCCTCGCCGGCTATCCGATGATGGACATCGGCATCAGCCTCGTCGATGGAAAGGAGCACCCGGTCGACTCAAGTGAAATGGCTTTCAAGCTCGCCGCCAAGGGGGCGATGAAGCTCGCCATCGCCAAGGCGGTGCCGGTGCTGCTTGAGCCGATCGTCAAGCTGAGTGTCTACGTCGAGGATGAGTACCTCGGTGATATCCTCAGCGACCTCTCGGGCAAGCGTGGGCGTGTCCTCGGCCAGGAGGATATCGGACACCTGCAGATGGTACGGGCATTGGTACCCCAGTCGGAGTTACTCAACTACGCCATCGACCTCAAGTCGATGACCAGTGGGACGGGAAGCTTCGAGATGGAGTTTGACCACTATGAACCGCTGGTCGGCAAGGGTGCCGACGAAGTGGTGAAGGCCTACAAGGACTCGCTTGAGGAGGCGTAGGCACGGTGGCAATCAGGACAAACTGATTGCATGGGAGTGAGTTTGTAGAACCTTTGAAGGGGGTCCGCGGCGGCGGGCCCCCTTCCCTCATCTACCGCACCTTCTCCACCCACACCTCATTGATGGCATGCTCCTTCTCCCTCCCCTTCTGCTCGAAGCGCGTCTCGGGCCGCCAGCTAACGGGAGGGGCGAAGGTACCATGGGGGTTGGTGAGGCCTTCGACCGAGTCGAAGACCTCCACCATCTGGTCGGCGTACTCCTGCCAGTCGGTCACCGCGTAGATGTAGCCGCCCGGGACGAGCTTTTGGGCAAGCAGGGTGGCAAACTCATGTTGGATGAGCCGCCGCTTGTGTTGTCGCTTCTTCGGCCAGGGGTCGGGAAAGAAGATGTGGAAACCGGCTACGGTGGAGTCCCCCACCATCTCACTGAGGACCGCCACTGCATCAAAGCGCATCAGGCGCACATTGGTGAGCCCCTCTTTGCCGATCTTGTCCAGGAGCTTGGTGAAGCCGCTGAGGAAGACCTCGATGCCGAGGTAGTTGTACTCGGGCCTGTCGCGGGCAATGAGGTGGGTCGCTACCCCCATGCCGAACCCGATCTCGATGATCAGCGGCTTTCCGTTGGCGAAGAGCGCATCAAAGTCCGTCATCTTTCCGCTGTAGGGGATCACATAGTCGTGGTAGTAGGCGCGCACCGCCTCCACCTGGAAGCCCTTGAGCCGGGTACCGCGCAGTACGAAGCTCTTGATCGAGCGCGCATCGTCCCGTTCGACGAAGCGCAGCTCAGGGATGTCGGCAAAGATGGTATCCTGGGTCTCTTTCATGTTCTCTCCTACAGCAGTCGTGCCAGCTTCTCCATCAGGTAAAGGGCCTTGTCCTTGAGCTCGACGACGTTCATCTTCATATACATCACATACATCCGCCTCGGGTCAAGCCAGATTGATTTTCCCGAGAGGGCGATGAGGTTCATCACCTTGCCCACGTTCAGGTCGGCGACCTTGCCGAACTCAACGGCGACCACCTGCTTGCGCTCGGTGAGGCGGATGATGTGGAGCTTACGGCAGATGATCTTGATCTGGGCGATGTAGAGGAGGTTCGCAACCTCCACCGGTGGCGGGCCGTAGCGGTCGCTCAGCTCGCTGGAGAGGGCGTGCAACTCCTCCTCGTTGGCGATGGAGGCAATCTTGCGGTAGATCTCGAACTTCACCGACGGGGCCTTGATGTAGCTCTCGGGGATGAAGCCGGTGTACTCAAGCTCGAGGAAGACCTCACGATCCTCCTC
>Ga0265295_1009800_pt1 | contig 10135 bp, 11 predicted proteins | sample Munlansysbiofilm_FD_192503 | JGI IMG/M metagenome (GOLD analysis project Ga0265295, IMG submission 192503) | Leachate microbial communities from a municipal landfill in Southern Ontario, Canada - Methane capture system biofilm | ecosystem: Engineered > Solid waste > Landfill > Unclassified ...
CATGGGCCGGGGCGACACGACCGCCGCGGATCGGGCGGCCGTCGAGGCGATGCGGTTCATGCTCGCCAGCGTCCTGATGGACGGGGTCGTCGTCATCGGAGAGGGGGAGAAGGACGAGGCCCCCATGCTCTACAACGGAGAACGGGTCGGTACAGGTGATCCTCCTCCCGTGGACATCGCGGTGGATCCCATCGATGGCACCCGTCCCCTCGCCACCGGCAACCTGAACGCGATCTCCACGGTGGCAATCGCCCCCCGGGGGACGATGTTCAACCCGGGCCCGTTCGTGTACATGAACAAGATCGCGGTGGGGCCGGACGCGAAAGGGAAGGTGGACATCACCGCCCCAGTGGAGGCGAACCTGCGGGCGCTCGCGCGCGCGAAGGGAGACCGGGTCGAGGACCTGACCGTGATCATCCTCGACCGGCCGCGGCACGAGGCGCTCATCGCGCAGGTGCGCCGCCTGCGCGCCCGGATCCGGCTCATCCCGGATGGCGACGTGGCGGCGGCGCTCATGACGGCATGGCCGGAATCGGGGATTGACGTCCTCCTCGGGATCGGCGGGACGCCGGAGGGCGTGCTGGCGGCGTGCGCCCTGCGGGCGATGGGGGGGGAGATCCAAGGGCGGCTCGTGGCCCGCACCGAGGACGAACTCCGTCGGGGCCAGGAGATGGGGTTCGACTTCGACCGCACGTTGACCATGGAGGACCTCGTGGCCTCGGACGATGTGTGCTTCGCCGCCACCGGGATCACGGACGGGGAGCTCCTGCGGGGCGTGAAGTACGCCGGCGGCGGGGCGACCACGGACAGCCTCGTCGTGCGCGGCCTGTCGGGCACCGTACGCCAGGTGCGGGCCATCCACCGTCTGGAGAAACTGAACCGGATCAGCCCGATCCCGTACTGAGGACCAGTCCTCGAGAACGGACACGAAAGTTGAGGTACGCGGGGGGAGGAGTAGAGTTCCCATCATGCGCGTAGGCTACGTGCAGTTCGCGCCGGAGTTCGGGGAGATAAGGCGGAACCTGGACAGGGTTACGGACCTCCTCCTCCGCGAGCGGGCCGACCTGTGGATCCTTCCGGAGCTGTTCAGCACCGGCTACCAGTTCGCCACCGTCCGTGAGGCGGTGGAACTCGCGGAGCCGGTGCCGAAGGGACCCTCCACGACCCGCCTCCTCGCCCTCGCCCGGGAGGGGACCTGCCACATCGTGGCCGGGCTCGCCGAACAGGCGGGTGGCCGTGCCTACAACTCCGCGGTGCTCGTCGGACCCACGGGCCTCGTCGCCCTCTACCGCAAGGTCCACCTCTTCTACGAGGAGAAGCGCTTCTTTGTTCCGGGGGACCTCCCGTTCAAGGTCGCCGACATCGGCCGGGCGCGGGTCGGACTCCTCGTGTGCTACGATCACTTCTTCCCCGAGGCGGCCCGCGCACTCGCCCTCCAGGGAGCTGAGCTGATCGCCCACCCCGCGAACCTCGTCATGCCCGGGCTCGCCCAGCTCACGATGCGGGTGCGGGCGATGGAGAACCGCGTGTTCACCGTGACCGCGAACCGGATCGGGGTCGAAGCGCGCACCGCGGAGACGCTCCACTTCACTGGCCTGTCCCAGATCGTGGCCCCCAATGGGGATGTGCTCGTCCAGGCCTCATCGGACCAGGAGGAGGTGCGCGCGGTGGAGATCGACCCCGCTCAAGCGCGGGACAAGCACCTCACGCGTCTGAACGATGTGTTCGCCGACCGCCGCCCGGAGTTCTATCGCTGCCTGGTCCAACCAAAAAGGGCCGGGGGGTAGAGGGGCCGATGTTCAAGGTCGCCACGTTCAACGCGAACTCCATCCGCTCCCGGCTCCCCGTCATCGCTGCCTGGCTCGCCCAGGAGGAGCCGAACGTCCTCTGCCTCCAGGAGACAAAGGTCCAGGACCACGAGTTCCCGGCCGCGTTCTTCCGGGAGAGGGGCTACCACGTCGTATTCCGCGGGCAGAGGGCCCACGCCGGGGTCGCCTTGGCCAGTCGGGCTGAGCCCACGGACGTTCGCTATGGGCTCGACGACGGCGGCCCCGCGGACGAGGCCCGCCTGATCCAGGCCACGGTGGAGGGGATCCCGATCGTGAACACGTACGTCCCCCAAGGCCAGTCCGTGGACTCACCCCTCTTCGCATACAAGCTGGAGTGGCTCGCACGGATCAGGGACTACTTCGCCCGCCACTTCTCGCCTCGGGAACCCCTCCTCTGGTGCGGGGACTTCAACGTTGCCCCAGAGGAGATCGACGTTCATGACCCGAAGCGCCTCCAGAAGCATGTGGACTTCCACCCCGAGGCCCGGGCGGCCTTGGAGCGCGTCCGGGAGTGGGGGTTCGTGGACGTGTTCCGCCAGCACCACCCGGGCGAGCGCGGGCAATTCACGTTCTGGGACTACCGCGTGCGCGGTGCGTTCGAGCGAAACGTGGGGTGGCGGGTGGACCACATCTGGGCCACGCCGCCCTTGGCAAGGAAGTCGGTTCGGTCCTGGATCGATCGCGAGGCGCGGCAGGCGGAGAAACCCTCCGATCACACGTTCCTCGCTGCCGAGTTCGCTCTATAAGACCCTCTCTTCCCCCACGCCCGGCGGGGATCCCACGCGGCGTTCTCCCCACTCCCCCCGGCCGTGGTAGGATTCGGGTGGAGGTGATCCACGGTGAAGGAGTTCTCTTTCATCCTCGGGAACAACCCAGGGGCCCTCGCCGAGATCTCGGAGGCGTTGGGGGCGGAGCACGTGAACCTGGAGGCGGTCGCTGGCTTGACCGTCCTCGATGAGGGCGTGATCTCGATCGTGACCGACAACGCCGACAAGACGCGCAAGGTCCTGCGCGCCAAGGGGATCGAGTTCGAGGAGAGGGAGGCACTGGTGATGGCCCTGCCGCATCAGCCGGGGCAGCTCGCCTCGATCCTCAGCCGGCTCGCCGATGAGGGGATCAATGTCCTCTCCTGCTACTGCACCGTGGAGAAGAACCAGATCGTGCTCACCGTAGACCAGGTGGACCGGGCGAAGGCCATCTTCCGCATCCCCTGAACGGGATCGGCGAGCGAGCCGTGCCCAGCGCCTCCGTCCGCATGTACGGGGAGCTGAACGATTTCCTCCCCCCGAGATGGCGCCAGGAGACGATCGCCTACACCTTCCAGGGGGCCCCGGCGGTCAAGGACGTGATCGAGTCCCTCGGTGTCCCCCACGTCGAGGTGGAGCTCGTCCTCCTCAACGGCGAGTCGGTGGACTTCGCAGCGCGGCTCGGCGATGGCGACCGGCTGGCCGTGTACCCGAAGTTCGAGAGCCTCGATGTGACGGGGCTCCTCGCGGTGCGGCGGGAACCCCTCCGCCGGATCGCGTTCCTCCTCGATGGCCACCTCGGGAAGCTCGCCCGGTACCTGCGGCTCCTCGGGTTCGACGCCGTCCACGCCAATGGATTGCCGGACGAGGAGCTCGTCGCGGCGGCATCCCGCGAGGGGCGGATCGTCCTCACCCGCGACCGGGCGCTCCTCAAGCGCAGCATCGTCACCCATGGGTACTGGGTGCGGTCCATGGACCCCATCGAGCAAGCGCAGGAGGTCGTGCGACGGTTCGACCTCACGGGCCACGTGCGCCCGTTCACGCGCTGCCTGACCTGCGGCGGCCCCCTCGCTCCGGTAGCCAAGGAGGAGGTCGTGGAGCGGATCCCTCCCCGCGTGGCCGCGTGGCGGGACGACTACCTGCGGTGTACGGGCTGCGGGAAGCTCTACTGGGAGGGGACCCACCACCCCCGGCTCCGGGCGACAGTGGATCGGATCCTGGAGGGAAGCGCAATCAGTGCGCGAGGTCGAGGCGGAGGAGGGGGAACTCCGGGTCGTCCCGCTGGACCGTGAACCCGTGACGGAGATAGAACTCCACAGGACCGGATGGGTTCCCCGCGTTCCCCTTCCGGGCGAACGTCTCCACTGCCCTCACCCCGCGGCTATCCAATTCGCGCAGGATGTCCTGGAGGAGGAGGCTCCCCCAGCCGCGCCTCTGGTGGGCGCGGGATGGAAAGAACAGGCAGGCAAGGAAGACGGCGCCGTCGCTCACCGGGCCGGCACGGTAGGTTCGGACGTTGGGGAAGAAACCAGGGGGCGCGTACTGGGCGTAGGCCACCGCCTGCCCGCTCGTGTAAAGAAGGCGGCCGCAGTCCCCGAACTCCCTCCGCACCCGGCGGACCCAGGCGAGCTTCCTCTCGAAGTTCGCCTCCCTGTCCTCCCGGGCCGGGTCCACGAGGAGCTCCGGGTGCTCCCAGTACAGGCAGTCCTGGCAGCTCCAGGGATGGGCGCCCCACGCTGGCGCCTGCCGCAGGTTCTCCTCGGTGAGCGGCGCAACCCTGAGATCGCCGCCTCGGGGGTCATTGGCCTTCATCCCACGGAATAGGGAAAGCCCGGCAAAGAAACGAGGTGGGCAACGATCAGAACGGCCAGCAACACTGCTACGGATATGTACCATCTCGTGTGGAAGTTGCGCAAGGTCCTCTTCACTTGAGCCGGGGCTGGGGTGAACCTCATCGTAAACCCAGTAACCGCCATCCACACCAGCAAGGCCACCACCACCCAGTGCCAAACGCTCGCGTAGGACGCAAGCAGGATCCCATGTGCCAGGGCAAGCACTGTGGCCGTCATGTTGCCGAAGTAATGGACGTAGTGCCATCTTCTACCCATCGCTTTGAGCCACTGGACCTCCGCTTTGGGGAAGAACAGTTTCTGCAGGAGGTGAAGGAACGCATAGAGATTGGCGAAAACGAAGAGGAACGCCGCGACCCCGCCCAGCTCCAGGCCCACCGAAACGCTTGTTGGAACGCCTCCCATTGCACCCTCCTCGTCAGCATCTTCGAGCTTCAGAAGCTCGCCGTGAGACAGCGGGGGCATCGCGCGCCTCCCTCCCCGGCGTTCGTATGATACGAGATGTCGAGGCTAAAAGGATTCCAGCCCGGGGAGAGGCAATCATGTCCTCCAAAGTGGTAGTACTGGCGGCTCCAGGAGCGACGACCGACTTTACCGACCTGTGGGGTTGGGTCCCTCCCGATGTGCGCCAGATTTTCGATGCGGAGGACAAACGGGCGATACCTGCGATTGCCCGCGATCCTGGGTTGAGCTCGGCCATCGAGGTCGCCGTTCGGGCATTCCCCACCCGGCATCAACTCGTGGTTGCCGATAGTCGTGATATGAGCGATATTCCCGCCGAGAGCGTCCACCTCGCCGTCACCTCGCCCCCCTACTGGACCCTCAAGAGTTACCCAGAGCGCGAGGGGCAGCTCGGGCGCATCGCTGACTACGAGCGCTTCCTCGGCGAGCTTGACGAAGTCTGGCGCCACGTGTTCCGAGTCCTCGTTCCTGGAGGGCGATTGGTGATCGTGGTGGGCGATGTCTGCTTACCACGGCGTCGTTTCGGCCGGCATGCGGTGCTCCCACTCCATGCCAGTATCCAGGAACACTGCCGAGCGATCGGCTTCGACAACCTCGCCCCGATCATCTGGCACAAGATCAGCAACGCCGTGTTCGAGGTTGACACGGGTTCCCAGTTCCTCGGCAAGCCATACGAGCCGAACGCCATCATCAAGAACGACATCGAGTACATCCTGTTTCAGCGTAAACCAGGTGGGTACCGGAAGCCCAGCCATCCAGCCCGGTTGCTCTCCGTGATCCCCGAGAGCTGCCATCGCGAGTGGTTTCAGCAGATCTGGACGATCGGGGGGGCATCGACCCGCCGCCACCCGGCCCCCTTCCCCGTGGCTCTTGCTGAGCGGCTGATTCGGATGTTCTCATTTGTCGGAGACACAGTGCTAGACCCCTTCGCGGGAACCGGTACCACCAACGTCGCTGCCGCCCGGTGGGGACGTCACAGCATCGGATACGAGATCGAACCGGACTATTTCGACATCGCCTGCAGCCGCGTCGCTGAGGTGGTCCAGCCCCAGCTTCCTCTTGCCCAAGTCCCACGCCATGACCCATGATTTCTTTAGTCAGGCAGTCCGGGAGTTCTGGGCGACGCGAGATCGCCAAGCCTCATCTCAACGTCAGCGGGGTACGACCGACCGTGGGCTGCGCGCTGCGGTGACCGGCGGGCAGCAGATGAATGGATTCCGCGACACGATCGGTGAGCTGATGGTAAAGGCCGTGGCCCCTGCTGACTCGATTCACACCCGACGGGGTGAGACCCATCTCCCGGGGTTCTTCCGTCGTTATGGAGGGACAACTCCTGGCGGCGCTTGAGCTCAAGGCTCAAGTGGGTCCCTCCTTCGCGAACAACTTCAACAGCCGCGCCGAGGAGGCCCTGGGAACCGCGCTGGACCTCTGGACTGCCTATCGGGAAGGCGCCTTTCAGACCACGCCGCGACCGTTCCTGGGGTTCTTATTCCTCCTCGAAGATGCTCCCGAGTCACGCACTCCGGTAAGTGTTCGGGAACCGTATTTTCCAGTGTTCGCCGAATTTCGGGATGCTTCCTACGTGAAGCGTTATGAGCTCCTGTGTCGAAAGATGGTGTTGGCGCGCCACTATACGGCGGCCTGCTTTCTGGTAGCGGACCGAAAAAAGGCGAATCGCCAGGAGAACTACTTTGAGCCGGCTGGAGACCTCTCTGCTCAGGTGTTCTTGTCCGAACTGCTCCGGCACATCCTCCGGCGGTGAAGGGATGGAGCGTTAGGCCCCTGGACCCAAAACGACCGGACGACCCGGCATCTCACAGTGGACGAAGAATTCGCGGTTGCCGGCGGGTCCGAGGAGGGGGGAGGGGACGGTCCCGTGCACGGTCCAGCCCAAGCCGTTACGGGCGAAGTCGGCGATCCCCCCTACGACCGCCTCGTGCACAGCCGGGTCGCGCACCACACCACGGCGCACCGCTCCCCTCCCCGCCTCGAACTGGGGCTTGATGAGGGCGATCACGTCCCCCCCTGGCCGGACGATCGCCCCGAGCGGGGGAAAGATGAGGCGCAGCGAGATGAACGACACATCCACCGTGGCGAGGTCCACGGGCTCACCGATGTCCTCAGGCCGAAGGTAGCGGGCGTTCACCCCCTCCCGCACGACAACCCGCGGGTCGTTTCTGAGCCCCCACGCGAGTTGGCCCCGTCCCACATCCACCGCGTACACCCGTTCTGCCCCGCGCTGCAGGAGGCAGTCCGTGAACCCGCCAGTCGAGGCCCCCACATCGAGGCACACCTTCCGTTGGGGGTCCACCCCGAACGCGGCGAGCGCGGCCGCGAGCTTGTCCCCGCCGCGGGAGGCGTACCGAGGAGGGGTGGACACCTCGATCACAGCATCGAGCGGGACCTCTGTTCCCGGCTTGTCGCGGAGGTCCCCGGCCACGCGCACCCGGCCGGCGCGGATGAGGGCCTGAGCCTGGGCCCGCGACGGGGCGTAGCCCCGCGCGACGAGGAGGAGGTCCAGCCGCTCTTTCCCTCCCTTCATCGCCTCGCCGCGCGCGGACTTATCCCCTCCCAGCCACGGCCTCCCTCGCCCGCGCGCGGTTGAACGCAGAGAGCCCGTCGGCGAGGACTGCGCACGCCCGCCGCAGGTCGTCCACCTTGAGGACGTACGCCCCACGGGCCTCGTCCTTCCCGAGCCCCGGCGTCACGTAGAACCCGCTTCCCGGGGCGAGCATCACCGTCTCCGGGCCGGGGTAGTCGGTGAGCATCCACCGGATGAACGCCTCGGAGTCCTCCACCGGGAGGCCCATCATCACGTAGAACGCCCCCTCCGGGACGCGGAACGTAATCCCGGGGATGTCAAGGAGTTCTTTGCAGAACAGGTCCCTCCGCGTCCGGTACTCCCCGATCATCTCCTCAACCGCGGCCCGGTGGTCTGGATCGGCCATGAACGCGACGAGCCCCAGCTGCTCAAACGTGGGAGCGGAGAGGCGGATCGTGGCGCACTTGTTCGCCGCGGCCATCACGTCCTTGTTGCGGGACACGAACGCCCCAATCCGGGCCCCGCACGCCGACAGCCTCTTCGAGACCGAATCCACGAGGATCGCCCGATCGCGGACCTCGGAAAAGGTGAGGAGGCTGGTGTGCCCTCCCTCGTACACGAACTCCCGGTACACCTCGTCGGAGATGATGAACAGATCGTGCCGCAGCGCGATATCCACCACCATCTCCAGCTCTGCCTTCGTGTACACGACCCCGGTCGGGTTCCCGGGATGGGAGAAGAGGATCGCCTTCGTGCGCGCGCCGATGAGGGCCTCGATCTCCTGGCGCGGGGGGAGGTGGAACCCGTCCTCGCGGCAGGTGGTGATGGGCACGATCTCGACGTTGGTGAGCCGCGCGTACCCGAGGTAGTTCGGGTAAAACGGCTCGGGGACGAGGACCTGGTCCCCTGGATCGCAGGCGATGGTGAGGGCGAACGTGACCCCCTCCGAGCCGCCGATCGTGATGAGGATCTCCTCCTTGGCCACCTGGAGGCCACACTCCCCGTAGTAGCGGGCGAGGGCCTCCACGGCCTCCGGGATCCCGGGGGACGGGGCGTAGTCGAGCACCTTGACCTGGGCCTCGTGGATCCCGCGCATGAACGCAGCCGGGGTGGGGATGTCCGGCTGGCCGATGTTCAGGTGGTACACCTTCTTCCCCCGCTTCTTCGCCTCAACAGCAAGGGGGTACAGACGGCGGATGGGTGAAGCGGGGGCAGCGACGCTGCGGGCAGAGAGCTTAGGCATGATCGAGAACCCACACCTCCTTTCTGGTGGGCAAATCAGCAGGGGTGATCGTCACCTCGGACTTCTTAACGCGCTTGATGGGCAAGCCGACCTCGTCCAGAAACTCGTCCACCGGCCGGATCGGCCAGTCCTTCACGACCTCGGTGCGGTAGTGCATCGGGATCACAACCTTGAGCTTGGGGAGCGACCGCACGACCTCGCTCGCCTCCTTGGCCCCGATCGTGAAGTGGCCGCCCACGGGGAGCAAGGCCACCTCTACATCCTGGAGGGGCTTGAGCTGCTCCGCATTCAACGTGTGGCCGAGGTCGCCGAAGTGGGCCAGGGTCACCCCGTCCACCGCGAACCGGAAGATGACGTCTTGGCCCCGGTCGCGGCCCCCCTTCGCATCGTGGAACGCCGCGATCCCGCGGAACGCGATCCCACGCACCACCTTCTCCCCAATCCCGCGCACCACCTCCGGCGATCCCGTCACCCGTCCTACCGCGTTATGGTCAAAGTGATCGTGGGACACGGTCACGATGTGGGCCGGTCCCTCCGGCGCCTTGTAAGGGACCTTCTCCTCATACGGGTCGGTGAGGATCACCGTGCCATCGCTCGCCTCGATCCGGAAGCAGGCGTGGCCCATCCACTTGAGCTTCACACCCATCACCTCCTCGCAGAGCTACTCTATCCGAGCGGGGTGGGGGCAGGCAACCGGGTGAGGGCCCGGTTCAGGAGGTGGACCACGAGGTCATCGTAGGATAGGCCAGCCGCCTGGGCGGCACGGGGAAAGAGGGACATCTCAGTGAGGCCAGGAAGGGCGTTCACCTCGAGGAGGTACGGCGTCCCATCGCGGGCGACGCGGAAGTCGGCCCGCGACAGGTCGCGACAGCCGAGGACGAGGTGGGCCTGGTGGGCGATATCCTGGATGTGAGCGGTGAGGTCGGGGGAAAGCTCGGCTGGGCAAAAGACCGCGCAGCCCCCCGGCGTGTACTTTGCTGTCCAATCGAACAGGTCGCCCTCCCGCGGCCTGATCTCGACGAGGGGCAACGCCACCGCCTCTCCGTCCCGGTCGAGGATCGAGGCGGTGACCTCGCGACCGGGGATGAACCGCTCGGCGAGGAACTCCCCGTACCGGGCCAGGAGCGCACTCGCCGCCTGTTCGAGCTCCGCTCGGTCCCGGACGAGGTGTACCCCCACGCTCGACCCCTCCCGCCGCGGCTTGAGGACGAGCGGGTACCCGAGCTCCGCCGCTCGGGCGAGGGGATCCCCGCCGGTGCAGAGAGCCCACGCTGGGACAGGGAGGCCCTTTCCCTGGAACGCCTTGCGGGACTCGCTCTTATCCATCGCGAGCGCCGCGGCCAGCGGCCCCGACCCCACGTACGGTTTCCCCATGAGGTCGAGGAGGAGCTGTACAGTGCCGTCCTCGCCCGCCCCCCCATGGAGGATGTTGAACACGGCCGCGAACGGGGCCAACCGTTGGG
>Ga0265295_1009801_pt1 | contig 10135 bp, 11 predicted proteins | sample Munlansysbiofilm_FD_192503 | JGI IMG/M metagenome (GOLD analysis project Ga0265295, IMG submission 192503) | Leachate microbial communities from a municipal landfill in Southern Ontario, Canada - Methane capture system biofilm | ecosystem: Engineered > Solid waste > Landfill > Unclassified ...
AGTAGCAATATTACAATAGGTTTTGGTGCAGGTCAAAGTCCACTGGTAAACAATAAGCACAGGAGTTTAATGATGGGTATGAATAGCAATTTTCCAACGGAATGACGATGCAACAACAAAACTTTGGCGGTGTGCATAACCAGCCCAATAAACTGCTCTACAACGGCAAAGAGTTGCAGGACGATGAGCTGGCTGGCGTGAGCTTGGATTGGTATGATTATGGGGCGAGGTTTTATGACCCGCAAATTGGGCGGTGGCATGTGCCGGATCCAATGGCAGATGAAAGAACTTGGGTAAGTACGTATAATTATACACAAAATAATCCGCTCAATAGAATCGACCCAAATGGGGCTTTGGATGACGGTTATAAGGATATGCAAGGCAATTACAAATGGTTTGATGATGAAACAGCAGATGTTATTGGGAGGGACGATAAACTTTGGGAAAAAGTCACAGATAATAGAAGCATTTTTGATATGGCGTCTGCGGGAATGTTGGATAATGTTCCTGAACCAGGTGAACCAGGAGAAATTAAGCCATACAGTCCAAATATTTTTGAACAAGCTGAAGAATATATTAATTCTCCAAGTTCCATGCCTGGCGAAGCTACTGGTAAGTTTGCCCTCGGAGTTCTATATGGAGTTGCTGATGATATTATGGTGTATGGTACTAATTTAGTTTTAGGCCCATCAAAAGCAAGGCATTTGAACAATTCTGGTGCAAATAGATCTGAGATTACAAATTCAGGATTAAATACAATAACAACTTTTGTTCCTGTGGGCTCAGTTGGTAAAGGTATTGGAATAGGGAAGCAAACAGTAAATGCTTCTAAGTTTGGATCTCTTTTTAAAGGAGAAAGTGTATTAAAGGGACCTCATCAGCTTCGGGGTTTAAACAATAGAAAATACAATCATACAATAAGGACAAATAATTCTTTTAATTCAATTTTTCCGTATTTTAATTTACCTCCTCTATTGTTAAATCCAAGCACTAATACAAATCAAAACAAATAGCACATGTTTTACGGGTCAATTATAGCAAGATTTTTTGGAGTATTGATTGTTTTGATTTTACGTTTCTTTTACTCTATACTATCAGGAAATAAAATAAAGTCATTTTCTGAAATATGGAAAGGCCCTGATTACGATGACTTAGCAGATAATGCTTCGTATGAAATGAAGTTTATAATAATTGGAGTTGTTTTTATCTTTGTGGCTTCTTGGTTTTTAATGAAAATACATTTGTAACTAAAGCCTATAACAATAGAAGCCTCGGAAGTTCCAAGGCTTTTTTATGTCCTAAAACTTAGCCTTTCCATCCAACAAATCCTTCATCCGCTTTTTGGTCAGCATTGAATTAATAATCTTGACAAGTGTGTGTTTTTTCTTTCTTGTACAAGTTCGTTGATGAGTATCAACTTTATGCTGAACCATAAGTTGTGGTTTTGCAGCATACTAAACCCCGCCATGCGAAGCCATGTCATAGCCGCTTACAAACTCCGCAAAACCGTAACCTCCTGGAACACAACAGCTGACGGCACGACAGATTATTCCGGGAACTTTTTATGCCGGAATAGCGCATTAAGTTGTATTTTTACGCCTGTTGGAAAAATTGTTCCTATGCAGTATAACGATGAAACTTTCTGGAAACACGAATACAACCTAACTGATCACTTAGGCAATGTACGCGTGGTATTTGCAGCCCATAGCCACGGCCAGCCCGAAGTGATGCAGCAAACCAGCTACTATCCCTTTGGGATGACACTGCAACAACAAAACTTTAGTGGCTTGCTTAACCAACCTAATAAACTGCTATACAACGGCAAAGAGTTACAGGACGATGAGTTGGCAGGTGTAAGTTTGGATTGGTATGATTTTCATGCGCGCTTTTACGACCCGGCAATCGTAAGAACCACAACGCAAGACCCAATGGCTGAAAGCTTTTTTAGTGAATCACCTTACAGCTTTATGGGTAACAATCCAATCATGTTTACAGATGAAACTGGAATGAACTATGACTGGTTTCAGAATGAAAAAACTGGGGATGTTTATTATAATAGTGAGATGCGAAAAGGCGATGAAGGAACTGGTGCAATGACAGGAGAGGGATGGAAACATATGGGAGAAAATGAAATGTTCTCAGATGGTTCCCCAATGAGTTCAGACGCATCAATACTTATGCAAAATCAGAATTTGGGAAATGTATCGATGACCTCAAATTATGATAAGTCACAGGTGTTTGTGGATGCTAAAGTGACAAGTGTTACAATGACAGGTTCGTTTAAAGGAGACAACGCTCAAAAACTGATGGGTGGCTTGAGGTATGACTTTAAACCTGTACTTTTTAAATATCATAGCGATGTAACAACAGAGTATCATCCGGAACCACATGGACAAGTTACATTCACTCATGACAACAGCCGAGTAGAAGGTGTATTGTCATCAAGATATATATCACAAGATTTGGTATTGAAAAGTACACAAACATTAGGAAATTATAAGAAACCTTTATCTCCTGTTACAAAATCATTTGGCCCTATGTATTCCACGAGAGAACAATCATGGACAATACGACAAAACGTTTACGGCACACATGCTTTTGGACGTAAATTTGGCATGACAATTAATACGCTTCAAAAAATTGTTCCTTGGAAAGGTGTCTATGAAGACCTGTGGAAAAACGCTCTAAATAAATAATCAAAACATGAGAAATATAATAAAACTGCCGCTTTTGGTTATGGTACTGACTGTAGCTTGTCAAAATGTTGACATTAGAAAAAAAATGCAGAAAGATTATAAACAAAGTGTACAGTTTTTTGAAAAAGATTTAGTTAGTCATTTTCCTGTTGAATTACCTGACAGTTGCAGTTTTGGAGCTACAGTTCCCCAAAAGAATACCTTGAAAATGTTTGGTTTTGGTGTTGATGGAATGCTTTTATGGAAAACTTATTCTTTATCCCAATATAAAGCCACAGCATCGCAGCTTAAAGATTTACCAAATTCCACTTATTCAGCCAATGACAGCAGTTTACTGTTAGTTTTCTCATATAGTGATGAAATAGAAATCGTAGGAGAGATATACAGAGACCAGGAATCACCAGAACGTCAGGCACTCGCAACACATAATGTGAGCAAAGCAAGCAGCTTACCTGTTCCGCTTTTTGAAATAGACCAGTACAAAGGCAATACCATGAGTGGATTAACAGAAGACTTTAAACTGTATGTATTAGATGCCAAGCCGGGCAAATATATAGATGAAGAATATTTACAGGAATGTGAATGTTTACCTGGAAAATGGAAACACGGCTATTCAAAAGGCGTTGCTCTGAGTGATGAAAAACAAGTAGTAATTTATTGGTTAATTGTCTGGTAGAAAATAATATTGAGAAGAAATAGTGAAAGCCTCGGGAAACCGGGGCTTTTTCACATCAAACTAATCTTGGCACTTTTAATAAAGTGGTCAAGGGTAAGGAGAATAGAACTGCGTTCTTTCTCCGGCAGCCTGGCAATATCCTGCAATCGTTGGAGCATTTTTTTATCCTTGAACAAATCCGATTGTTCATTTTCCCCAAGCAAGTAACCTATCGTAGTGCTTAAAATCTGCGCCAGTTTTTTAGCCGCATCAATGTCAGATATAGCAGAGAGGCCTGTATGTCCTATTTGAAAAACCTGTTCTACTACCAGACAGTCCCGCTGCTGTCAGACAGACTTGTTAGAACAATTCGAGAGTGCCAGAAAGTTCACGGGCTTTAATTGACGATTGGGTTTTATCTCCCGCGTATCTCGTTTGATCCCCGCTGAAATTTTTTCATCTTAGTTTGTGCCATCACCAGGAAGCTGTTCATCTGCGGTAATCCTTGCTATCAGCGGGAAACGCTTATTGCTTTTTTCATGCTTTATAAGTAGATCACGAAAAACCAGAGGTCTGAAAAGATAAAATCTAAAAAAAAACTATGAAAGTGTTGTAGGATAAAAAAAAGTTTTTACCTTTGCAGCCCCAAAACGATGGGACAGATAAAGTGTCTGTAAACGATATAGTTAAAGGAACCTGATAAGCTAAAACGGAATAGGTTTCTTCACGCAAGAGAGCAGCCAAGCTGTAATTTATAATAGGCGTGTGTTTTGACAACCTTCTTCGCAAGGCTCATCCCTCCTTCAACTACATCCCGGAAACATAGAAATTAATTTGAGACAAAGTATTGTTTATTAAATAATTTGTAATACTTTTGCGCTCCCAAATTTGGGATAAATTAACAATAAATTAAATAGTTTAAAATGCCGACTATTCAACAATTAGTGCGAAAAGGACGCCAAAAACTGGTTGATAAAAGTAAGTCCCCTGCATTGGATTCATGTCCGCAACGCCGTGGTGTTTGCGTAAGGGTTTACACTACAACGCCTAAGAAACCTAATTCAGCCATGCGTAAAGTGGCCAGGGTTCGTTTGACCAATGGTAAGGAAGTGAATGCTTATATCCCCGGTGAAGGTCATAATTTACAAGAGCACTCCATTGTAATGATCAGAGGTGGACGTGTTAAGGATTTACCAGGTGTAAGGTACCACATCATTCGTGGAGCACTTGATACATCAGGTGTTGAAGGCCGTACACAGCGTCGTTCAAAATATGGCACAAAGCGCCCTAAGAAAAAATAAAATAGACATTAAGTTTCGTTAGACTAAGATTTCTATCAAATGAGAAAAGCTAAACCAAAAAAGAGAATAATTCTTCCCGATCCAAAATTCGGTGATGTGTTGGTTACAAAGTTTGTAAACAACCTCATGCTACAGGGAAAGAAAAACCTTGCTTACCAGGTCTTTTATGAAGCCATGGAAATAGTAGGTAACAAAACAGGAGAGGACGCCGTTGAAGTGTGGAAAAAAGCACTTGCCAACGTAACACCTGCTGTTGAGGTTAGAAGCCGCCGTATTGGTGGTGCTACTTTCCAGATCCCTTCAGAAATCAGACCTAGCCGTAAAATGTCTATTGGCATGAAAAACCTGATTCGGGTTGCCCGCAAGCGTCACGAAAAGTCGATGGGTCAAAAATTGGCCGGCGAAATTACAGCAGCTTATAAAGAAGAAGGTACGGCATTTAAGAAAAAAGAAGATACGCATAGAATGGCAGAAGCCAACAAGGCTTTCTCTCATTTTAGATTCTAAAATAGCCCTATAATATTTACATGGCAGAAACTAAAACCATACACAATCTCCTACGTACGCGCAATATCGGCATTATGGCCCATATTGATGCCGGCAAAACTACTACTACCGAACGTATTCTTTATTATACAGGTCGCAGTCATAAGCTTGGCGAAACCCACGAAGGATCGGCTACCATGGACTGGATGGTTCAGGAGCAAGAGCGTGGTATAACCATTACATCGGCTGCTACTACAGTTTTCTGGGATTTTAAAGACGAGAAATATAAGATCAATATCATTGATACCCCCGGCCACGTTGACTTCACTGTTGAGGTTGAGCGTTCATTACGTGTACTTGATGGTGCTGTAGCATTATTTTGTGCAGTAGGTGGGGTAGAGCCTCAATCAGAAACAGTTTGGCGTCAGGCAGATAAATATAAAGTTCCAAGACTTTGTTTTGTGAACAAAATGGATCGCGCCGGAGCCGACTTTTTTGGCGTACTCACCCAGATCAGAGAAAGATTGGGTGCCAATCCTATCCCGCTTCAAATACCCATTGGTGAAGAAGAGAACTTTACCGGTATTGTGGATTTGATTCTTAACAAAGCATTTATTTGGGACGATAGCTCTAAAGGTGTGGTGATGGTCGAAATACCAATCCCTGCTGACCTTATATCAACTGTTGAAGAATATCGTCAGAAACTTATTGAAGCTGTTGCCGAAGATAGTGATGAGCTGTTGGAGAAATTCATGGAAGATCCTGATAGCATCACTGTAGAAGAAATTATTGCTCAGATTCGTAAAGCTACCGTTGAAATGAGAATTTCGCCGGTAATGTGTGGATCTGCTTTCAAGAATAAAGGTGTGCAAATGCTGATCAACGGTGTTGTTCAATATTTGCCTAGTCCATTGGATGTTGATGCTGTAACTGGCATTAACCCCAAAACAGATAAAGAAGAGATACGTAAAGTAAGTGATGATGAGCCATTTAGTGCATTAGCATTCAAAATTGCAACCGATCCTTTTGTGGGTCGCATTGCATTTTTCCGTGTCTATAGCGGTGTGCTCGAGTCAGGTTCCTATGTTTTGAATGCTTCAACAGGAAAAAAAGAGCGTATCTCACGTATCATGCAAATGCATGCTAACAAGCAAAATCCGCTTGATCGCATCGAAGCTGGTGATATTGGTGCTGCTGTTGGATTTAAAACAATCCGCACAGGCGATACCCTTTGTGTTGAAAATCGTCCAATTTTATTGGAATCAATGACATTCCCTGAACCTGTAATTAGCGTTTCTATCGAGCCTAAAACCCAGGCTGATATGGACAAGATGGGAATGGCTTTGTCGAAACTTGCTGAAGAAGATCCAACTTTCCGTGTGAAGACTGACGAAAATTCAGGACAAACGATTATTTCGGGAATGGGCGAACTGCATCTGGAAGTACTCATCGATCGTATGAGACGTGAGTTTAAAGTAGATGCTAACCAAGGTCGTCCGCAAGTTGCTTATAAAGAGGCTATTACAGCTACAGCGCATCATCGCGAGGTATATAAGAAACAAACTGGTGGTAGAGGTAAGTTTGCCGATATCATTTTTGAAATCAGTCCTGCTGACGAAAACGTTGTAGGCTTACAGTTTGTTGATGAAGTAAAAGGTGGTAATATTCCCCGTGAATTTATTCCAGCTATTCAAAAAGGATTTAGAGAATCAATGTCAAATGGTGTTTTGGCCGGCTTCCCGGTTGACAGCATCAAAGTAAGGTTGCTCGACGGTTCGTTCCATGCTGTGGATAGCGATGCATTATCATTTGAAATGGCAGCCAGAATGGGTTATAAAGAATCCTGTCGTAAAGCCAAATCAATATTGCTAGAGCCTATTATGAAGGTAGAAGTAATGACTCCTGATGATTATCTGGGAGATGTTACGGGCGACCTTAACAAACGCAGGGCTATACTTCGTGAAGTGGTTGCTAAGGCTGCAGGACAAATCATCAAAGCCGATGTACCACTTTCCGAAATGTTTGGTTATGTAACAACTTTACGTAGCTTATCGTCAGGACGTGCAACATCCAGCATGGAATTCAGTCATTATGCTTCAGCACCAGATCATGTTGCCGAAGAGGTAGTGAATAAAGCTAAAGGAATAATTAAATAATAGTAAACAATAATAATTCTTCAACGTGAGCCAAAGGATTAGAATAAAATTAAAGTCGTACGATCATAACCTGGTTGATAAATCAGCTGAGAAGATTGTAAAGACGATCAAGACAACTGGAGCTGTGGTAAACGGACCAATTCCGCTTCCAACAGACAAGAGGATTTACACTGTGTTGCGTTCAACTTTCGTACACAAAAAGTCAAGAGAACAATTTGAGCTCTCGTCCTATAAGCGCCTGCTCGATATTTACAGCTCGACTTCACAAACGATCGACGCATTGATGAAGCTGGAGCTTCCAAGTGGTGTAGAAGTAGAAATTAAAGTTTGACCTGCTAATTTTTAGCAAGAAACAATAAAGGAAAGTAACATGTCAGGAATACTTGGAAAAAAGGTAGGTATGACCAGCATTTTCGACGCTAACGGGAAGAATATTCCGGTTACCGTGATAGAAGCCGGTCCTTGTATAGTGACCCAGATCAGAACCAAAGAGGTAGATGGTTATGATGCTGTTCAGCTTGCTTATGGTGAGAAGAAAGAAAAGCAGACCACAAGTGCCTTGAAAGGGCATTTTGAAAAGGCTGGTACAACACCAAAACTATATGTCTCAGAATTTACACGTTTCGAGAAAAAGAAATCACGGGGCGAAGTAGTTACTGTGGATGTATTTATTGAAGGTGAATATGTTGACGTAGTTGGTACTAGCATTGGTAAAGGTTTTCAGGGAGTTGTAAAACGCCACGGTTTTAGTGGTGTTGGGCAGGCCACACACGGTCAGCACAACAGGTTAAGAGCTCCCGGCTCTATTGGTGCCGCTTCTTATCCTGCACGCGTTTTTAAAGGAATGCGTATGGCCGGACGTATGGGTGGTGAAAGGGTTAAGTTGATAAACCTGGAGATTGTAAAGATCATACCCGAGAAGAATTTGATATTGGTTAAAGGTGCTGTACCAGGCCCTAAAAACGGATTTTTAAAAATTGAAAGATGGAATTAGTAGTTCATAGGATCAGCGGCGAAGCGACAGACAGAAAAGTGTCGTTGCATGATGACATCTTTGGTATTGAGCCCAATGACCACGCTATCTATCTGGATACAAAATTGTATCTGGCTAACCAGCGTCAAGGCACTCATAAATCAAAGGAGCGCAACGAGATCGCCGGAAGTACTCGTAAGATTAAGAAGCAAAAAGGAACAGGAACTGCTCGTGCCGGTAGCATTAAGTCGCCAATATTTAGAGGTGGTGGGCGTATTTTTGGCCCACAGCCACGCGACTATTCTTTTAAACTGAATAAAAAGGTTAAAAAGTTAGCGCGTAAATCTGCATTGGCTTATAAAGTTAAAGAACTGCAAATTGTTATTTTGGAAGACTTTACTTTTGACGCTCCAAAAACAAAAAACTTTGCACAGATCCTTAGTAGTTTTGAGTTGCAAGGTGCTAAGAGTTTGTTTGTGATGCCAACCAACGACAGTAATGTTGTTTTGTCTTCACGCAACTTGCAGCGCACCAAAGTGGTTACAGCCAACAGCCTGAATACTTTTGACATTTTGAATGCCAAAAAGCTATTTGTGGCAGAGAGCTCACTGAAAACGATCGAGGAAATACTAGCGTAGTTACGAATATAAAAACGGAAAAGACAATGAATATCATTCAGAAACCGGTAATTACGGAAAAAATGACCGCACAAGGCGAGAAGCTGAACCGGTATGGTTTTATTGTTGATAGGCGTGCCAACAAACTTCAAATCAAAAAAGCTGTTGAAGAGCTTTATGGTGTAGAGGTGGCTGCAGTCAACACAATGAATTACGAAGGAAAGCGTAAGTCGCGTTTTACAAAGACCGGTGTCATTGCCGGGAAAATGAATGCTTTTAAAAAAGCTGTCGTGACTATCGCTGAAGGTGAAACTATTGATTTTTTTAGCAACATTTAGATAAATGGCTTTAAAGAAGTATAAACCCACAACTCCTGGGCAGCGCTTTAAACTAATAAGCGCATTCGACGAGATCACTACTGATAGACCGGAAAAGTCATTATTGGCTCCCGGCAAAAGGTCTGGTGGAAGAAATAAAGAAGGTAAGATGACAATCCGCAACGTTGGTGGAGGTCACAAGCAGAAATACAGAATTATCGACTTCAAACGCGATAAGGACGGTGTTCCTGGTGTGATTCAAACCATTGAGTACGATCCAAACCGTACAGCGCGAATTGCATTGGTAAACTATAAAGATGGCGAAAAGCGATATATTATTGCACCGCAAGGTCTTAAAGTAGGACAAGAAATTGTTTCTGGTCAGGGCGTAAGTCCTAACATCGGCAATACCTTGTTCCTAAGTGAAGTTCCTTTTGGTACAATGTTGCATAATATTGAGCTGCGTCCCGGACAGGGTGCTAAAATGGCACGCAGTGCAGGAAGCTACGCTCAGTTGACATCGCGTGATGGAAAATATGCCATTTTGAAAATGCCTTCAGGTGAAACACGTATGATTCTTCAAACATGTAGAGGAACAGTAGGTTCTGTATCTAACTCTGATCATAGCCTTGAAGTATCTGGAAAAGCTGGTCGCCGCCGTTGGTTAGGCCGTCGTCCTCGCGTACGTGGTGTTGTTATGAACCCTGTTGATCACCCGATGGGTGGTGGTGAAGGCCGCGCCAGTGGTGGGCAGCCACGTAGCCGTAAAGGTTTGCCTTCAAGAGGTTATAAAACACGTGCCAAAAAGAATGCTTCCGACAAGTATATTGTCGAAAGAAGGAAGAAATAAAAGTTTAATCAGGCAAGAAACATCCTTATACAATGAGTCGTTCGCTTAAAAAAGGTCCATATATCCATTACAAACTCGAAAGAA
>Ga0265295_1009803_pt1 | contig 10134 bp, 8 predicted proteins | sample Munlansysbiofilm_FD_192503 | JGI IMG/M metagenome (GOLD analysis project Ga0265295, IMG submission 192503) | Leachate microbial communities from a municipal landfill in Southern Ontario, Canada - Methane capture system biofilm | ecosystem: Engineered > Solid waste > Landfill > Unclassified ...
CAGGCAGACGATAAAGGGCTACATCATCATCACAATCCACCCCCGCTGCCCAGGCAAGCAGCTCGGCATCATCAGAAACAAGCTCACCGGCAACTGTGCGGCAACCACTGGTCACCGGCTTCATCACTCCCACGTTTATACCGTGCAATCGCAACGCCCTTGCCAAAACCGCCGTAACAATTGTTTTACCAACACCTGTATCAGTACCGGTTATAAAAAGCCCACGCTTCATCATCACTCCTTTTGTTTAAAATATTGTAATAAACTGCACTTCCAGTAGCTCCACTGTCAGGTTGCAGCTGGCTTAGCCACACCGTATCCTGCTCAAATGCCACTTCAGCAGCTCGGGGAAAAGCAAAGCCGGCATTTTCGCAGATTATTGGAGGTTCAGGACTTGTGGTGTACGAAGGTTACGGTAACGGCTGGATGTGACGAGGGGTTGAAGCCAGTCATCTTGACCATGCGTTGGAAAGCAACTCCGCCTGCTTCAACACCAGTTCGATAGCGGCCTTGACGGCGGCGAAGAAGGCAATTTCGGTGCGTAGCGCGGCAGCTTCATCCAGCGTGCTGCACAGGGAAAACACCTTGCTCACGGCCAGCATGGCGTCGAGGAAACGCTGCTTGCCGTCCTTCAGTCCCAGGATGTGATTGGCCACTGGCACCAACAGTTGCAGTGCATCAGTTTCGAACCCGCTGTAGTCGAAGCCGTGCATCAGCCCGCGCACGATGTCCAGCTTCTCCAGCAGCACCGCCAGGGCCTCGGCCGCGTTGTGCGCCGGGTCGCCCTTGCCCTTGGATTCGGTATAGGTTTTGAGCGCCGCTTTCAGTTCGTTGGCAATGCCGATGTAGTCCACCACCAACCCACCGGGCTTGTTGCGGAACACCCGGTTGACGCGGGCAATGGCCTGCATCAGGTTGTGGCCCTTCATGGGCTTGTCCACGTACATGGTGTGGCAGCAGGGCGCGTCGAAGCCGGTCAGCCACATGTCGCGCACGATCACCAACTTCAACGGGTCGGCCGGGTCCTTGAAACGCTTTTCCAGGCGTTTCTTCACCTGCTGGCTGTACAGATGCGGCTGCAGCAAGGGCTTGTCCGCCGCCGAGCCGGTCATCACCACCTTGATCGCGCCCTTTTCCGGGTCGGCGTCGTGCCAGTCCGGGCGCAGGGCAACGATGGCCTTGTACAGCTCGGCGCAGATGTCGCGGCTCATGCAGACGATCATCGCCTTGCCTTCCAGCGTGGCCGTGCGCGTCTCGAAATGCTGCACCAGATCCGCCGCCACCTGCTCCAGGCGCGGCTGCGCACCCACTAGCTTGGTCAGCGCCGCCCAATCGCTCTTGGTCTTTTCACGGGCGGTAACGTCTTCCTCGTCCTCGATGACCTCATCCACCTGGGCATTGAGTGCGTCGATCTCCGCCTGGTTCACGTCCAGCTTGGCCAGGCGGCTTTCATAGAAGATCGGCACCGTGGCGCCGTCATCCACCGCGTCCTGGATGTCGTAGATGCTGACGTAATCGCCGAACACCGCCCGCGTGTCCTTGTCTTCCAGGGCGATGGGCGTGCCGGTGAAGCCGATGAAAGTGGCATTGGCCAGCGCGTCGCGCATGTGCTTGGCGTGGCCAAACACATACTTGCCGGTCCTGGTATCCAGCCGTCCCTTCATGCCGTACTGGCTGCGGTGCGCTTCGTCGGAGATCACCACGATATTGCTGCGATCCGACAGCAGGGGGTGCTGCTCCTCATCATCCAGCAGGGCGAACTTCTGCACCGTGGTGAAGATGATGCCGCCAGCCTCGCGCGAAGCCAGCATCTCGCGCAGTTCCTCGCGGCTGCCAGCCTGCACCGGCGTCTGCCGCAGCAGGTCTTCGGCGGCGCAGAAGGTGCCGAACAACTGCCCGTCCAGATCGTTGCGGTCGGTCACCACCACCAGCGTGGGGTTCTTCATCTCCGGTTGCTGCAACAGCTTGCCCGCGTAACAAGCCATGGTGATGCTCTTGCCCGAGCCTTGCGTATGCCACACCACACCGGCCTTGCGGCTGCCGGGCTGCACCTCCTTGCCATAGGTGGCGCGCGGCTCCTGCACTTGCAGCATTCCCTTGTTCGGGTTGCTGGCGGCGATCACCGTCGCCTTCACCGCCTCGCGCACCGCATGGAACTGGTGGTAGCCCGCAATCTTCTTGATGATCTGGTCGGCGTCCTGCTCGAACAGCACGAAGTGGCGCACGTAGTCGAGAAACAGCGCAGGCTCGAAGAAGCCGCGCACCAGCGTTTCCAACTCGAATTCCAGTCGCGGCCGGTCATCCTCGTTGGCAATCGCCCGCCAGGGTTGCATACGTTCCTGATTTGCCGTCAGCGAACCCAGTCGCGCCGTGAAGCCATCGCTGACCACCACCGCCACGTTGGTGTTGAACAGGTCGCTGATCTCTTCCTTGTAGGTCTGGATCTGGTTGAAGGCATCCCAGATGTCGGACTGCTCGTTGGCCGGGTTTTTCAGCTCGATCACCGCCAGCGGCAGGCCGTTGACGAAGGCCACCAGGTCGGGGCGGCGCGGCTGCTTGGTGCCGGTGACAGTGAATTGGCTGACCAACAGGAAGTCGTTGTTGCGTGGCTCTGCGAAGTCGATCAGGTTGACCAGGTCGCTAATCTTTCTCCCCTCTCCATCAGGGAGCGGGGTCGGGGGTGAGGGCGCAAACTCAACCGGAATACCGGCCAGCAGCAACCGATGGATGCGGCGGTTGCGAGCGATCAGCAGCGGCTCGTTCACCGTCAGCAGTTCATGCGCGGCTTGCTCCAGCGCGGCGGCGGGGATGTGCGGGTTGATGCGGGTGAGTGCAACCAACAAGCGTTCGCGCAGCACCACCTGACGGTAATCGGTGCGGGCGGGGCTGTCGCCATCCGGCGCCATGTCCGGGCCATTGACGTACTGCCAGCCCAGCTCGCCAAACCAGCCGATGGCGGCGGTTTCGAGTTGTTGTTCGGTGATGCTCAAACCCTCACTCCTTCATCCGTCTTCAGCAGCACGAAGTGCTCGATCAACCGCACCATCAACTCCTTGTGTGCAGGCAGGCTTTCGGCCACCAGCAGCGCCAACGCCACCAGCGTGTTGTCGTTGATGAGTTGTTCCACTGGCCGCGCCAGCAAATGTTGGTTCAAGCGCAAATACCACAGGAACAGAAACGACCCCGTGCGCTTATTGCCATCGGCCAGCGGGTGGTTCTTGATGACGAAATACAGCAGATGCGCCGCCCGGCTGGCCACGTTGGGGTAGAACAAGTCGCCGCCAAAGCCTTGCTCGATGGTGGCGATGGCCGAGGCCAGCCCCTCGCCGCGCAACTGGCCGAACAGTTCCGTGGCCTCGCCTTTGGCGATCAATTCCGTCTTCAGCTGCGCAATGGCGGTCAACGCATCATCCAGCGCCAGTGCCCGCATGCCGCTTTGCCGGGCGTTCTGCTCATCCAGGCTCTGCTCGTCGTAGCCTTGCAGCAGGCTCCAACTGCGGGCGTAGTCGGCAATTACCTGTAACACGGCCTGGCCCTCATCCGAAACCAGTTGCTGATTCGCCAGTGTGCGCGAGAGCAGATTCACCGCCTGCTCGAACTCGATGCCACGCTCCTGCAAGCGGCGCTCGTTCAGCGTGTAGCCCTCCACCAGATGCTGGCGCAGCACGCGGGTGGCCCATTGGCGGAACTGCACGCCACGCGGGGATTTGACGCGGTAACCCACCGAGATGATGACATCGAGGTTGTAGTGCTCAATTTCCCGCCGAACCTGGCGCTGGCCTTCCTGACGAACTATCCGGAAATTCCGGATAGTTGGCTCGCGCTCCAGTTCGCCTTCGGCGAAAACATTGCCAATGTGCTCGTTGATGGTACGGACGTCTTTATCAAACAATGCCGCCATCTGCGCCTGACTGAGCCAAACAGTGTCTTGCTCCAGCGCAACTTCTAACTGTGCGTGTCCGTCCTTGCTGGTGAAGATTTGAACCTGCTGTTTGTCCATTGTTTTACTCTCCCAGTGCCACCAAAAATTTTATGTGCAGTATCACCCAATGATTGCATGGAGGTTGTAGTGCCCAGGCTGCCGCCGCACCCAGCAGGAGCCTTCCTGACGAACTACCAAGAAATCCTCGGTAGTTGCCGGTTCAACCAACTCTTTGTCGGCGTAGATGTTTTTCAGGTACAGGCTGATGTTGTCCCTCGAGGTGCTGAACAGTTCGGCTATTTGCACTTGGCTTAACCAGACCGTCTCGCCCTCCAGCCGTACTTGCTTGATGGTAGTTTCCGACAGAAATGCCATTAATTCGCTTCCTCCACGCTTGGCTCTACAGCGTCTTTTGCGACACTGGCGTAATGAAATTTTGTGAGTTCAGAAATTAGGAGATCGTCCATTAACACCTTGATGAACAAGTCCTTGGACACCTTGGTATCAAGTATCACTTATGCGTTCAGTATCTGGAATGCGCAACTCGCCGGAGATGAGCTTGGGCAGCAGGGTGTCGCGGAGTTCTCGCAATCCCTGTATTTGTCTCTCGTTTGCCTCCAATCGCAAATGGAGGCTCGAAATATATTTTGAGAATTCAAGACATATATCAGCAGTCGCAATCACGACGTCCTTTGAGACCAGCTCCATCCAGTGGCGACGATACTCTTGGAATTTTTGCTTTTCCTTGACGGCGTAATAAACCCATATCGTGGCACGACCTCGTCCTCGGAGTGGGATTACGTTCTGGGAGATATCAAAGGGTTGGCAGGACAATTTGGTAACACATGTATGGTCACCGAAAATGAATGCAGGCTCATCGACAGATGCCTGATAAGTAGCCAAATTGTCGTGATAACCTAAAATTATTGATGCTCCTTGTTCAAAAACAGGTGTTTGACCAAACACTGAAACTTGCTCTTTCGTATATCGAGTTCTCGCTGGTAGCCGCAATAAAAGCGTTTCTACCTTTGAGATATTCCACCCCTCCGGAATTTCCCCCATCTCCGAATCCTCCATTGCATCGGGAAACAGCGCGGCGGTGGCGGCGAGTTGGTCGTGGTGTTCGCGGGGCATCTGGTCGAGTTCGGCGTCGGTCTTGCCGCTGATGGCACGCATGGCGGCGCGCAGCGGGTCTTGGCCTTGTTCGATGGCGGCGATCCTGGCTTTGACTGGGGCGAAATCGACAAACCATGACTTGAAGATGGCTTGCGCCATGGCTTCGAGGGTTTGGTTGATGCGGCGGTTGAGGTCGATCTTGTCGTCAATCGTCTGAAGAACAGCACTAATCCTCTTCTGAGCTTCAAGATTCGGAAGTAATATTTCTGCGCGCTTGAAGTCTCGCAATACCACACGCGGGATCGCAGCCCCGGAGATGAAGTTGCTCTTCAGATACGCCACTGTATCCGGTGAAGAAAGGTAGAACTTCAGAAAATTAGAATCCAAAACATCTGGATTTGGCCTCAGGATAGCAACGGACGATAGCAAAACTGCATCAAGTGGTTTATCAACAGTGCAAACTGTATCGAGTGCACTATTGCCATCCTTCGCGATTAAAACATCACCAACTTGGGGCCGACATCCTTGTTTGGCCAGATTTTCGAAATCTTCAGGAGCGATGTGTCGTGCGTCGCTGAGGTCAACACCGAACCTTGTCAAATCCTTGACAGAAGCCATAGGTTTACCGTTTGCCACGGTCTTGGGACTTTGGTGTGATCCGTCTGTAATGACTGAGCACACATCCACAAGTGTCAACGTCTGCCAATCACTCATACCCCAGCCCCGTCAGATTCTTCTTGATCTCTTCTTCCAGCTTGGCACTCTCCACAAACTGTTCTGCCAGCTGCGCTGTCAGCCGCGCCAGAACTCCATTCAATACACCGGCCATCACTCCTCACCTCCCTTCTTGATTCGCCTCTTTTTCGCCGATTCAAGTTGCTGGATGCTTTGCTCTGGCACGGGCAGGTTTTCGGGCATGGTGCCGCCGAGGTCCTGGATGGTTTGGCGGACTTTGCTGCCGACTTCATGGTGGGTCTGGTTGGCCTGGCGTTTGCCCTGCACGCCATCGCGCCGCAGTTTTTCTTCGGTTTGCGTGGCGCGGAACAGGTTGGCGGCCAGTTCGGTGCTGCCCATGTGATCGAGGATTTTCTGGCTCTTTTTCAAGCCTTTGCCGGCATGAATGTCTTTGGCACCCAGGCCGCCGTACAGCCCTTTGTAACCGTGATCCTGAAAAACTGCGTAATCCAACGGTGTTTCCACGCCCGCATCTCTGGCAGCAGCGGCGAGCTGTTTGTTGTGGGTCGCCAGTTCGTTGCGGATGGCAAGACGTTTTTCGTCTTCCGAGAGGCTGGAAAAATTGGCTTCGTCGGCCAGCTCCTGCCGCCGGGTCTGCAGGGCGAAGTAGGTTTGGCCGTTGGCGATGACGGGTTTGCTCGGGTCGCCGTTTTGCACGATCAGGTAGCAGGCGTAGCGGGAGAGGCGCACGTCTTCCACTTCGCGCAGTGCACCGGAGCCGATTTCGACCATTTTGCGGATATCCGCAAAATGGTCTTCCACGGGCTGATTGCTATGACGGCAGGCTTCTTTGGCCCTATCCAGCACCGGCAGAAAATTGCGCCATTGAGGATACTCAAGCACAGGCGCTAACTGGCGTGCCAACCAGTATTCATTGCCTTGCCCATCCAACTGCCGAATACCATCGAAGGTGGTATGGTGCTGCTGGTCAATGTGTTTTTTGCTCATGGTTATTGCCCTCCATAGCCCAGGTTTGCCAGGTTCCGTTTGATCGCCGCCTCCAGATTCGCGCTCTCCGCAAACTGTTCTGCCAGTTGAACCGTCAGCCGCTGCATCTTCTCGGCAAAGGGTTCGTCATCGTCCTCCTGCTCCGCCGCGCCCACATAGCGGCCCGGCGTCAGCACATGCTCGTGTTTGCGCACATCGTCCAGCGTAGCGGAGTAGCAGAAGCCAGCCACGTCCTCGTACCCCTCTCCCTGCTGCCAGCCATGGAAGGTATCAGCGATTTTCTGGATATCGTCCGGTGTGAAGTCACGCAGCACGCGGTCTTTCATGTAGCCCATCTGTCGGGCGTCGATGAATAGGAACTCACCGCGCCGGTCGCGCTTCTTCTTGTCCAGCGCCAAGCCGTTCTGTTTGTCACGGGTCAGGAACCAGATGCAGGCTGGTATCTGGGTATTGGTGAACAACTGGCCGGGCAGCGCGACCATGCACTCGACGTAGTCGTCCTCGACCAGCCGTTTGCGGATGTCGCCCTCGTTGTTGGTGTTGGAACTCATGGAGCCGTTGGCCAGCAGCAGCGCCATGCTGCCGGTAGGCGCGAGGTGCCAGAGCATGTGCTGCAACCAGGCGAAGTTGGCGTTGCCCTGCGGCGGCGTACCGGCGATCCAGCGCGGGTCGTTGGCGAGCTTTTCGTTCCACCATTCCTTCATGTTGAAGGGCGGGTTGGTCATGACGAAATCGGCGCGCAGGTCCGGGTGCAGGTCGTTCAGCAGCGTGTCGGCCGGGGCACCGCCAAAGTTGAAGTCGATGCCGCGAATGGCCATGTTCATTGCAGCCAGCCGCCAGGTGGTGGGGTTGCTCTCCTGCCCGTAGACGCTGATGTCGCGCTTGGCGTTTCTGATTTGACCGGCGTGGCGTTCGACAAATTCTTCGCTCTGCACGAAGAAGCCGCCGGAGCCCATGGCCGGGTCGTAGACGCGGTCCTTGAACGGCTGGAGCATTTCCACGATGAGGGTGACGATGGCCTTGGGTGTGTAGTACTGGCCGCCTTTTTTGCCTTCGGCCAGGGCAAACTGGCCGAGAAAGTATTCGTAGACGTGGCCGAGGATGTCCTTGGATTTCAGGTCCAGCGGCTGGCCCTTGTATTCGCGGGCAGCGAAGTCGGTATCAGAGAAGTGGCTGATCAGCCCGGCCAGCTTGCTGGAGTCGAGCTGCACGCGGGCGAAGTCCTTGTTGAGCACGTTCTTCAGGCGGGCGTTCTCGCGCTCGACGGCTTCCATGGCGTTGTCGATCAGCCAGCCGACCGAGCGCATTTCCTCTGGCTCGTCCTTGCCGGGCTTGTTCCAAGGCAACGCCGCCTTGGGCGGCAGTTGCGCGCAATCGCGCAGGGTTTGCCAGCGCGCTTCCACAGGCACCCAGAACACGTTCTTCTCGGTGTAGTAGTCGCGTACTTCCAGCTCGGCGGCGATGTTGTCTTCGTACTCCTGAGTACCTGCGCCGCCGTATTCGGCCGGGTCCATGTAGTAGTCATGATCCGGGTTGGTGAACTGCTCGCGCAGTTCGCGCTGCCGTTCCTCGAAGGCGTCGGAGACGTATTTGAGAAAAATCAGCCCGAGCACGACGTGTTTGTACACGGCAGCGTCGAGGTTGGAGCGCAGCTTGTCGGCAGCGGTCCAGAGTTTCTTTTCCAGGTCGTTGAAAAACTGTTGTTCCACTTTATTCATTGCTAAACCTTCTATGATGATTTTTATATTTTCATATCCGTTTTATAACAGATTACCATAGATAAAAGTATAACAGACCGTTGAAAAACGTTATGAGGAAGGCTGGATACAAGACCGCAGATCTCGCAGCGACGAGACATAATATTTCAAGTTAGTCGAGGAAGCTTGCGACCTTGCAACACCATAGACAGCCTACGCAGTAGTTTTTCAAAGGCTTGCTAAATTAGGCAGGGCTGGTGGCTTGACTTAGTGCCTCTGCACTGGCAACCTGTCATCGTATCCAAAAGCAATAAAGTATAACAGACCGATTTGCAAACCGGAAAGGAGGAGTTTTTTTCTATGCACAACACCATCAAAAGCTGGCTTGCCAACTATGATATTGAAATGACTGAGCTGGTTTCTGTGCTCTCGGCAGTTGTCCTGATTTTTGTCATTTCTGTGGTGATACATATTATTTTACACAGGGTTGTCATCCGCTCTCTGGAGCGCATATCCAGCAAATCCCACTACACCTGGACAGCTGCCCTGTTTGGCTCCAAGCTGTTCAGCCGGCTGGCACTGGCTTTGCAAGGTATCATAGTCTATATCCAGGCAAAACTTTGGCTTAGTGCTGATTCTTTAACCCAACCAGCATTGCAAATGATGGCACACCTTTGGGTGATTATGTTTATTTTGCTGTCGCTTTTTTCGCTGCTGGATACCGTGCTTGATCTGACCAGAAACAGTGAGCTTATCCGCAGGCTGCCGTTACGGGGTATATTTCAGGGGGTTAAGCTGGTGGGTGCCATCATTGCCGGCATACTGATCATCGCAACCCTTATAGGTGAATCTCCGCTGATACTGTTAAGCGGTCTTGGTGCAATGACTGCCGTTACCATGCTGGTTTTCAAAGACACTATCATGGGGCTTGTGGCAGGTATTCAGCTTTCTGCCAACAAAATGCTTGAGGTGGGCGACTGGCTGGAGATGCCCAAATACGGTGCCGATGGTGATGTGATTGATATCGGCCTGACTACAGTAAAAGTGAGCAACTGGGATAAAACCATTACCACTATCCCCACCTACGCGCTGATTTCTGATTCATTTAAAAACTGGCGGGGTATGAGTGAGTCAGGCGGACGGCGTATCAAACGCAGCATAAATATTGATGCCAGCAGTGTGTATTTTTTAAGTGAAGCAGATATTGAGCAGTTGCATAAATCAAGGTTGCTGGGGTCATATCTTGATAACAAAATCAATGAAATCAGCCGGCACAACCGTGAGCAGCAGGTTGATCTATCCTCGCTGATCAATGGTCGCCGTTTGACCAATCTTGGCACCTTGCGCGCATATTTGCAGGAGTATCTGAAAGCGCATCCGGGCATCCACCAGGAGATGACCCAGATGGTGCGCCAATTGCAACCAGATGCCGATGGCATTCCGCTGGAAATTTACTGCTTTACCAACACCACCCGCTGGGTGGATTACGAGGGGATTCAGGCGGATATTTTTGATCATATCTTTGCTGTGCTGCCCGCGTTTAACCTGCGTATCCATCAATCTCCAACAGGATATGACATGCGTGCTTTGCGCCTGCAAGGTTAGAAATAGTCAACCACGAATCAACACGGGTTTTCATCAACAAAATCATATGGTTGTCATCCTGCACACCAAAACACCGTAACTCCACCCAACCTCCCCTTAACCCAAGGGGAG
>Ga0265295_1009805_pt1 | contig 10133 bp, 9 predicted proteins | sample Munlansysbiofilm_FD_192503 | JGI IMG/M metagenome (GOLD analysis project Ga0265295, IMG submission 192503) | Leachate microbial communities from a municipal landfill in Southern Ontario, Canada - Methane capture system biofilm | ecosystem: Engineered > Solid waste > Landfill > Unclassified ...
TAATGTATAAAATTTTAAATCATAGTTGTATTTTCTAGCTTCTTGAAATGCAGAAAGTCCTAAATCTCCTTCTAAAAGCCATCTTTTTTGTATCTCTATAATCTCATATTTTGTTATGATTGGTTCATTAAGTTTTTCTTGTAGTTCTAACAATCGTTTTAAAGATTGTTTTCGTATTTTTAGAGTTAAACCCTTTGGCATAGTCATACCATATTTAGAATTATTTTCCCCACCTTTATTGTATATATCTCTTACTTGTGTTCGGTGATTATAAGGGTCTCTTGTTTTTTCCCAACCTTGTTGAGTGAGATTCCAAAACCAATCTCTATATTCTTTATAAAGTTCAATTTTGTCATAACCACTATTCATTAATCCATCAAGACTTTTATCTGTATCTCGCACCATATAGCATTGCCAACATCCAAAACGAGATACACCACAACCTAGTTTACCATCATCTATATCTTTACCACCTGCCGCAGCAAAAGAACATTCATTAGCCTCTTTACCACTTGCATCGCTGTATAGTTTCCATAAAAAATCTACATTAATTAAGTCATTATTTTGTTTAAAAAGATATTCCCAAACTTCTTTAGTACTCCAGTTTTCAATAGGCATTAAATTACTTGCATTAGGATATCGTTCATTTATTTTTAAATTTGTTCCTTTTATTGAGAGTTTTTCAATTCTAGCTGATCTAGAAAAACTTTCATCACGCCTCGTTCCTATAACAGATATAAAATTTCCATCAAGAAAAATATATTTTATTTCTTTGTCAATAGGATTTACTTTTAGCTTGTCTGTGCACCATCGAAATTGGTTTGATGGCGGTGGCATCCCAACTCCTAATAACTGGACATTTAAAGTATCTTTAATTTCAGGAAAAACCTCTTTAACTATTATGGGAAAATTGGTTTTTGTAGAAAAATTTTCTATTTTTTTCAAAGTAGTTTTCAAATGCTTGAGTAGTGGTGGAAGTTCCGCTAATGTATTCGAGTTTATTATATAAATACTGTTTTGTAAGTGTATACCCTTATTTTTAAGTTCTTTAAGCATTTCAAATAATAAGTAAACTAATGCACTACTATCTTTACCTCCACTAAATGCTATGCATAAAGGTCTATCAGATAAATAATATTCCTTTAAAAGCTCCTTGGCATATTGAATTTTATAATTCAAACTATTAAAGCTTGTGTCATATTGATTGTTTTTATTTAAAATTTTAGTCATGATTTAAAAAATCCTTTTTTAGCATAGCTATATATATCTCATTTTCTCTATTTTTGATATATAAATCCAAATATGCTTCTACCCAGTTAGGGGTTTTATAAGTGTTTGTTTTAGCCCAGTTGTTGTAAGTTGTTTCAGGTGTTTTAGTTAAACTAATAAACCTTTCCTTATCTAAACCGGCTTCAAGTAACTTATTTTTAAATAAATCATAGTTCATAAAAAGAAGTATACCTTTTAGATAGTAAAACAATTATAAATTAGAACAATAGTCTTTATTAAAGGTATATTACCCATTAAATAGGTTATATACCTAATTATAGTGTGTTTTAGCTAAAAAATCAACTTGTAAATCATTATTTCATAAAATTTTTCAAGTTATTATCATTGCTACCAAAATTACATCCTAATAATTTAGTTAAATTCACTTTATTAATCTCTTTACCAATTGACTTTAAATATTGTTCAGCATGTTTTACTTCCTCCTTTGTAACGGTCATGCTATGAGGCATATATCGTGGAGTGATTTCATTTACAATTGTTTCATACCAAAACGCTACATATCGCATCTCGTCTGTCATGTCGTAGTGTGTAAGTCCATTTTTTAAAATAAATTTTCTTAGGTTATGAGGATAGTTGTCAAATATATACATAATCAGTCCAAAAAGAGCAGATTGAGCTTTGGAATCTATTTTCTTACATATTGGATGGTCGATGTTTTGTTTTGGAGTATTTTTTATCAATTCGTACAGAGGATGCTTATTTATAAATTTATCTTTCTTGTCTAACAAAATCAATTTTGAAAGTTTAGAAAAAACTTTGAAAAATAAAAATGAGTAAACGGTAGTAGTTCCTAGCTGGATGTATCCATTGTTAATTGTTTCAAGTATTTTGTATTGGTAGTTTATGCTTGAGAAATATTTTTTATGTATTGGTAGTTTTCTTCCCTTTTTTAGCTCAAAACCGCACTTATGACAAAATGTGTACGGCAACTCATTATTATACATTTGTGAGATATCTAGCTTTGTTCTACACTCAGGACAATGCTCATATAGCCGGCACTTATGTTTATGACAGATGTTATAAAAAACAACTCTCCAAGTTTTACGAAAATATGGCACTTTGTCTTCTCTCAAGCAAACAGGGCAATATTTCAAATCGCATAAAAATATATTCGGATTATCGAAGATATTCTCTTGAAGATATCCAGAGTAGGTCTTCAGAATCAAAGCGTGGATATCTATTTTATTGTTACTCTTTTGTTCAATAGTTTTGATCATTTGTTCGGTTAGTGTAATATCTGGCTCAGTCAGAAAAAAAGAGTGAGGTCTGTAATCTAAATATTGGTTTGTAAAAGTATGCGGATGCGTTTTGTGGGCATATGCTGTGCGAACTATCCAAGAAGATAGTGTTTCATCTTCAAGCGGTATGGGGATAATTAAAAAGTTTTCATGTTTTAGTCTAGGTATATTGACCTTTTTAATCATATGTCTTTTAGGTTCATTGTTTTATGAACATTTGCAAGTGTGTTGAATCCACATTCTCTTATCTCTTTTATCGTTACTCGTTCACTGCCGCTTCTTACTGCATATATGGCAGATGCTTTTATCAGATTGACTATTTCACCTATATATCCGTTACAAAGTTCCAGAATCTCAGCTGCATCATCTTTGTTGACGATTGTAGATTGTTTCTTCAGAGGCAGTTTACTGATAACTGTGGCAAGTAAACGAACATAGTCTTTATCCATCTTCCATTTTGTGAGGTACTCAGGTCTATATCTACTGCTTATTTGGTCTTCTGTATTAACTGCACGCAGTGCTTCTTTTACGCCTGAGAGTATTACCGGCATTGTAAGTGTACTGCTCAGGTCCCTTATGGCACTCATGATTTGTCTCTGTTTTGCGGGTGAACCGTTGAGTATGTTATGTATCTCATCAATCACTAAAACTCTGACATTTAATGCTCTTAAGTAATACTCCACAAGTTTTGCTTTTGTATCGAGTGTATCCCGTGCTTTATATGGCACATTTAGTTGTTCTAGTATGATGCTGTATAGTCTAGTCTCACTTGGCTCTGTCGGTGAAATTATATATATTACTGGTCTTCCTATGCCGGTATATTTGTCAAAAAACTCATCTGTAATCCAATCAGGTCTTTCACCTTCAAGGTTGTAATCATATGGAGGATGCTTTTTTAGAAACTGCTTTAGTAGTGAGGTCTTGCCATTGTTACTGCTTCCAACAAGCAAAGCACTGATATGTCTTGTCTGACCATAACCGTACTTGAAGATATCTTCCATCTTGTCCAGGATATTTTGAGCGACGGGATAATCTATCCAGTACTCTTTGTTTATATATTCTATTCTCTCTTCATCAGAGCTGTTTAACAACTCTTTTGTCTCAGCTGTCATCTCAGTACTCATCAGTTGTCCTCTTTAATGTTAAATGTCTCTATATCATCAAATAGCTCATCAAACATCTCGTCAACTTTTTCATGTTTCACCTCTTTAGGCTCAGATGATTTTTTCTTAGCTTTAATGTCGCTCATCTTAGGTGTTTTGCTTTTACCAATTTTGTGTTTAGTGGTTTTCTCTTTTGCCTCTTTTTCCATTTCATTGAGCCGTTCATACGCATCAAATATATCATCTTCATGTACATCTGTAACCTTATGCTCTTTTAGATACCTTTTTGCCGCGTACATATCCCAAAGTGTCATTTTTGGTGCATGAAGCTTCCTGTAGTTCAACTCAAAATACTCTTTTATCTCAGGATCAAAGAAATAGAGCTTTTGTATATTAAGCGGATCTCTCTTGAGCTTGAACTTTAGTTTATTGCCCTTGTCGTCTTTTTTATTTATCCAGGTTCTAAGTACATCTGAGTAGTATGTTATACCATCAAGTGTGATACCGTCTTTTTGAACCGTTCTGTGAAATGCAGGCAAGAGAGCAATCTTAATAGACTCTTTATCCTCTACAATCGGCGGCAAGCCTGTACCCGGATTCTCATCATCGCCAAAGATACCTAAACTGTATTTTTGTCTTGGTGTCATGCCTATTCCATGATGTACACGGTTATGATAAACATTGACGATAAACTCCGTGAGCCACTTAGTAATCTCTTCGAGGGTAAAAGTTGCGTTTTTGATGGAATCATACTCAGCTTTTTCGGATATATTAGAAAATGTAGTACCTGGTAAATTATGAATCTCTTTGTTTATGGTCCCAAATATTCTTTCCACGGTGGCACCGTATTCTGGCCGCCCAACGGGTCTTCGAACCATAGTCATGCCAAATTCATCACATACTCTTTGCATATCAAGCCCAATGAGATCTTTGCCGTTATCGACTGCATATTTTGAAGGAATCCCGTATATTTCCCATTCGCCTTGAATATCGTATTTTTTTAGAAAATCATCCTTTGGCAAAAAAGCATTGTAGAGACACTGACTCACACTGAAATATCCGGGCGCTTGCAAGGAGAGATAAAACCCTGCTACCATTCTGGAATATACATCAATCGCCAGTGTCAAATAAGGTCTTCCTAGAGGTTTTCTTGAGTGAGAGTCAACAAGTATGATATCAAGAGGAGTATGGTCTATCTGATACACCTCAAGAGGAAAGTTTCCCTCTGGATATTCTCCTTCAAAATTCCCATATTTTTCATTTGCTTTTTTTGCACTAAAACGTTTTTTCAGAGCAAATTTTGGATCGATTGTTTTTATTCTATTGCGGACAGTGTTCTCATGTGGAGCGGTTATGTTTAGCTTCTTGCATTCTGCTTTAATTGTGTTGAAGATTTTAGGAAAACCGATTCTTTGTTTGGTAAGATAGAGTTCTTCTATAACATCTTCAATGACCTTATTTGTCAAAGGCTCTATGCGACTTCCTTTTTTACCACGCTTATGTTTGCTTGAGATAAGTGAACTGATTTTTTCTGATTCTTCATAGGTCTTTATCCAACGATAGACGGTCATAGCGGTCACTTTGTATTTAGAAGCTACCTCTTCAACTTCGTCACGTGACTTTTTTCTAAAGACGAGCTCTTTAATAGCATCGTATTTCTTTTTTGCTTCACTCCACTCTTCATCCGTGTAACTGTCTAACTGAGTTTTTTCTTCTTGAGGCTTTGAAGATAGATCTTGTATTTTTACATTGATAATTTCAGCTTGATTGTCTGTTGGAGCTATGGATAAGGTATGAAAATTGACGGCTTTTAATATGATATGCTCAACGTTATTGTAAAAGACTTTGGAACCTATAGAAAGGTCTAGTTTACTCATGACTTGCTCCTTTTGCGATAAGAGATGACATAGTGATCTTTTGATTCATATTTATCAAGGCAGGGTTTTTAAAGATCTCATGCCAAAGATAGGGGAGGACCTGCAATTGTTCCGTTTGCTTGGTTGATAAAACATCTAAGAATGACTTGATAGTAACAGATTTAGAAAGCTTATTGATATTCTCCAGTACTTTATTCGTCATAGTACGGTTTTCAGAGATAAAAGCATTTTTATATAGAAAAACACAGTTTTTGAAATATATTTGATCTATTTGAGTATCTGTAAAAGTTTCAAAAGGAAGTGACATTTGTCTTGCTATCTCTTCTTTTAAAACAGATATCTTATGTTGTAGCTTTGGATCGGAGTCTAAATCACTTTGATACTTAACTTCAAAGATTTTTTTAGAGCCATTTTTGTATGTAACTAATACATCAGGCGTATATCTTGTATTTCTAGCTTTTAGCTGATAATTGATTTTCAGTGGTTGTTCCTCATAGGAAACCACATTTTTATCAAACTCTAACAACATAAAAACATCTCTTTCCAAGATCGATTCAAAAGCCAATTGTTTATTGTTTTTATAGCTTTTAAAATATCCGACACAAGAGATGTAGCTCTTTTTTATTTTTCTGACACTCATAAAATAATTATATCAAAATTAAAAATAATTTTATATATAAATTTAATAACATTAGTTATTATAAAAATAAATAAAATAACTTTATTTAGTGTTTTTAATAACATTTGTTTTTAGAAAATAGATTAAATTGTAAAGTAGTGTAACTTATATGTATAAACGTTATTTTATGTATCTTCTAAGCTGCTTTGCATTTAAATATGTTTTAGTTTAAAAATAGCTGTGTTCTGTAACCATGAGTTTTGGTATGTTAAAGATTATTGAATGGAAAAATTCTAAAAATAACAAAAGAATTTTGTATAAAAAAGTAAATAAAAAACTGACTGATTGTAGTTGGACAATTTATATACAGAAAGTCTTAAATAGCAAATAATTTTTCAACTACTAATTACAAAGAGCCTTTTATGATAAAATACAACAATTGTAAAAAGGATCAAGCATGAACTACTGGATAATGGTCGCTTCACCTGATAAATGGTTTGGTGAGAATTCTCATGAAAATGCTAATGTCAACGATATCTTATTGAACTTAGCGACTCAACCATGGAGAGTAAGGGAAGATTATTTTCAAAATGCAAAAATCGGTGATAAATGTATTATTAAAATTAGCAAAGATACCCGCTCCGTTGATAGAAGAACACTTAACAGCAGTGAAGTTGTAGACCTGTTGGAATCCGGCATATATGGATTGGCAGAAATTGTTGAAGAACTTTATTACGACGATGAGGATGAATGCCATAGAGTCAAGATTCAGGTAACAAAAAATTTATTTCAAGAAAATGAAATTATTGACCAAGATATGGCAGAAAAGATTTTAGGAAATGATTTTATTTCTCAGAGCAGTAAAAAAATTGATGAAAAGAAATATTATGAACTTTTAGAATCTATAGACAATGAAGAATCTCAAGATAAACAAGATGATAGAGATATGTCGGATAATTCTTCCGATGAAGAGATTTATCCAGCATCTATTAATGTTTCTAAAGATGATAGTTCTGTTTATGAGTTAAAAAGACAAAAAGATTTAGAAAGAATACAGTTATCGCCATCTTATCAAAGAGGAAATGTGTGGAGCTCTAAACAAAAGTCAGAACTTATTGAGTCTATCCTCATGGGAATTCCATTACCGATAATGTATTTTTTTCAAGACAATAGTGGCATTAAGCAAGTCGTCGATGGAAAACAAAGATTAAGTGCACTTTTTGATTTTATGGATAATAAATTTTCATTATCAGAATTAAATATTTTGCAAGAATTAAAAGGAAAAAAATTTAAGAATTTAAATGGACTTGATCAAGGGAAACTAGAGGATTACAAAATTCCTATCAATGTCATAAAGCCTCCAACACCTGATAGAATTAAGTTTGATATTTTTGATAGGGTAAATCGTGGTGGTACACGATTGAACAATCAAGAAATGAGAAATGCTATTTATCAAGGTAGAGCAACGAAGCTCTTGGAAGAGCTTAAAGATAATGAAAATTTTAAAAAAGCAACAGATTATTCTATTCGGGGCAAAGTTATGAAAGATAGATATATGATCTTACGTTTCATTGCTTTTTATCTTTGGAAAAATAAAATACTCAAAAACAAAGACGGCTCATTGATTGAATACAAAAGTGATATTGATACATTTTTAGGCAAGACGATGGAATTTTTAAATTTTACCAGTGAAGAAACTGTTCAGAAAGCTAAAACGGCTTTTGAATTTGCTATGACAAATGCTTGTTCTATATTTAGCCAAAATGGTTTTAGAGTTTCTTCTTATCTCCATGAATCATATAAAAGACCAGTAAATATGGCACTTTTTGACTCTTTGGCTTATTTGCTTTCAAATGAAAGTATACAAATGAACCCAGATCGTGTTAAACAATTAGTGCAAGAACTTTTTAAAGACAATGAGTTTAATAACTCAATAACTTCCCCTGTGGATAGTTCAACTAAAGTTATTAGTCGATTTAATAAAATGGATAGCATTTTAAAGGAATTGCACACATGATAAAAAATATAAAAGTAGATAATTTTAAATGTTTTGAAAGTGAAAATTTGGAAATTAGACCGCTCACAATCCTGACAGGAACAAATTCAAGCGGAAAGTCATCACTGATTCAATCAATTTTGTTGACTGGAAATCGTGGAAGTAGTAGCGACTTACCAAATTACATTGAAGGGTTAGGAGAATTTGATGATTTGAAGAATCGCTACACCAACCCCAAAGAATTCAAAATAGAAATTACATTTACAGACGATTCAACACAAGCACTATCTGCCTCAAAAGAACAGTTTAAATTTCAAAAAGGACCAACTAAATATTTAGTATATCCTTCAAATTTGGTTTATTTAAACTCTAATAGAATAAGCATCAATGAGATAAATAACACAAATAATACTTTTAAAACAAGGTATTTTGGTATTGATGGCAGATATATTGCAAATTACTATGAAAAGAATAAAATAAAACCGATAGAAAGTTATTTAGTTGCAAATGTATTGGTACCAGAAACATTAGACGCACAAGTAAACTACTGGCTGGAAATTATAACTGAACAATCATATGAATTTAGTACCTCAAGACCAACAAATACACTTGTGCTAGCTTCATATAAGTTAGATGGGTTAGACTTTAAACCAAATAATATTGGTACTGGAATAAGTTATGTTGTTGCAATTGTAATTGCGGCGTTGAGCTCAGTTAAAGATAATATTCTCATTATTGAAAACCCAGAAATCCATCTTCACCCAAGATCACAAGCTATGATGGGTAAATTTTTATCTTTTATTGCTTCTAAAGGAATTCAAGTCATTATAGAAACACATAACGATCATATTATCAATAAAATAAGATACCAAGTCTTTAAAAAAGAACTTTCAAGTAATGATGTCATCATCCATTATAAAGAGGTGAAATCTCCATTTGAACAAATTGAAATCACTGAAAATGGAAAATTCAACAATAAAGACGGTGAAAACAGCTTTCCTCAAGGCTTTTATGATGCGACACTATCTGAGATATTTGCGATAAATAGAGGGCAGTAAAATGGCGGATTTAGTTCTTCATGATAGTTTAGTAGATGAGTATTTGAAGTTCAAAGATAATAGTAGCTTCAATAAAAGTAAAATTCAAAAACTATTCAAATATATTCTTCCATTTTCATTGAAAGACAATCACCCATTAATGCAAGACCCTGCTATTAAAATGCAACTAGAGGGAAGTGATCCCTTAATTGAAATCAGTAATGAGCTTGATGAAGCTATATTGGTTCAAAGAAGTCGTTTAAAATTGATGCTGATTGATAGAGCTATCACATCTATTCCCACATTTACGACAGTTAATATCATGGGAATAATTCCAGAAAAACTACAGCCTAAATATGGAGCAACTTATCCGAATGCAACAGATAAAGGTAAAGCAAAAGCACATATAAAAGCATTGTTGTCGGATGCTAATTGGGTAAAAATTACTGATGGTTATATAGCTAATCAAGATTGGAATCAAAATAAAACACTAATCAATGAGATAGTCCCTCATAAGGCAATGGATTTAACTATTGTTGGTTCAAACAGTTCAACCGCTTCCTTCTCGATTAATGCATCGCAAAGACAAGAAATAGAAAATTTATGCACTAACTGGGTTGTTAAATCTAATAGTTTAAGTACCCAAACACATGACAGATATATTGAAACAGATAAGCTAAAAATACTATTAAGCAGCGGCCTATGTCATTTATATGAATTGTCTCCAAAAGATTTTACATATATCATTGAACTTAGATAATATTTGGTATATCATTTATAGGGAAAAATGAAATTAATATGCCAAAACGATGGACCTATCAGTAACATTAGTTCTTGTAAATGACATTAAAATCTAAAAACACTACATAAGGGTTGAAAATTATCAACCCTTAAGCACTTCTAAATCATTATCCCTTTTATCATGAAAAACAACATAGCTGCTAGAATTGCCGCTGCAGGAACAGTCACAACC
>Ga0265295_1009806_pt1 | contig 10131 bp, 14 predicted proteins | sample Munlansysbiofilm_FD_192503 | JGI IMG/M metagenome (GOLD analysis project Ga0265295, IMG submission 192503) | Leachate microbial communities from a municipal landfill in Southern Ontario, Canada - Methane capture system biofilm | ecosystem: Engineered > Solid waste > Landfill > Unclassified ...
CCAATCTCTTCAAGTTTGTTTATTTTAATAATTGTATCAAAAATACCGCCATCAAAGGAATATTTTAAATTTGTTATACCATTTATAACACCTTTTCCTAGCCCGCCCTTGAATGAATAAGAGAGGTTTCCTATACTTTCTACCTCTAATAAAGGATAAGGTTTGGTTGTTAAAGTAACGCCTTGCGGTCTAGCAACTTCAAAAACATACTGCGGTATCATTCCTGCCAAATCGGTTAAATCCTCATTTGTGACTACCATATAAGCTAAGCCTCTAAAGGCTGGCACATTTCCAACTCCAAGCATGCCTTCTAAAGTAGCATCTGGCATCTGTAAATAACTACCACTATACAGTTTACAATATTTCAAAAAAGGACTATTGTTAAAGTTAGGCGTTATAGCATCATAAACTAATTTTCCATTTCTCCAAATTCTACGATATGCTATACCATCTCCCCTACAAACCCTAATGGCATAATACCTATACACATGTTCAACATCTTGGTACTGCGTTTTAGATTTTCCTCCGCCTTTGCCTTTGCTTGTACCAACCTTTTCTTTTACAATTCTAATTATAGGTTTAGATTGGTATATAACATTACCACCAACAGGGCGTGCAATTCCATAAACTATTGGTTGCGGTTCGCCTTCTTTACTTGTTTGCTCGCTTAAACTTCCTAATCTTCTTGTTTCAGCCCTAACCTTAGGCTTAAATAACATTTGTGATACAACGCCTAGGCCAACACCTACCGCTACTCCTACTGCAATGATTGCCATTTTTGATACCTATAAATATGTGATATTCGATTGTACCAAACATCATCTATAAAATGCTCAACTGTATTTTGCATACTATAAGAATGTATCAAACTTAAGCCACCATAAGGGTGTTTTGCTATTATTCCAATATGAGAGGGGGCTGGCATATCATCAAACCAAATAACCGCTACATCACCCTCTCTCATTTCTTTTTTATCTAGCTTTTTACCAAAATTCTTTTCGAGCTCTTCATCTAAGCCATCTTTCCAAGGCTCTCTTCCATAGTGCTTTCTATCTATTATCTCAACCCCTGCGGCTGCAAAAGAATAAACAATTATTCCAACACAATCAATAGAGTGTTTCGAGCGTCCTTTGTGCCTCCATTTTGTGCCAACCAAACTTCTAGCAGTTTCTACTACTTTTTTAATCATCTATCCCGCCTATAAAACCGCCAGTAGTTTGTCCAAAAGGTAAGCTAGCAGCTACTGCATCTTGGGAGGGTATAAAAGGCTCTCCCTTGTAATTTATAAAATTATTATATTCCTTGCATGTAGAAGGGATTTTATCACAATCAGGGCGGATTTTAAAAGTATCTCCAATCTTTATTGGATATGGAGTTGCCTCCATTAGCAAAATTGAGCCACTTGTACCACTAAAAGCCTCAACTTGATATAAAAAATCACTTGCGTTATTTCCAGTTAAAAATTGAACTCTCGCTGCTCTTTGAATTTTGGCTGTATCTAAAACTATGTTTTTATCTGCAAACAAGACATCAGGCTCACTATCATCAACCCCAGTTACTTCTCCATTTGTCCACATGCTAGACGCATCTACTCCACAACCAAACATACTGTTTGCCTCTGTCCCAAAAATAGCCCTACATCTCTTAGAGTCAACACACCCAAAAGGGACAGTTAAGGCATTAGACAAAGAAAGCAACTCAATATTCATAATTTCTTTTTGTACTACCTCAACAACCCCAACCATTCCTTTATCTAATAAAATATAATCTAAAGTTTCATAATCTACTTCGTATAGCTCCCATGTTGCATTGTCTAGTATTCCACTTTTCAAAGATTTATAAGTTAGTCCACTAAGCCTAATTATGCTTACAGTTTCAGCGTTTGCAATTGTAAATTCGTTATCGTCCATAATCGTGCTAACATCATTTCCAGCACACTTATAAACCAAGCCTTTAAATTCAAAATCTACATCTAAAGAGGTTATGCCATATTCTTTTCCATCAATCGTTTTAAATTTTAACAATCTACAAAGCGTTAAAGATTGCTTTTCACCATAATTTTTTGGCAAAATTCTCATAAAATTACCTCAACTAAATCCGCACCCGTGTTCATTATAAACCTATCATTACCCCTAGTTACTAAAGGGTCGCTCATTATTTTATCTTCTACAAACCTAACAGGCACATCAAATTCAAAGCTTGCTTTTATTTCTTTACCGCTTGCTACATTTATCTCAATTTTTCCTTTATCTAAAAAAGCAAAAGGAATTATTGCATCATCAGCTTTTATTTCTAAAGTTTCTAAAATAGGCAAATAAATTAATCTATCTTTGTAGTAATTTCCAAAAGAATATCTTTTAAAAAGCTGTATTTCCTGTGTTTCACCACTACCAAAACCTATAAATTGGTCTTTTACTATAAAATCGCTCCAATCTTTAAATCTAAAAGCTCTATGAGCCCCATTAGCTACAACCCACGCATCTCTTATAGCTATGTATTCATCAGGCGTTACTGCGTTGTAGTCAATGGAATATCTACCTTTTGGGTATTTCCATTCAGCATTTCTGCTCTCCACACCGCTACGCATAGTTGTTATGTTTGTTTTATATTCTAGCCCAAAAGAAGAGCCATACCTAACGCAATCAAGCAATCTCTCATCTATAAACATTAGCCAAGCCTTCTATTTGTTTTATTAAACATTCTATTAGTTTCTATCGCAATTTGATTGGCCGTTCTATTGTCTAATTTACCGTTTATATTTATGTTTTGAGTATAGTTTGAATTATTGTTATTAACTCTATCTAGCGTTTTATCTAGTTTCGCACTTGTATTGCTTGTTATTACACGCTCACCCTTTTCTAGTAGCCATGTGCCTGTTTTAGGCACGCTATCTAAACCATCGTGAGCCATCCCCGCTAAAGCGGTAGCTCCAATAGTTCCTGCAAAAGGCAAAGTAATCCCTAAGGCGGCAGCCATAGCGGCGGGTGCTAAAGCTGGTCCTGTTACAGGAATTGCCGCAGTAGATGCAAAAGCATTTAATCCTGCCATTTGTGCCATGGCCAATGCGTTTGCTTGTAGTCTTGTAGCTTCGGTTGCCTGCGTTTGTTTTCCAACAATTAGTTGTACTGCTTCATAAGCCATCCATTGTGCTATCATTTGCCCTATTGCGTTTATTACAGAAGAAGCAAGCCCGCTCATCATATCTCTAAAGCCATCTTTTAAACTACTAGCGCCTGTCAATACTTTTTCAAAAGCGTTTCCAAAACCGCTAGTAAAATTATCAACAACGGTTTTTCCTAATTCATCGAAATTTTCTAAAGCATTTTGAGCGCCTTCTAGCCACTGCTCCCAGTATGTTTTAGAGGTTTCTAAACTTTCATTTAATCTCTCAAGTGCTAAAGCTTGTAAGTAGATTTTCTCTTCATTTGTCGCAGCACTACTGCTAATTTCTTCTAAAGCTCGATTGTATTCATTAAGAGCTGCTTGATTTTTATCGTAATTTCCTAAAAGCTCATCAAAGGTTTTTTTCTTAGGCTCTAAATTTTTTAAAGCCTCTTCATATCTTTGCGTTGCCAAAGCCATTAATTCTAATTTTTCAGCATGCGTGCTCGCACTATCGTTTATTTCTTCAATAGTTTTTACAAAATCATTTGCAAGGGCTTGTTCTTTATCGAATTCACCTAAAATATCTAAATAGCCTTTTTTCTCGTTTAATTTTTCTAATTCATCGTTATATTTTTGCGTTGCAAGCGCGATTAATTCTGTTTTTTGTGCTGCGGTCGCTGTGCTTTTTTCTATGTTTTTTAACTCTTCTTTAAAGCTGTTTTGTAAAGCTTGCGTTCTACTGTAAACCCCTAATAGTTCTTCATAGCTCTTAACTGCTTCTTTTGCGGTGTTGTCCGTTCCTTTTATCTCTATACTAGAAGCGATTTTGGACTCTCCTAGCCCTTCAAAAGTTTTATTTAAGTTTTCTTTATATTTTTTTCTAAACTCTTCACCTAGAAGGTTCCTTTCAAAGATTTCATTCATGTTTTTTGTAGAAACTTCTACCATAGATTCAGCCAAAATAAGCTGCTCTTTAAAGTAGTTTTCTATATCTTTACTTCCAACTAGCCCACCAAAAGCTTCCCCTAATGGGGCTAATAGCCTTGTAGCGTTACCTGCTAGCCACTTAATAGAGTCAATCAAAGCACCTATTGTCCTATAAGCAATATCTGCACCATCTGCTATGTAGCTAAAAGCCTCTATGGCTACTTTGCCTAGATTACTAAAATATTTGCTTAATCCGCCAGTTGCCTCCAACATATCTTCCATAACCTCTGTTATAGCAACAATAGCGGGAGCGAAAGTTAAAGCTAGTTGCTGTGTAGCGCCCTTAGTAGCATCTCCAAAAAATCCCATAGCATTATGTGCCTCTTCAATTCTCTTAGCGTCCACATCACTTAAGGCTAAACCTAGTTTTTCAACTCTTTTGCTATACTCTCTTATTGCATCCCCACCTTGAAGGAAGAAGTTTACAGCTTCTTTCTGCTCAAAACCTAAGTCTTGTGCAAATCTAGCAGCCATTTCACTACTTGTAGAAACTTCTTTAATCCTATCTGCAATAATTGCTAAACGCTCATCTGCTTCAACAGTGCTAAGTTCTTTTAAGTTTAAATTTAGCTCCTCAACCGCTTTTAATGCTGCTCCTCTTCCTAATTCAGCAGCACCTAGCCTACGGTTAAGTCTATTCATAGAACTTTCAAAATCATCAATACCTTTATCGGCAAAAGCTAAATTTAAGCTTGTTAAAGAGTCATAACTCGTATGTAGTGCTTCAGCTAGCCTTGTTTGACTTGCAACGGCTTGCGTGGATTTTAGTGCGATAGTTGCTAATGCTGTTGTATATCCTACTATTGCAACAGTAGCGCCTGCAAACCCCTTAGCAATGTTAGTCATAGCGCTATCAATGTTTTTTTTGCTATTTTTCTTAAAGTTATAGGTAGAACGCTCGGCTTTACTCATGCCTTTTTCAAAATTGCCTGTTTTGGCAATCATATCAATTGTAAGAGTGCCTAAACTTTTACTGGCCATTACAACAACCTCATCATATCTTCAAAAGTTGGCTCACTTGGGAGTTTTTGTTTGTTTAATTCAAGCAAAGTAGGCATAAAATCCATAGGTTTAACTCCTTTAGTACCGTTTACCTTAGCTAGAGTATAGCATATTTGTCCGCTAGCTACCTCTAGCCTAATATTGGGATTAATAGTTCCATACTTGTTTATATATCTTACCCAAGATAAAAACTCACTTGCGGTAATATTCTCTTTGGCTTCGGCGATTGTGCAACCGCCTATGCCATTAAGGACTAATTCGTGCCAAATGTCCTCTACTTCTTCGCTGTTTTTTTTTGTAAAAACTCATCACACACTTTAAGAAGTTTCATAAAAACAGAAGATTCAAGATTTTCTAACTCTTCATTTGTAAAAATTTTATTCCCACTTTCATCTCTAACCATCTCTCTAACCATAATTATATTGCTTTCTTTTGCGCTAGTTTTGCCTAGCTTTAATATCTCAAAAGATGCTCCATAACTTAAGTCTCTAAGATATACATCCGCAGTAGTCCCTTCATCAAGTGCGATGGTTTTCTTTTCTAGTTTTACGGCTGTTAATGCCTCTTTCAAATTAGCCATTGTTGCTCCAATTGCTCAATAAGTTACTTTGCTCTGTGCTTAAAGTAAAAATAGTTCCTTTTCTCCAAAGCCCACTAAAAGAAGAGCGCTTAATAGACAAAGATACCTCAACTTTAGAATTTCCACTAAAAGTTAATGTAAAATCCTTAACATACCCATCAACCACAAACCAACTTCTAGTTAGTTTTCCATTAGTATCTTCAGGAAGCTGAAAAATACCACTCGTATCAAATTCAGGCTCAATATTTTTTCCATCTCTTAAGCCAATTAAAATCCAATACTTAGACTCTTCTATGTCGTCACTAACCGATAATTCGTAAAGCCTTTGGTGGCTTTCGTCATTTGGGTCGTAAGAAATAGTCCCACTTAAATCACCTGGAGTTCTAAGCCCTTTAATATACGCCCTTGCATCTGCCTCTAAGCATGCAACCTCAATATCATCCGCAGGGTTTCCACCCGTATCTAGCCCGTCTATACAACCTATCTTAATAATCGCATCAGATGGATTTGTTTTCCATTTTTTTGGGTCGATTATATAAGCTTGTGTTCCTTGTGTCTTAATAGCCATTTCTAACTCCTTGTGTTGTAAAATTCTGCATCAAAACTAGCTCTCCATAAGCCAGTATTAACATCTAGTTCATCAATATTATATCCAACTATGTGTGCGTCCTCTTCAATCGCATATTCTACTGCGTCTATTATTTCTGTTACTTTTTCTTGCGTTGTAGCATAAGCATCAACTTGTATTAATCTGTTTTCCATGTCTGGGCGCTCACCTAAGTAATTAATCGGAACTCCCCCTATGTTTTGCCAAACAACATACGGCGGTTTTGTGTCTTGCGGGGCGCTTCCAAATTTAAATACTTTTAAAATATTTCCTTCTTTTAGCAAGCTTGTTACCGTTGCATCTAAACTACATAATTCAAAAAGAGGTGAGGTAGTCATAGTTTTTTAAACTCCTCTTTAGCTTTTTCAACTGTTTTATCAAAAGCTTGCTTTTGGGACGACATCATGGCATTTCGCATGAAAGGTTTAGCAGGCATTTTTGAAGTTCCAAATTCTAAAAATCTCCAATAGAAAGTATCTCCTCCAGCGTTTCCTTTGCCAGCGCCTTTAAGTTCTCCATATTTGCCCATTTGCCTAGCCCCACCTAAAATCCCAACACTCATTTTAATTTCACTTTTATCTATTGTCCTTCTAGCTCTAGTTACTATGTTTTTGCTAATATTTTCAGGTGTTTTTGGGTCGTCAAGCGCTTTTGCATTTTTTTTAGCAGTTTTTCTTATCTCTCCAGCACCAGCCCTAGTAGCTTTTCTCATTATCTTTTTCATTTCTTTATTGTTTATTTTTTGTAAATTTTTGATTATTTCCTCTAATCCTTTAATTTTTACATCAGCCATTTTTGCCCCACGGTTTTATATTTCCACAATAAATCTCTATAAGCTCATTTGTTTTAGGTTTTTTGTCAAACAAGAATGAATGAAAATATTTATTGTCAAAAAATTCAAACTTATCCAAACAGTCCTCTATAAATTTTTGGTCTCCCCATTTTTTATTAGTTGCATATTCGCGCATAATTTCAAGCTTGTTTTGGATAAAAATATCGTATATGAAGCGATAATTTCCCCTAACTCGCATAATGGAACTATTTAACTCGCCTTTTTTCAAGGCGTCCTCATAGGCTATAAAGCTACCTTGCGTTTCTATTAACTCATTAATATTTCTTAAAATAGTAATATCTAAATCCAAATATAAAAAATCTTCAAAGTGCTTAAATATTTCTATTTTACTCCACCACCCTTTTAAGTTATCTGTTAAAGGAATTACCTCAACGCCTTCAATTTCTACATCAGACAAGCAATAAAACCTAAAAGGCACTGTTACATTTTCCTCAACTTGTTTTTTAAGCCTTAAAACATGCTCTGGCTTGTAGGTAGCGTTTATGTATCCTTGTTTAAAGTTACCGCTTTTATAAACGCATATAATATTAACCATCTGAGTACTCCAACCACTCTTCAAGGCTCATTTGTTTTACGCTATTAACCAACCCAAGACTTGTAATATCTATCATTTCTGGGTCTATACTTCCTATCAATTCGTTCAAATGCTTGTAGTTTTTACCCACGCCATCTATTCCAACCAAAGCCACATACTTATATCCCAAATGGTATGCTAAGTTTATAGCCCCATACCCACTATTACCATTGCTAATTCCTTCTTTTTGCAATCCCTTAGTAGCTCCATCTTTCCAAATTAGCCACTCTACACTATTTTTATCTAAAGGTTGGTTACCTCTTCTCATTTTTCCAACCCTTTTCCATTTTTCCACCCAAGACGGTAAAGAAAAAGTGCCATCACTTGCAATATGGTATTTAACATCTTTTTTAGGGCTTACATAATACTTCAATGCACCCCTAGGGTCTAAAGTAAAGAAATGTGTAGCTTTAACTTTATTAATAGCTCCATTCACTGCGATTATATCAACCCCCTCTGGCTGGATAAAGCCTTTAGCGCTTGCGCCCGTTCCTACGATAATACATCTACTCATTTATCGCGCCTTTTTTAGCGGTTATGGTTAAGTGTTCATTTTTGCTTTTTGGGTCGTCTAAAGTGCCAACTATTGTATAAATAGTGTTTTTATGTACTATTCTCATAGTAGGTTTAATAATTCTCGGTCTTATTGTTATTCGTGTTGTAATTTCGCTTTGCAAAGATTGCGAACTAATGTAGTCTCTAACACTCAAATCTGCAATTTCAGCAGAAATTTTCTTGATAGTGCTCCAGCTTTCAGTTATTTCACCTTTAGAATTTTGTGTAATTATTTTTTCTTGCAACTCAACACGGTGTCTTAATCTTCCTGCTTTCATACGCCTAATCCTACTCTGTGGAAGTGTAACATTTTTTCAACTAAATCATCTCTATAATATCCTCTATTGGGCGCTAAGCCCTCGCGGTTATCATACAAATCACCTAGAATTAGTAAAATAGCATTTCTTATAGAGGGAGTCATGTTGGTTTCACTTATCTTAAATCCTACGAATTTCTCACAGTACTCAACCGCCGCATCAAGCATGTTTATTAATTCTGGGTCTGTGTCGGTACAAGGCTCATCATCTAGCCTAAGATGAAGCTTAATTTCGTTTAAATCTATAAGCATTTTTCTAACTCCCTTTTCTCAAAAAGCTCTAATGCTGTTTCGCGTGTACAATTTACAACCTCAATATTTTTAAACTCTTTAAAAATCAGTTCAAAATGTCTATGCCAACTACTCATAGTTTCAGCATTACCTAATCTTTTATCGTGGTTGCCGTGCCAATGCTTTTTGCCATTTGTAATTTTTAAATCATAACCTAAGAGATAAATCTTCTCAGCTCCTAGATACTTTGCTAAAAGCAAGGCAGTAGCTCCACTATTCCCCGCATGGTGGAATGGTAGCTTTTTTACATCTTGCAAGCTACTCACTCCACTATACTTTAACCCATTAAAATTAGGGCTCATAACCTCCCACCAAGCTCTATCAACTGCTAAAAGCACATCAGCATCTTTAAAAAGCTGATAGGTGTTGTTTACTACTATTATCCCTCTTTTTTTTGGGTTTTTGGCTTTCCACGCTTCGACTTTTTCGCAGTCTCTTTCATGGAGGCTGGCTCCGCTTGCGACACAAAACCATTCTCTTTTTTTTTATCAACTTCTTTTATAGGTTTAATAGGCTCAATTTTTTTAACCAAATTAAGCTTAATAAGCTCGCTAGCAACTCTTTCACCTACTGTTATTTGTTGGTTAGGGTGGTGTAACTTACCACCCCTAAAAAAAGTCTCTAAGACTATTAATTTAACCTGCAACTAAAGCTCCTTTCACGAATGCCTCTGGTCTAAATACTGTTAAACCTAAGCGCTCCTCACAAAGGATAGTAACCATATTTTTCACAAAATTATCTCTATCCTCGGTTGAAACTCTTACATTTACTTGCTCTCTATCCCAACCCATAGCACCGCTAGCAAAAGCTCCTACTAGGTAGTTGTTAGCAGTCATAGTTTTTGTAGAAACTACGCTTTTACCCCAAAGTCCTCTAGGATTTAATACATGCGGATTTGCGTATAGATAATTACCATTACTATCTTTAAGCAGTTCAATTTTTGTCCAATCAATTGGATTTAAAACAATCGCATCTGCATCATGCTCCGCTAATTCTGCTTGTAGCAATGCGACTCTAAGAACATCTATAATAGTAGAGTTTGTGTCCAGCAACTCCCCAAGATTAGTAGTATTAAAAGAACTTGCTTGTACATTAATACCCTTAATAGTAACTCCATCACCCGTCCCGTACAATAAAGCCTGCTCTTCCTTGTATTTTAAGCCTTCAATTAGCCTAGTTCCAAGATAAGACGACAACATAGCAACATCATCTAAAACTTGTTTTGGAGCTGGTATCCAGTGTGCTAAAGTTTCAACGCTAG
>Ga0265295_1009807_pt1 | contig 10130 bp, 7 predicted proteins | sample Munlansysbiofilm_FD_192503 | JGI IMG/M metagenome (GOLD analysis project Ga0265295, IMG submission 192503) | Leachate microbial communities from a municipal landfill in Southern Ontario, Canada - Methane capture system biofilm | ecosystem: Engineered > Solid waste > Landfill > Unclassified ...
TGGAGATGGTTTTATCACTGATGTGCATCCGATCGGCAACCTGTTTTTGGGTCATTTCTTTTTCTTTTCGTAATGCCTTCAGTAGTATACCTACCTTATTACAATCCAATTGTCTTACCTCCATATGAATTATAGTAATGGATCGATGGAAATTATTCAATCAACGCTCCGTAGAGTTTCGGAAACTTTTGCCACTTAATCACCAGAGCTAGCCCCAAAAAACTGGCCCTTATTTCTACTGCTTGTTTTTTGTCGCGGATTTATGTTCCATTCCTTACTTGTGTCCGTTATCATCTGGCGGTCAGCCTCAAAAAACCTTTTAGTCTATTTCAAACAACAAGGGTGTGTGATCCTGTCGTGGCCCTGAATCAATCATTTCTGATTTGATAACACGACTGGCAAGACGGTCACTGACCAGCCAGTAGTCAATTCTCCAGCCCGAATTATTAACTTTACTTGTTTTCACGCGCTGAGCCCACCAGGAGTAAACCCCAGTCACGTCCCCATGAAGCCGGCGAAAGCTATCCGTAAAGCCTTTGGCCAAAAGCTCGGTAAAACCCTGGCGTTCCTCATCGGTAAAGCCCGCGGAACGACGGTTATTCTCAGGATGAGCCAAATCAATTTCCTGATGGGCGACATTAAAATCTCCAGTTGCAATGACCGGCTTTTTTCGATCTAAAGCGGCCAGATAATCGGCATACTTTTGGTCCCAAGTTTGACGATCAGCCAGTCGATTCAAGCCGTCCCCAGCATTGGGCGTATAAACCTGAGTCAGGAAAAAATCATCAAATTCCAAGGTGATGATGCGACCTTCTGCATCCATGGTGCCTGGTGCGTCAATCACCGGCATGGTAACGGTTGGGGTCAGATCCTGCTGATATAAAAACATGGTTCCGGCATAACCCTTACGGGCCGGTTCGACTGAACTGTTCCAGACAATTTCATAACCTGAAAATAGGTCGCTCAGAATTTCAAAGTGTTTTTTTGTCGGTCCCTTACTCGGTAGCTTTGTTTCTTGGATAGCAATCACTTGTGGCTGGTGGTCAACAATACTTTCTAATACCTTTTGCGATAATAGTGCCCGTGCTGATTCACCGGTTAATGCCGCATTTAATGAATCAATATTCCATGAAATAAACTTCAATTTTATTCTCCTTGTATCTTATGTTTAAAGACCTCATCCTTGTCTAAACACATTATTTCTTTTTTTGTTCTTTATCATCTCATAAGATCGATTCAGAAACAATAATTTTTCTTTATGACAACTCAAATATCTTTTCTAATGATTGTCGACGGTATTGCAGTAAAGTTCAGAGCACTAAAGCTAATCTACACCTACGATGACAGCTGGCTTAATTTTATGGCATCCTTAAATCTCACCAATCTCATAAGTCCCCTTATAAATATTTCCCAACCCGCCGTCGATGACGAAAGGCTCCAGGATGACATAACCTGATAATTTTATCCATACCCAAACTACTTTTTCTTTATCGCCCCATGGATTCCCGAGACGATTGTCCTTCAACCATCCTGCATACCATTTCTTTCTATGGCTACAGACAGGATCGACGCAAAAATGAATCGTTACTGTCACGTCTACTATCGACTTTAGCACATAGCTTAAAAAACTGTCCAAATCAGAATCATGTAGCATACTGTTCCAACAATAATCGCAAGGTACATGTTTTTCCTCCACATTTGTGTCAGGATAACTGCTATGGAAGAAATTATTTCTGCCATTCCATATGGGTACTGTGTCAGATTGATATTTCTGACACAATAAAAAACCAATATCACCATAATTGCAGAAGGCAGTACTTTACCGAGATACTCGATTGTTTGCGGCAACCGCCGTTTTCCAAAAATTAGAAAAGGTAGTGCCCGCGTCAACCATGTCACTAGCGCAGTAATGGCGATTACCCCGGTCATGTAAGCCAAATTATTTACCATTTTTACGCACCTTCCATTCGCAACGCAACCCGATCGCGCAGTACCAATAAAACAATCAGACTGACAGACAATGACGGGATCAGGAAATTGTCTGCTCCCAGCAGACAGTAGAAAATGACAGAACTGATTATTCCAGTGAAAAAGGGGATCTTAGATGGATATTGCTGCCATTGATTGATGACGACCACCAGGAAAAATGCGGTCGCAGAAAACTCAATACCAGCGGTATTCCAAGGCAGAAACTGTCCCATACAACCACCAAGGAAGCAGCCCAACATCCAATAACAATGATCAATGAGCGCGATAAAAAAATCCGTTTTTTCTCTGTCAAGTCCCACCTCATAGTCTACCGAACAAAGAACCGAATATGTCTCATCTGTGAGAGTAAGAACCATATATGGATATTTCCAACCCATTTTCCGAAAACGATCGATAAATCCAACTCCATAAAATATATGTCTGGCATTGATAAAAAATGTCATTACCGCAACTGCCAAAACCGGTGCACCAGCCGTTAGCAGAGAAACCATAACAATCTGCATCGACCCTGCATAAATGAACAACGCCGCAATCACTGACCAAAATACAGAATATCCCGCTTCATTCATTAAGACCCCGAATGCCATCCCAATAAAAAGATATGTAAAGAAGATAGCAATTGTCTGTTTTACAGCAAACCTGAATTCTCTCATCGCAATTTCCTTTCCTCATTAAAATTACTGGCTAAATTATAGCATTGCGCCCATATCCATACAATGATACAATTGTATGGATACAATAATTTATGAGGTGCTTAGTATGCCCATCAACTCTTATGATAATTATCATTTGTCATGGAAGCCGGAAAAATCCCATTTGAAACAGCCCTATTATCTTTCTCTGGCTTCTGCTTTGGCTGCGGATATCTCTGCGGGAAAATTAAAACCAGGAACAAGGCTTCCTCCACAACGAGAACTGGCTGATTATTTGGATATCAATTTTACGACAGTTACACGCAGTTACAATTTGTGCAAACAAAAAGGTCTTATTTATGGCGTCACTGGACGCGGTACTTTTGTTGCGCCACATGCGTCTGAATACATTTCCATCCATGAATTTCCTTTACAGTCCGGCATTATTGAGATGGGTTATATCAGCAGCTTTGAACAATGCAATGCAATTGTTGCAAAAGCTGTCCAGAAAGTCGCACAAAAACAGTATCTGACCGATTTATTAGATTATAACTATATGCTGGGGCACCCGCATCACCTTGCTGCAGGTCTTAGTTGGCTGGAACAATATGGGATTCATGCTGATATCGATCACATCGCAATTGTGTCTGGTGTTATGAATGGCCTGTCGATCATTCTGGCAACCCTTTTTTCACCCGGCGACGCAATTGCAGTTGATTATTATACCTACCCCAATTTTATCGAACTCGCCAGAATCATGCACATTCGTCTGATCCCAGTCTTCTCTGACTGGGAAGGTATGCTGGCAACAGAACTGGATCTAGCATGCAGGCTAAACTCAGTCCGCGGGATTTATCTTATGCCCCCCTGCAACAACCCTACAACAATCAGCATTTCTGCAAAACGCAGAAGTCAGTTGGTAAATGTTGTTCGTAAACACCATCTGATCATCATTGAAGATGATGTTTTTGCTGGATTACCATCCGCCGAACCACCAACATTCTACACCTTACTGCCAGAGCAGACCTGTTATCTTAGCGATATTCCAAAAGCTTTATGTACAGGATTACGAGTCTCATTTTTAGTTTTCGGAGAACAATTCCGAGAAAAATTGCAAAATGGAATATATAACATGAACATGAAAACCAGCAGCCTTGATGCCGAGATCATTACCGAATTGATTCATAGCGGAGATGCAGTTGAACTGATTCAGAGAAAATACGAACTGGCGTTGCAGGCAAATAAGATTTTTGATACCTGTTTCCCACTGGTTGGCCACAAGTCCCCAGCCAATAGCAGCTTTTTCCGCTGGCTTCCCTTTCCATGCGATAAGCCGGGAAAGGAGGTAGAGCATGAGCTTATGAAATTAGGTGTTGAAATTGTTCATTCTTATCGTTTTACTGTTATCCCAAATGAAGACGAACACTACTTAAGAGTTACGTTATCTAAAGCCGGCAATAGTAAAAAACTCCTAAAAGGATTGGAAATTATTCGCCAGTATATTCAAAAAAATAGCATCGTTCGCTAAATACTCGCTATGACAAACGGTTATTCATAGTATTATTGTATTCATTCAGAAACAATGATCTTTTTTAAATCTCACCAATCTCATAGTTCCCCTTGTAAATATTTCCCAGCCCGCCGTCAATGGAGATGGGATCCCCGGATTTAAAGCGATGCCCATTGATGGTACACTCTTTGGTTGCATCATTGACTTCCAACCCCTTGCATTTAACAATACAGACCTTACCGACGCTGGCGGCTGCCACGGCGGCATGGGAGGTGACCCCACCCTTGGCCGTAATCAGCCCATCGCAGACAAAGATCAGCGGAATATCATCCGGCACCGTATCCGGCCGGACCAGAATAATTTTGGCCTCGGGACAGTTTCGTTTTAAACCCTCCATATCCGCCATATCAAAGGCCAGCAGTCCTGACAGCACCGCGCTGCTCATGCCGATGCCGTGACCGACCAGTTCCATTTCGTGGGGTGCCGGCAAAAAGCTGGAAAAGGAGGTCTGTTTTTTCAGGTTCTGATTCCGGGTCTGGAGAATATACAAATCTTCCGGATTATCAGATTCAAAGGTAAATTCTATTTCCTGGTGAACAAAGCCATATTCTTCAATCAGTCGTGCCGCATAACGAATCAGGGCCTGGTAGATTTTAGGAAATCCCGACTCCAGTGACAAACTGCTGTCCCGGTAATCCCGTTTTCTTTGTGACTCGCTGATCGGCAGGGTATTGACCAGTCCGGAAACCACATCTTCGCCCTGACTGCAGAGGGCAAAATCACCATAAAGATTAATCCCGGCACAGCCGTTAAAGGGGCTGCTGGTAAACACCACCCCCGTGCCGGAGCGGGCCGAACGGTTCCCCAACACCATTTTCTGGACCACCACGGCGGTGCCCCAGTCCTCGGCAATCTGCAGATGATCGCGATAGTAAACCGCACTTTCGGAAAACCAGGAGTCTAAAACCGAGCGAATGGCCTGCTTCAGTTGTTGGAAAGGATCCATTTCGATTTCGATACCGTAATCATTTAAGACCATTTTGTAGCTGTATGCGATGATCTTCATCTGGTCAGGAGTAAAGTTTATTTTCAATTCCACATCCCATTGTTGTTTATATTCCAGCATCACCCGATCAAAAACATCCCGATCAATGCCGTAAGCCATCCCCCAACTCTGGAGAAAGCGCCGGTAACAATCCCAGGCCGTCCAACCATAACCCTGCCGCTTACTATAAGCTTCGGCGATTTCGTCATTCATCCCGACGTTTAAAAAAGTCTTCATCGCGCCAGGCAGAGAAATCGATGAGCCCGAGCGGATCGAAAAGAATAGCGGTTTTTCTGCTTTTCCGTAATACTGACCGGTAATTGCTTCAATAAAAGTAATATGCTTCTCAATCAGCAGATCCAGATCCCGCAGCATATCCGGGTGGCCTTCAATGGTCTCCTTATGTCGGAACACTTCAGTGGTAATCACAAATCCTGGCGGCACATGAAATCCGTAGGTGATCAGTTTCTTCAGAAAATAAGCCTTGGCCCCCAAAAAAACCGGATTGTCAATTGCTACGGTGCTTTCAGTCAGCAAACTAAAGGTAATATCCGGGTCATAGGTCATCATACTTTCAATAAAGGTGCTGGAATAATTTTTCATCATGCTGCGCAGGCCACTGATGGTATCGGTGATAAAGTTATCCAGATCCTGAACCAGAAAGGCCGTGGACAGGTTGTCCCGTAAGAATTTCTCTGATTCGATATGATAGAATTTACGGCTGTCCCCGGCCATTTCGACCTGCTTTGCCGCGAGTACCTGGGGAATAATAACCCGCATCGGGACCTCAAAAAGATCAAAAAAGTATTCACTGATAATCTGTTTGATATCGTTAGCCATAAACTGAAAAATATTGATGTACTGGTGGATCGAAAAACTGGGTGAGACCAGCCCGAATTTAAGCATATCCAGATGAGAGTTGAGGCCCTGATTATAAATGCCGTCCAGTTCCAGGCCATCCTTAAAAAGCAGCAGAATATGATAAATCTGCCTGAAGGTTTTGGCGGTAATATACTCCGCATTAAAGGGCTGGGTGACCTGGGTCATCAGCTTGGCAACGGTCCGTTCCAACCGGTACATCAGACCCAGAGCATCAAACTTGGGTTCCACATATTCGCCGTACATTGAGGGAATATCGGCAGCAATGTGCCGCTTGTAATAAATATTTTCGGAGGCTTCGCTGGGTTGGGGATCCAGAATAATCGCTTTGAGATGGTTCATATGCTGATAAAGCTGACGGATCGCTGCTTCCTTATCGTCATTTTTAAGACGCTGTTTCAGTTCGCTCAAGTCCCCGGTCAGGTTGGGACTGTAACCTCTGAGCATGGCCAGGACATCGTCAAATTCAAAGGAATACTTTTCCAACAGCAGAAAATAAACCCTGAACATATAAATGACCCGTTTGATATCCAGCGCCTGATCCGGCCCAAAACTGTGCAATACCTCCCGGATCACGTCAATATCCAAGCGGAGCAAGGCGGCGGGAGCCGTTTGTAATTCTTGGCAGAGTCGGATCATCGTTTCGTGGGGCCGGATAAACCATTTGCTGTCCTGATCAAGATCAGCATAGATTTCCTGGGGGATCATCTCTTTCAGTGGCTCCTTGTTGCCGTCATACCAGTAGGTGATGATTTTCCGGGCCAGCTCAATATGGGTATTGTTGCTTTCGATATGAATCTGTTTGCGCATAAAGTGGATCAGCCGGTCCGTGCGCCGGGAGGCCTCGTCAATGGCAGTTGTCACATCCCGGAGCTCACCCTCGGCCCCGATTTCCCGAAAATAGACTGGAAAGATCCGCGCCAGCTGTTTGATTTCCCGGTAAACCGGCGTGATCTCACCGTTAAGCAGCCGGGTAATATCCCGCTGAAAGAGATCGGTATCGGAAATAAAGATCCCACCCAACTTGAGGTTGACAATCAGAGCGGCCAAGAGCTCACGCATGACGCGGGGATTTTCTTCAATTAACTCCAGCCACACCCGAATATTTTTGACGTGATTGGAATCGATCAGAATCTGCCAGTCGGTATTAAGACTCAATTTCCCCGGGTAGTTAAAGCCCAGACTAATCAGGGCTTTGGTGAAATAGTCAATATTGGCGACATCTCCAGTGGCAATAATTTCTTTACCCATAGTGAGTATGCAATCCAGTACCGTGTCCCCGTGTTCCCGATTAAGTTCCTGAAACTCAGCCATAATGGTGTTAATAAATTCGGTGATATCCTGGGAATCCAGTTCATCAAAGATATTGCGCAGATTGCGGTTGATGTCATAAATTAAATGGTCGTTCAGGGTGGCCATTCCGGGCAAATGCAATAGATAATACAAGTAGTAAATGGTTTCCAGATGGGTGGGGAATTTTTCTGAGAAGCTGCGAAAATGATTGGCGATATCATTAAAAAAAGACTGCTGCTGAAGCGCATCCCAAGTGGTAGCCTGTTGACGTTTCTCTCTGAGATCCTCAAAATAGGCATGACCGATGGCCTGGATGTCAGCTGCCTGCAGATGGGGAAAAAGTTTTTGCCGGGAAGCAAACCACGCATCGGCCAACGAGGTCTGATCCCAATAATCAATACATTGATCCAGTAATTTTGCGGTAATTTCGACCAGCATTGCGGTAAATTCTGGTTCTGCTACCACCTTATTTAAATATATTTTAAAAACGCCGGAATTTTTGACATAAAGAAGTTCGTGCTCCGCCATGTCCTCTTTGAGAACATCGATGCACAAAAAAATAATTGCTTTGGGAAAATCGTCTAGATTGGCGAGGCGGTCCATAAAGCGGATCAATACCTGGCTGAGCAGCGCCCGCTGGCTGTCTTTGAGTTTAGACCGCAACACTGACCGGATCATCTCCACCAGAACGGTGAAGGCCTTTTCGGAGTCTTCCAAATCATGGTAGAGCCAGATATCGCCAAGACAAATCGTCTGCAGCGACTCAATAACATAGCGGTTGTTGCGATACTTATGATTGAGCTCAATTAAAAATTCCTGGGTGCGTTTATGAATCCCCCAGTACTCTTTTGATAATTCACCGAACCATAGCTGTATTTCCGGGATCTCCGTGACGCTTTCCCGGGTCTGATTAAGATTGGCCTCTAAGGCCTTGGAAGAAAACACGTTAGCCATTTTATTATCCCCCTGATTCCAATCGATTTGGGTAAATGTCGGCTTTACCTTTTAATCAGTATATCATAATCGTCTGGTGAAATGAATACGTTTTCTTCACTACGATCGGAATTGTCTGTTGGTCATTATCAATAGCAAACGCCCCGGGATCGACAAATTGATCCCGAGGCGTTTGGTAATCGCATTATTGAAAGCACCTTATCAATACTTCGCTTAAATAATGATCTTCACGGTATTGTGACCAGCTTCATGGGTAACAGCCAAGGATTTAGCATAAGTATGGATGATCGCCAGCGATAATTCATTATCCGCGGCTTTTTCCAGTTCATAGGCGTCACCGCCAAAGCTGACCTGGATGGTGACCTCACCGCTTAAATCCGAATACTCCACCAGAAGTGCTACAGTGGCCTTGGGAAACTCCCGCAGCAGGATTGCCAGGATCAACTCCTCACAAACCAGTTGGACATTCATAATCTGGCGATCGGTAAACATCTGCTTTTTGAGGAAGGTTTCGATTTTGGCATTGAGTTCATAGAGATCAAAACCGCTGCCCGCTGCAATATATTCAAAGGATGAAATTTTTCGTATGAACGCCCGCGTCTTGGCTTTCTGAGGATGATCAAAAATTTCTGCCGGCGATCCGTCTTCGTAGATCCCCTTTTCATCCATATAAAACACCCGACTGGAGACATCCCGGGCAAACTTCATCTCATGGGTCACAATCATCATCGTCATCCCGCTCGATGCCAGCTTGCGGATAACCCCCAGTACCTCACTGACCATCGTGGGATCCAAGGCTGAGGTGGGTTCATCAAATAAAACAATCTCCGGCTTCATCGCCAGGGTTCGGGCGATCGCCGCCCGCTGTTTCTGGCCGCCGGATAATTCATCGGGAAAGGCCAGGGCTTTTGATCGGAGCCCGACCATTTCCAGATAGGCCAGCCCTTCATCATAGGCCTGTTGCCGGGGCACCTTCAATAAATTAACGGGTCCCAGCATCAGGTTTTCAATGATCATCAGATGGGAAAAGAGATTGAAAGACTGAAACACCATTCCCATTTTCTGTCGCAGTCCCGAGACATCGGCATTTTTAGCCAAGATATTCTGGCCATCAATGACGATCTCACCACTTGTCGGGGTTTCCAGCAAATTGATGCAGCGTAGAAAGGTTGACTTCCCACAGCCCGATGGCCCGATGATCGAAATCACTTCGCCTTCTTTTATCTCGGTGCTAATATTTTCCAGCACCTGTAACGGGCCAAAACTTTTGGATAGACCGTTGATCGTTATCATTTCGTCACCTCCAGCGGATTTACTTCCGGATCGACAATCCCTTTGACCACCCGTTTCCGGCGTTTAGGATCGATCTGAACTTCGATTTTTCCCAACACGATAATAAACAGGTAGGTGATCACAAAGTAGATAAAAGCGGTCACAAACAGCGGAAAAAAAGCATCAAAGGTCCGGCTCCGGATAATGTCTGTCATTTTGGTCAAATCCTGAATGGCAATATAACCGACCACCGAAGTCATCTTTACCATACTGATAAATTCACCCTTGAAAATCGGCAGAATGTGACGCAGTGCCTGGGGCAAGGTTACCTTGAAAAAGCTGGATACCCTGGTAAATCCCAGCGCATAGGCCGCCTCCAGCTGTCCTTTGTCAGTGGCATCGATGGCGGTTCTAAAGATCTCCGCCGAATAAGCGGCAAAGTTAATCGAGAAACCCACCACGGCAATGAGGATCGGATCAATATCCACTGATGCAAACAAAATGTAATAGAGGATCATCAAGGTTAAGACAATTGGCACCCCCTGAATCAGCCGGA
>Ga0265295_1009809_pt1 | contig 10129 bp, 12 predicted proteins | sample Munlansysbiofilm_FD_192503 | JGI IMG/M metagenome (GOLD analysis project Ga0265295, IMG submission 192503) | Leachate microbial communities from a municipal landfill in Southern Ontario, Canada - Methane capture system biofilm | ecosystem: Engineered > Solid waste > Landfill > Unclassified ...
CCCCAAAATAGAGTTCCGATTTTGTACCCACAAAAAACAGAAATTGTGCAAATTCATAATAAGCCGTAATTGCTTTCCGAATAAAACTAAATTTTGAATCTCCATATTTTAGCATTATTCTATTGGCTAAATTGGGTTTGTAGGGAGTTCTGATAATGGTTCCAAATTCAGTTTCTTCTACGATGGTTTCGGTACTTTCGCCGGGTGCAATATAATCTAAATGATTGCCATATTTATTTCCCCACTGGCGTGTTACCACAACAGGATAAATTCCAAATTCATGAAAATATTTATACCACGAATATGGGCGTAAGCCTCCCACCGAAACGTAGGGAGGAAAATCGTATGCAAGAATAAGGACTTTTTTCATTACAATAATTTTTTTAGTTCATCTAAATCCGCTTGAGATATACTATGGTTCGATACGTTTTCAATATTTTTTACCCCCTACCCCCTAAAGGGGAAATATTGAAAATAAAGCCAGTTTATTTATAGATTGTTTTATTTTCTTCATTCTACCCTAACCAGTTCGACACCGCTCACTGCATCGCCTAAAGGGAAATGAAGAAAATAATCATATTTTCAAAAGTTCATAACAAGTTGATTTTATAACTGAAATTACTTCCTCAATCTCATTTAGAACTTGGTTGTTCGAAAAACGAATGACTTTTATTTCAAATCTTTCAAGCTCCGCAGTTCTTCCTTCATCACGTTCTTTAGAATATTTATTTAAATGAATATCACCATCTACTTCAATAACTAATTTTATCTTGTGACAATAAAAATCTGCAATAAATTGATTTACTGGATGTTGACACTTAAATCTCAAATCCAGTATTTGATTGTTTTTCAAGTAATCCCACAACTTAACCTCAGCAACGGTTTGATTTTCACGAAGCCATTTTGCCCTTTCAAATATTAATGGAGATGCTCCATAAAACATTTTTCGATTGATTGTATTTCCTAATTTAACCATTTTTTATTTTCCGTTAAATTCCAAATCCGCTTGAGATATACAATTGTCCGATACGTTTTCAATATTTTGATTTCAATACTCTCCCTTCAGGGATTAAGGGTAAAAGTATTGAAATTCATGAACAAATATAAACATAACAACTTTATTATAAAACAAACCTGATATATTTTAGATTGGTTGTTTTTATTTTCTTCATTCTACCCTAACCAGTTCGACACCGCTTACTTCGACAGGCTCAGCACATCGCACTGCATCGCCTAGAGGGAAATGAAGAAAATAGCATTATTAAAACTATAACCTGAATTTTCCGTTCAATTCTAAATTCCCTTTAGGGTTAGGGGTAAGATTTAGAATTGAACAAATATAAACTTTTATTATAAAATCAAACTGATATATTTCAGATTGGTTGTTTTATTTTCTTCATTCTACCCTAACCCTAAAGGGAAATGAAGAAAATAGCATTATTAAAACTGCACCCTGAATTTTACGTTCAATTCTAAATTCCCTTTAGGGGTTTGGGGTAAGATTTAGAATTGAACAAATATAAACATAACAACTTTTTCATAAAATCAAGCTAATATATTTTAGATTGGTTGTTTTATTTTCTTCATTCTACCCTAACCCTCGTATGTCATTTTGTGAAATAGTTAAATTAAAATTGTTGAGGGTATTACTTTGTTTAGCAAATAACTTTTCGCGCAAATGATACTTAAGTGTTTCTACACTCCAAAATCCAACAGCACAATGATTAATATAGAACAAACGTTCTTTCAAAACACTAGTTTTTCCAAGTATTTCGCGATGATGAGTAAAACCAACACACATAAAGTTTTCTAAATCATCACTTGGCAAGTGATGATTTAAGGACAATGCCATTAAATCAATTTCTGATTCTGTGATTAATTGATTTTCAAAGTTGTGGTCGCTGCTTAGATGCAAATCATCACTAGGCAAGTGATGATTTGTGGTCTTGTTGTCTTCAAAAAAAGGACTCCAAGCCTCAAAGAACAGTCGCATATATCGCATGTTTGTAACCGAAAACCCTTTTAACCCAGGCAACTCATGCTGTAATTGATTCGAAATTATTTCAATAGATCCTGTCCCCCATTTCCCTGTACGTGAATTCTATGACACAAATTTTCCTATAGCATAATAAAGTTTAAGCTGTTCTTTATTTGCCAATCTGGCAGCCATATATCTACTCTGAAGTATGGCTGCTTTAATTTGTCGTATAGCCTGTAAGGACACATTACCTGATTCCACCATTATTTATATTTAATAATAAAATATTCAAATTCATGAAAATTTTTATACCATGAATAGGGTCGTAATCCTCCCACCGAAACGTAAAGAGGGAAATCGTAGGCTAAAATTAGGACTTTTTCCATGATTTTAAAAAGGGAGTTTATGGATTATTCCTCTGTTTTTCTTTTAAAGTGCTTGCCTATCAAAGCTTTAAATATAACTATTGGATTTATTTTTTGCTGTTTAATATAAATTACAGATATTACAATAAATACAAGCATACTTAAAGTTATAAAGAGAATATATTTTCCATTTTCAACCAAAGGATTAATAAAATAAAGGCTAGCAATATACAAAAGGACAATAGATGTAATGATTAAACTATTATTTAGTTTTAGTTTTTGATTGGCAACTTTTCTTCCCATAAAAAACAAAAATACTGCCATTGCAATATACGATGCTATTTGCGAATAACCAGAAACAACAAAGCCATATCTACCCATCAGCAATACATTTACCACTATCCCAATAATCCCAGCCATAACTATTGAAATAAGGATATAAATATTCTTTTTAACCAAACTAAAGCTGATGCTAAACTGATTGGCTGCCAATGAAAGTATCTTGGCAAATGCCATCAATGGAATAACATATATTACTTTAATGTAGGTCGCATCTGCTAAAACATAAGTAAGCAAAGGAGAAACTAAGATAACTCCAACCACCACAGATGCTCCGGCAAAAATACTCAATTCAAAAATTTGCTGATACGACTTGTCTGCATCTTCATCTTTCCGTATCGACATCACATAAGGAGATATTGCCATTCTAATCATATCTGTGAGTACAGATATGGGTAAAACCAATTGCATGGACAATGCCAAGAGTGCCAAGTCTGTTTTATCGGCTAAAGCTTGAACCCCAATAAACTTATCTATACTAATTATTACCCAAGTAAACATACTGGATATAATAAATGGCCAAGAATATGCAAATATTTTTTTAAGTAATTTTCCAGAAAAATATTTAATTTTCACATACATTTTAGCATACTTGACAAAAACTGTGGACACAATCAATCTTGCCAAAATTTGTGAAAACAATACACCAATTAAACCATATTCAAAAACACTTAAACTTAGAAAAACAAAACTCAGCGTAAACAGTGCTTCCAACATGACTATTTGTATGACCTTTTTAGGCTTCCGCTCAATCCGAAAATAATTAATATTGGTAATGTTGAATATGTATGGAAACAGCTGAATTCCAAGCAATACCAAACACCATCTTAAAATATCCTCGTTTCCATTTTGGATGACAAAAAGATTAAAGAGCCATGGCGAAAGAAAATATAAGGATATAAATATTATAATTGCTGCAAATAATTGGTAATAGAACCAAGTAGTTAGTACAATCTTTCTATATTTTAAGTTATCATATTCATAATAATAATAAAATATCCCAGCATTAAGTGCCAATACAAAAGTAAGAATCGCAAATACAGATTGCAGCATTACCAGATTCGAATAATCAACTTTCCCTAAATATCTGGCATAAAGCGGAATAAGAAACATTGCAAACAGCCTTGAAAAAACATTTCCAAAACCGTAAATTAAAGTTTCTCCAATAAACCCTTTTATTTTACTCATCTATTCTTTTATTAGCAGGTAGCTAATCGTTCTTTGCCCGATACCGAAATTTCCCAATGCCTTGTAAATATCCCACAATAAATAAATAAATAAAAGTGACGGGTAAAATATTTTATATTTTAATATTGGCAATCTACGAATTGAAGCATCAAAAATTTGTTTTCTTTTAATATTTACAACCTTAAATCCTGTATTTCTTGCATATTTCTTTATTTTCCTAGGATTCACTGTTACAAAAGTGTCCAATCCTCCTACTGGTCTTTTTCTTACTTTTGTAGTGTACCATTTTGCAAATTTAGACTTAGGGTTAAGCATTGGAAACCAAAACATTCGATAATGCCCTTCGTAAAAAGAAAAATAATTTGGTCCTCTTAATATACCCATCCCCCCTGGTTTTAATACTCGGTAGAATTCTTGAATACATTTTTCTTGATTTTGAACATGCTCTATTGTTTGCCAACTATCAAATATGTCGAAATAATTATCATCAAAAGGTAAATCTTCACCAACACCTTGAATAAGCCTTCTTCTCCACTCTTCCGTATAATTATTTTCTTTAAATTTAATATCAATTAGTTCGTGCTTCCAATCTTCTGGCTCTACGCCATATGTATCATATCCATTTAACAAGCCTTGCAATACAAAACTACCACATCCAGCTGCCATATCAAGTATTTTAAGCTTTTTTGCTTGAGGTATTAGGATGTTAATCAATACATACCTATGTTCTTCCATGTTTTTTGAATCATCGCTCCATCGCATCAAAATAGTATCAAATGTTTTTTTATCTAAATCAGAAACTCTTCTTTCAAACAAAAGAACTTCATCAGAAAGTTTTTCTTTTAAATATGCGTGTGCTGTCATTTTTTTAATTTTTTAATTCTTGGTTGAACTCTATACATAATTTTTGTAATTAATCTGTGAAAGGGATTGTTTAGGTTTTTTTGCCATTTAACAGCATAAGTATTAAACAACTCATTTTTAGTTAAACCATACATGATTTGCATCAATGGAATATGTACATTTTTTTGATAATAATAGCTCACCAATTGCTCTTTTAATTGGTCATAAACGGACCAATACCAGACATCATATTTTTTCAAATTTACTTCTAATGTTTTTACACACTCTTCCCATAATTCTTTTGCTTCTGGGGATTCTGTTACTCTATAGAAGTCTAAAATTCCAAAAATGGAATAAATAAATCCATTTAAAACATAGGATGGTTTTTCTGACGGATATTCTTCAAACCAAAGATATCCATTATTGTCTATTCTTTTAAATCCGCCATCACTATCTTCATATTTAAATGAATCAAAGATTTTCTCTGCAGTATAAAAATAGCTTTTATTATTTAATAACTGATAAGCTCTAAGGTATAATGAAATTGCTTGACCTTGGTACATTCCAGAAATCCAACCTGACTTTAAATTGTACTGTTTGTTATCACTATTGACAAGAAACCAAAATACATCATTTCTATCAACTTTATTATTGTCCAGCCAATCCATGCACTTTAATAAAGTTTTTTTATTTTCTTCAACTTGTATTTCTTTTATACATAAATCATGACAAATAATCCCAAGTTGAATTACTAAAACTGGATTATATACTGCTACATTGTTACTTACAAAATGCGGAATGCCATGTTGATCTAATTTTGCATAGCTTGCAGTACCATAATGAACTTTTGCTGGAGTGAAATCTTGATAATATCCGCCCAAAATCTCGCTATGTGAAACATTTCCAATTCCTAGTAAAATATTTGTATCAATTTTATTCATTGAAATCCTGTTGTAGTTTTTCTAAAATGTTTTTTTGTGTTTCAATAATCTTTGCTTTACTATATAACTCTAATGCTTTATTCCTATTGTTTTTTTTATATTTATCTTGAAGAGGTTTTATTGTGTCGATATTTAGGTCATCCTCAACCGAATTAATGGCAAAGCCATTAATTAAAAAGTATTTATAAAGTGGGCTTTTCTTAGAAAGAAAGACTTTTGAACCACCATAAAGCATCTGTATTATTGTTCCAAATGCTTGCTGTCTCTCATGAGCCATTATTGTAATTGAACACTCCTCTAATAGTTTTAAGTAGTCTTTCAATTCCATAAAATCAATTAATGGGTAGAAATTCTCTCCAAAAAACTCAACGCCACTTCCTACAACTTTCTTTTGATAATTTACATCTCCGTAGTTTAATGGACAAATGATTTTTCTATCATTTAAGCCAGCAATCTTATTGAAAATAATTTCATGTTTATTACTAGTGGTACTAGAATTCCCTGTTAAGATTGCAGTGCCAGACACTTTGAAATTTGGACATTGATTATTTATTTGCTCGATGGTTTGATAGCAGTTACTAATCCATTTAGCATTTGTTTTAGCATTGCTTTTTAATAGATTATAGTCTTGTTCCAGCAAAAAAAGGCAATAGTCTATTTTTTTAAATGCTCTTTTATAAATTATATTATAAGTGTAATAATCCCGAATACCCTCACGTATTCCTTTTGTTAAAAACTTTGGTTTAGTTTTGTAAGTAATATAATTGTATAAATCATAGCCCCAAAGGCCCCAAACAAAGGTTTTGTTTTGATATTTGTATTTTGCTAGTATTTTTGCTTTTAAGTAACTAAGTGCTTGTAAGAAGATAATATCATTATCTCTAATTGCATTGTATAAAATCTTTTCCAGCTTATCGTTTTGATTTAGAATTGTAACATTTTCTATGTCGTTATAATTAATTTGAGCTTTTTCGGGATTACTTGAAATAATGATATGATTTTGACTAAACCCAGCAATTTCATTAAATAATTCTATTGAGTCTTTCGTAATTTTTTCATCATCAAAGATATGTAATATTTTAGCTTGTCTTGTCATTTTGAATAGAACTCAATAATTTCTTGTAAATATAGTTAACTTATTGTTGTAATAGCTCAAAAATTAGAAGATAACTAAAGAATAAAATTCAATATTTATCAGAATTTACTTCTGATAATCAGCAAATTAAAAAATCATTGCTATTTTTTCCACTTTCTCCTTTTCCTCCCGAAGGATTCCCAAATTATCACAAAATCGAAGATTTTTATAATACGGAACTTTCTCCTCTTCCCTCCAGCTTCGCCCTCTCAGTCACATAACATGACCTAGCGGGATTCTGAAATTAAGCAATAAAAATATTGATTAATTCAATTGGCAAAAGTAGGGAATTAAAACGGAAATTACAAAAAAACAGTTAACACTTAATGCATGTATTGGATATTGTGATGATGAATCGATAGTCGGTCAATCTGCTAATCATCAAATCAGCTATTTATCAAACTATTCATTTCATTAAATATCCTTATTGCGTTATTTCTATCGAGTCCTACTTTTTCTGCTACAATAAATATATCCTCTTTTACCGGCAGTATTTTATTATTTATGGAACTAGTGTGGTATCCATTTAATCCATCACTGGGTAAGATGTCATAAGCGGGAGCTAATATCCACTCATTGTTTTTAAACATGAATGAAAAGTTTTTGGCATGATCATCTTTATTTTCTATCAAAAAATTAAACACCATCAGGCGATATAACTTCCACATTTCCTGCATATTATGTGTCAAGGCATGGCAAAGTTGAAAAATTGCCAAGTAATCCAAGCAAGGAATTTTATAATCTGCAAGCAACAAACCTGCTACACTAGCAAGATGTATTTTTCCCTTTGGCTCTCTGTCGAATCGTTCAACGGCAAAAAACTTATTTTCTATTAAACGTGTATTTGGCATCTCAATTCCACATTGTTTTGCTAATTTCGAATAATTATATTCCGTAATTCCAACATCCTCGGGGTCGTTTGTTGCTCTAAATTTTACAAGCCACTCTTTTTCATCGATGGTAACAAAAACTTTGGGTCGGGCACCACCTGGCGAACCACCTTGCATATATAAAGACTCAATGGCTTCTCCTGTATAATCTTTTGTGTGGAGTATCTTTTGAGATTCTACAGAAAAATATTCAAAATCATAAAAATCAGATTGACTTTGCACACTTTGATCGGGTCTAAATTCCAAAGCTCCTCTACCCGATGAACCAACCAAAGACAAACGGTCTAATATGGATAAAGTACGAACTTGTATCCCTAATTTTTGAAGATAACGATCTAAAATCAACATTCCCCACCCATCTGGCAAACAATCATCAAATACTCCAAAATTTCCATTAAAAGGAGATTGTTTTGCTAAAAAAACTCCATTTTTCAAGGGCAGTTCAAAAGGTGAAATGGAAAAGCCATTTTGTATAAAATTCGCGTCATATTCAAAAGCACAGCTGCCATTTTCAGTTTGGGCCAGTTTACCAACCAACTGATTATGAACATGTACCTCAACAAGTTTTATATTTTTCATTGCTTGCTCCCTCGTTTACGTGGCTTTTTCCCAAGATCAAGCACATCATTTATACTCTGATATTGTTTTTGCCCAAACAAAAGTTGAAACTCATCGATTGAATTTAGCGATAAAGCAATTTTTGCTAAATTCAGAAGTGAAATTTGACCTGTCCGTTCAAATTTTCTATAGGTAGCTACATTAACATCCGCCCGTGCCGACAGCCCTTCCTGAGTCAAATCTAATTCCAATCGTCTCTTTTTAACTTTTTCAGCCACTGAACTACATATTTCATTTGCAGACAGAGTCTTAATTTGTATTATATTATCAGTTGAGCTCATTTATTGATATAAGTTGTATTATTTTATCAATTACAAAGATAAGCTATTAATGTTTGTTTGCAAAATATTATTGCTTATTTTTCATGTATCTGTTTTAAAATATTACCGCGTGTTAGAAAAGGTGACCGAGTGACTGAAGAAAGTGACTGAGTAACTGAGAAGGTGACCGGTTCCGAATTGCAAAAAATCTTTGATTTTTATAGCAATTCGAGTCCCGCAAGCGAGGATTAAAAAATCCTCGAAAAATTACAAAAATCGTAGATTTTTTATTTTTCGGGAGTAACTAAATGCTTACGCCAGAAACAATTATGAATTAGAAATTAAGAATTAAGAATTTTAAAAAAGGTGACCAAGTGACTGAAGAAAGTGAATGAGTAACTAAGTGACTGAGTAACTAAGTGCTAACGCCAGAAACAATTAATAATGAAGAATTAAAAATTAAAGCAAACTACGGATTACGGATAACTGATTACAGATAACAGATTACCGATAACCAAATCAGCTGTCAAGCACCTGTCCACCTGTCCACCCGTCCACCCGACCACCGATTTCAGCCGTCAGGTTTTTACCCTCATCCGTGGATATCCGTTCTTTCAGTGTCATCCGTATTCTATTCATCAGCCGTCAATCCTTAAAGGATGAAATAATTATGGCAAGTTTTTTTATAACTTATAAAATAAAGAAGCATCTGTTTCTACTTTTTCTCCGTCCTCTAGTTCCGAAAAGATTTCTGTAAGAGTACAATTCGTTTAATTTCTTGTACTCTAACAGAAACTCTATCGGAATATATATACCGATTCTTTACGTAACTTTTATTTAAAAGTACTCATGAGCTCGCATGCTGCTCGGTTATCAACGCAAAGGTAACCAAATGCGTTTTCCCCGCTGTCGAAATCAACTAAAGCCAATTGTAGTTTTAAAACAGTTTAATCTGTTTTAAAACTTTACAATGGTTTATGCCGATACTAAAAAGAAATAGTACAAACAAGTGTGCGAAGTTTGGGCTATATTATTTTTGAAATCGGTATAAAAATCGAGTCATTTGGCTTTAAAATCTGAGAACTCGGACTTTTAGCCAAAAATCGTAAATTATTTTCTAAAAATAGCTTTTTGGTTGATTTTCGTCTAACGTCCTCAGGCAACTCAGATTTTGTAAATCTATTTATAAATCCAATTTTCCATTGCATTCCAAATTGCCTTGACATCATAAAAAGCCAAATTTCCTGATTTTTTGACGTTGATATTTCACTATGCGGGAACAAAATGGTATCCTCTCTGCGGTCGGATGAATTTATTTGATGATAAAATCGCGAAGCAGTATGCGAAACGGTGCAGTGAGCGAAGTCGAACTGTCGAACTTTCGAAACGCCAAATCTGCCGTCAGGCACCTGTCCACCCGACCACCCGACCACCGATTACAGATTACCGATTACCAAATCAGCCGTCAGGCACCTGTCCACCCGACCACTCCCGAAAAATAAAAAATCTTTGATTTTTATAATTTTTCGAGGATTCTCGAATTGTCACAAAATCGAAGATTTTTACAATTCT
>Ga0265295_1009812_pt1 | contig 10127 bp, 11 predicted proteins | sample Munlansysbiofilm_FD_192503 | JGI IMG/M metagenome (GOLD analysis project Ga0265295, IMG submission 192503) | Leachate microbial communities from a municipal landfill in Southern Ontario, Canada - Methane capture system biofilm | ecosystem: Engineered > Solid waste > Landfill > Unclassified ...
AGAATGGCGATATCCGGCACCATGTCAGCTGCGACGATGGGGTACTTGATGTGTTTCTGGGTATCGGTGATGACGCTGAATGCGGTGATTTCGCTTGCTGTCCCGCTGGTGGAGGGGATGGCGATGAACTTGGCCTTGTTGCGCAGCGAAGGCATGCTTCCCGGGACAATGATATCCTCGAAGCTGAGCTCTGGATGCTCATAAAAACACCACATTACTTTTGCCGCGTCGAGGGCAGAACCACCTCCGATGGCGACGATCCAATCGGGAGCAAACTCGAGCATCGTCTGGCCGCCTTGCTTGACGGTTTGTACGGAGGGATTCGGTTCAACCCCATCGATGATGATCGACTCGATACCGGCTTCTGCCAAAAGCGCTTGTGCTTGGTCGAGAAAGCCGAACTTCTTCATGGAACTTCCCCCAGTCACGATTGCCGCACGCTTGCCCTGCAATCCGGCAAGCTTGGCAAGCGAGCCTTCTCCATAATAGATGGTTCTGGGAATGGAAAAACTCATGGTACTCATCTGTTCACTCCTTACGGGAATAGGTATGGCTACAAGCTATCGATATTTATTTATCGTGTTAAGTGGTTTGAATAAAACGCGCAAAGAATTCCAGAAAAAGCAAAAATAAGTGAGTCATAATGCGATATAAAATGAAAATAGTTATAATAAATAAATAAAAAGTATGAAAAGATGTAAATAAATCAAAAGAAATTCCAAATATAAAAATAATAAGCATATTAACATATTTTTTGTGTACATGCGTCTATTCATGTGCTTAAAAAGCCTTTGCTGGTTCTCACTTTGTTAGATATCTGCTATGCTGACGCTCTATGCTTACGTACACAATGATTGATTCTGATGCTGCATTGGCTTCGGTTCTTGTCTCTTGGAAAGAAACGGGGATAACCTCGGTTGCCATGGACTTCGAGGGAGAGTTCAATCTCCACATCTATGGCGAACATCTCTGTCTTATCCAGCTCTTCGATGGCTCGGCATACTATCTGGTGGATCCCTTCAAAGTCTCCAAGGAAGCATTGAAGGATTTTCTTGAGGACAAGAGTCTTGAGAAAATCATGTTTGATTGCGCCAGTGACTCTGCGCTGGTTCGCAAACAGTATGACATTCTCATGGATGGGCTCTATGACATCAGGGTTCTTGCCCTGGCCTTGGGGTATACCGGCAATCTCAGTGGTTTGGTGCAACGCTACCTTCCTGAACATGTCAGCCCTGTCGGGGGAAGCAAGAAGAAGAACCAGATGACCAACTGGCTCCTCAGACCCTTGAAGGAAGAGCAGATCCAGTATGCCCTTTCTGATGTGGAGCACCTGTTTACCCTGCGTGCATTGCTGTTTGCAGAAGTCAACGAGAAAGGCCTTGCCCACGATGTTGCCCATCAGATGCAAGATGTGGGCAAAAGCAAGGGACCGGACAAGCCGGGTTGGACAAAGTTCTCCTCATGGAAGTATCTTTCCAAGGAAGAAAAAGTCTTCCTCAAGCACTTCTTCATCGCTCGAGATGCACTGGCACGCAAGTACAATGTCCCTGCAGTCAGGATTCTCGAGAAGCATCTCCTGTTGCAGATGGCAAAGGATGTTCCTTCCACTGATGTGGACTTTCTCATCTACTGTGGGAAGTGCTCGCCTAAGAAGCTTACAGAGCTGACATCTGCGTTGGAACAGGCCAAGAAAGAGGCCCTTATCGAGCTGGGCCGAGCCTGATCTGTTCCATCGCCTCTACCAGATTCGAAAGAGTGGTACAGGTCGGGGTCGGAATGCCATGTTCTTTTCCGAGCTTGATGACCGTTCCGCAGAACCAGGGGTTCTCTGTTTTTCTTCCAGCCTCCATGTCTTGGCACATGGAGGTTTTTCCTGCAAAGCCCAATGAGGTTACGATCCTATGGTTTTCCTCGATCAGGTGATCAGGAAGCACGACTCCTTCCATTGCAGCTACCGCCTGCACTTCCTTGCACACCTTCTGGGCAAGATCCCAGACCGGCTGCTGCTTCAATTGCCCATAGGTTGCCCCAAGCAGGCTGCTGATCGTGTTGTAGACGGTGTTGAGCATGAACTTATTCCACAGCTGCAGATGGATATCCTCTGGCACTACATAGTTGATATGCGCTTGCTCAAACAGATCGGTGATGGCCTTCACCCGCTTGCTCTTGCTGTTGTCCAGCTCGCCAAAAACGATCCGTCCTTCTTCGGTATAGGAGATCGAATTGCCCGTGTGCGTTGAATTCAGGCCGACGGCGAAGCTGTAGAGCACTTTATCGCTTCCAAATGTTTTGGCCAGAACTCGCTCACTTTCGATTCCATTGAGCAGCGAAAGAATGGCGGTTTCAGGCCCGACCACACTCTGCATCAGAACCATTGCGTCTTCGAGGTGGTGGTTCTTGGTCGCCAGGATCACCAGATCGGAAACCCGAGCAGTATTGGGGGTGCAGAAGGTGAAATCTGCCTGCTTGCCGTTGATGAAGATGCGTTCCTGCTCGTACCGCGCTTTCCTCTTCTCATCGACCAAAAAGCAGACCTGCTCGTTTCCGAGCAACTGGTGAAGTCTCAGTCCGTACAAGGCTCCGACAGCCCCACATCCGATCAGGGTGATTGTTTTCATACTGTTGCAAGCTCCATGGTCAATAGATACAGCTTCTCCAGCTGCTCGATGCTGATGTATTCATCCTTGGTGTGGGCTTCCTCATATCCGATGCTGCATGCCAAGGTAGGGATTCCCAACGCGTTGAGAATGTTTGCATCACTGCCGCCGAGGGTAGGTGCTTCCTTGAGTGGAATCGACAGTGTTTCACACGCCTTTCTGAAGACCTGCAGTACAGGAGTCTCAGGATGGTGGTGATAGGCTTCGTAGAGATGGTCGTGGAGAATCTCTACCGTTCCTCCATGCTTGGTCGCACTCGCCTCAAGAGCCTGTTTCATGGATGCTGTTTGCCGTTCAAGCTTGGTGTTGTCCAGGCTTCGTGCCTCAAAGACCAAGGTGGCCTTGTCACAGACGATGTTTTTGGCTCCCTCGGCAATGAACGATCCGATATTGGCGGTAGTCTCTTCGTCGATTCGTAGCAGGTGCATGGCACTTACTGCATCACAACCCATCTGGATTGCACTGATTCCGGTTTCCGGCTTGAATCCAGCATGCGCACCCTTTCCTGTAAAGATTGCTTCGATACGGTCGTGGGATGGTGCGGCAGTGATGGCGAGCCCCACGTCTTGGGAGACATCGAAGGTAAAGCCATAGTCGATACCCGTAAGGAAAGAAGGGTCGATTTTCTTTGCTCCCAGCAAACCTTGTTCCTCAGCAGTGGTGAACAGCACCACCAGGTTGGGGTGCTCCAGGTCCTTTTCCTTGATTGTCTCCAATGCAGAGAGAATGGCAGCAAGCGCTGCCTTGTCGTCTGCCCCGAGGGCAGTGGTACCATCTGTTCTTATGATACCGTTCTCCAGAACCGGTTTTGCACCCCGGGCCAGCTCCACGGTATCCATGTGCGCATTGAGCAGTACGGTCGGACCGCTTCCTGGCAGGTATGCGTAGAGATTGCCTACCTCATCATAGCGGGTACTCAAGCCCAGCGAGAGGAGCTTGTGCTCCAGATACAGAGCAAGCAGATCTTCCTCAAAGGAGGGAGCGTCGAACGAAACAAGGGTGAGAAAACTATCTACCAAGGTTTGCATGTTCCGACTATAGCATAGGCAAAAAGAGTTTGACCACATCTGTTGGTGGTGTATCATTACAGGCATGAACTATACAGCAAACCAGCAACGCTATGAAACCATGACGTATCGGAGGGCGGGAACGAGCGGTCTGAAACTCCCGGTACTCTCGCTTGGACTTTGGCACAACTTCGGTTCGGAAGCTGACGATCAGGTGTGCAATGATGTGATCACCACAGCCTTCGACCATGGGATAACCCATTTTGACCTGGCAAACAACTATGGGCCTCCGGGTGGCAGTGCAGAGACCCGTTTCGGCAGGAATCTCTCACATCAGCTCAAGAGCTATCGGGATGAACTCATCATCTCGACAAAAGCCGGCTACTACATGTGGCCGGGGCCGTACGGAGAGTGGGGAAGCCGCAAATACCTGATTTCCAGTTGCGACCAGAGTCTGAAGCGGATGGGCCTTGAGTATGTGGACATCTTCTATCACCACCGTCCCGATCCCGATACCCCGCTTGAGGAGACCATGGGAGCGCTGGCACAGCTGGTACGGCAGGGGAAGGCCCTCTATGTAGGAATCTCCAACTACAAGGCGAAGGATGCACTAAAGGCTATTGCCTTGCTCAAGGAGCTTGGGTGCCCCTGTGTACTCAACCAGGTGCGTTACTCACTGCTCGACCGCTGGGTGGAAGCCGATGGCTTACTCGATGCCATGAACAACAATGCCGGTACCATCTGCTTCTCTCCCCTTGCCCAAGGTCTTCTGACTTCCCGGTATCTGGATGGGTCCATTCCCCAGGACAGCAGGGCGAATGAGAAGCGCTTCCTCAAGCCTGAGATGATCACCCCAAAGCGTGTTGCATTGCTCAATCAGCTCAATGTCATCGCCAAGAACCGGGGACAGAGCCTTTCTGAGATGGCCATCAGCTGGCTCTTGAAGGATGAACGAGTCACCAGTGTGCTGATCGGGGCAAGAAACAAGAACCAGCTCGTGGAGAACCTGAAGGCCGTAGAGCATCCTACTTCCTTCGGCGAGGAAGAGCTTGCTGCCATTCTGGCGGTACTCAGGGAGTGGGAGTAGGGGATGGGGATGAAGAGTGCTGAAGTTGATGCATATATCTCACACCTTGATGAGGAATGCCAGAAGAGAATCAGTCTGATACGGGACTTGGTGCATCAGATGGCACCCTCTTGCACGGAGGTGATCAAATATAGGATGCCCACCTTTATCCTTCCGGGCAAAGGGGACATCCTATCGGTTGCCGCCTTTAAGGCTCATATCGGAATCTATCCCCAGCCGGAGGCGATTGAGGCATTGCAGACTGAACTTGCAGGACTGAAAACCAGCAAGGGCGCAATCCAACTGCCATTGGACCAGAGCCTTCCCTTGGCTCTGGTTGGCAAGGTCATAGCCTATCGTCTTGAGGCGCTGGGAAAGAAGAGGCCTTAGTCGTTGTCCAGAAAGTGGTGCACGGCATCACGAAGGAACTTCGCGTTATCCTGATAGTATGAAGCGAAGCGCTCATCATCCACATACATCTGTACCAGATTTCTGTGTGCTTCGGCAGAGTAGGCGGGCCAAGTGTAGCTGAGCCACTTCTTGTGCATTTCAGCGATTTCTCTGGCCAGAGCCGAGGTGGGGTCTCCCTCCTTGGCAGCCTGCCCGAGTTTCTCCAAAAGCGCCTCTCCCAGTTTTGAGAACTCCTGGTAGGTAGCCATATCCATTCCCATCATCTGGGCATTAGCCTTCTGGACAGTCTCTGTTCCATACCGCTGCTGCACTTCTTGTCCGTATAATTTCGTGTTTTCTTCGATCATCTGTCTTTTGAATTCCTCAAAGCGCTCTTGGTCTTGCATCGTTCGTTCTCCTTTTACGTCTTGCAGTGTGTGATCGAGGGTGATCAGCAACCTATCAAGGTGGGCTCGTTTCTCTTCAAGAAGCCGTTGCTGCCCGATGAGTGCCGTTTCCAGGTCAAAAGCAGGATCAAGGCAGATGCGTTTGATCGTAGCAAGATCCAGATCGAGCTCTCGGTAGAAGAGAATCTGCTGAAGCCGTACCAGATCTTCCTTGCCGTAGAGCCGATAGCCAGATCCGCTTTTGCGCTTGGGGGTGAGCAACCCCACCTGCTCATAGTGGCGCAAGGCTCTTTGGGTCACTCCACTCAGCTCGGCAACCTGTTTGATGGTGTATTCCATATACCCTCCAACAACACCTATACACCTTGACGTTACGTCAAGGTCAACAAAGAGTAAAAAGTTTTTTTCTTTTGCTCAGGTATTCTTGTGTCTCTGGGCAAAGCCAACGGGGTCAAAGCTCCGCCAGCCATGCTTGCCACTCTTCTTTGCACAATACATGGCCCAGTCGGCATAGTCGATCAGATCATAGAGGTCCTTGGTGTCACGGTTGTAGACTGAGAAACCGAGACTGCAACTGATCGGCAGCATCCCGCACGAGGTCTCGATCGGATCGGTGATCACACGTGCTTCGAACTGCGCATAGAGGTAGGCAAAGAACCTGTCATCAACATGAGGGAGGTCATGAAGGTACAATCCGAACTCATCACCTGCAATGCGCATGGCGACCATGGGGTATCCAACAGTGAGAGCCTTCAGACGCTGGGCAAATGCAACCAGATACTCATCACCCACACCATGGCCATAGGTGTCGTTGACCTGCTTGAAGGCAGCGATGTCGATGAAAGCGAAGAGTCCCAGCGCATCGGGTTTGGCCTCAATGACCGCTTGCATCTCCGAACGGTACTGGTATCTGCTTATCAGGGAAGTGAGCGGGTCTTTGACCAACCGGTTGTTCAGCTCCGTATTGAGCCTCTCAAGTTTCCGGTTCGTCCGTTGCAGTTCCCGTTGTGTGTTGACCAACTGGTTGTTGAGCCGCTGTATCTCCTCAAAATGGCTGTAGACGACCTGTGAGTTATGCAGAGCGTTTCGTGCATGCATGATGGCAACCTGCTCGATCATGCGCATGAGCAAGGCCTTGTGCCGTTCCTGAAACTCGGTGGGAAGTTCTTTCAGATAATCCAAGGCGAGCACAAAGACGTTCTGATCCAGGCTGAGGATGAAGAAACAGAGTTCCAACTCCTCTTCAACCACCACCACATGGGAACAGAACACCTTGTGCTTCTCCAACAGGGCTTTTGTGAACGTCTTCTCGAAGACAGGTCTGTGTGTTTCATCAAAGAGCTCGAAGAGGGTTGTCTTGTAAGGGATGGCCAACGAGACCGGGTCGGACCAATAGGCCTCTTGGACAAGCCCTAGCGTTGTAGTTCGGACAAAGAAGGTATTGTTCACTTTTCAGTAACCTTCTTATCAGCCCAAGCAATCAATTCAGACGCCAAATCGGTATGAATATCCACCGGCCAGCGTTCATGGATTTTTCCGCTGGTCTGGAAGGCCCTGCCTCCTACCGCGATGAGTATTCTCGGAAAGGCCTTCCGGATTTCGAGCACCGCTTCATGACAGAGTCCAAGGTATTGGGGCATGGTCACCGAGAGGGCTACCAGATCGGGTTGGTGTTCTTCCAGGGCATGGAGCAGGGATGGAACAGGTACAGCCGAGCCGAGATAGATGCTTTCCCACCCATGATATTCGAACAGGTCGCTCACCATCCTCCCGCCCATCTCGTGCAGCTCGCTGCCGATGCAACACGTCACGATCTTTTTCTGGTTGGTCGGTTGGCTGAAGATGGTAGGATAGAAGAGGGAGAGGATCATCTGCGTGGTGGATGTGCAGTAGTGCTCCTTATCCACCGTAATCTTGTTCTGATGCCACAACTCTCCAACCTCAAGCATAGCCAGACGGATGATGTCCTCGTACATGACCTCAAGACCAATACCGTCTTTCTCTGCATTCTTGACTATCTGGATGGCTCCATTGGTGTCGCTGCGAAGCAGTGCATTCAGATAGGCACGTCGGATGCTTGCGTGTTCTCCCTGTAAAAACTGTTCAGAGAGCGGGTAGTCATCCACAGCTGCTTCCGTAACGGATATCGCTTTCTGCAGATAGAGTCGTGCCAGATCTGCCTTTTCCGGGGAGAACAATTGTTCACTGAAGCTTCCGAGAATCCGCTAGTGGTGAACCATCTGGTCCTTGATGCGATCTCGGTCCAAATCCTTCATGAGGTTGCACAACAGCTCAAAGAGCCACGTGGCATAGGATGCGAAGATTTGCTCATCCTCAAGGGTGACCGCAGTCGTAAGGAAGTTGAAGTTGTACAGGATATCTTGGAACATCAGCTGTTTGCGTCGTTCATCCATCTCTTGGGATAGCTTGGGATCCTGCGCAAACTGTTGGTCTAAGATCTTTTGGGCCAGATTGATCAGCTTCGGGTCGACAGAGTTAAGCAATAAGCTCACAGGGTGCCTCTTCACGTTTCCGTGTTTCCAGCATAGCAGGGAATGGGGAAAACTGAAATGAGGAATACCTATTAACCGTGTTTTTTTGGGGAAGAACCTTGTTTGTCAAAGAATTGCACGTTCAGACTCGAAACCCTCAGGTGTTCGGCCATGGCTTTGTGCACTGCTTCAGGATCGCGTTTCTGGAGTGCCTGGAATATCTGGCGATGGCGGACAATGGCATCCTCGATGCCTCCCTCTACCAGAATCCCCTTCCCCATGTAATCGCGCAAGAGTGAGGTGAGAACACCAATGAACATGGTCAGGAGCTCGTTCCCTGCAGCCTGGGCGATGGCAATATGGAACTGTTCGTCCAACTTGACGCGTTCTTTCAGGGGAAGACTCTTATCTTCGAATTTTGAGAGGATGGCGTCCATTTCTGCCAGTTCCTCATCAGTAATTTTCTTCACTGCCAAATCGACACTGGAGAGCTCAAGTATTTCACGAACCTGGGTAAGATCTTCATTGTGAATGCGGTCGACCTGCATGATGCGGTTCACCGCATTCATGACCGTATCGGTTTCGGGACGGGTGATATAGGCTCCACTCCCGTTTTTCAGCGTGATAAGGCCGCGTTCCTGCAAAAGTTTCATGGCTTCCCGTATGATCGGCCGGCTGACATTGTATTGCTTGGCCAATTTCATCTCCGAGGGGAGTTTCTCAGCAACCCGACTGGTGGGTGAGGAGAGAATGACCTCCTCCAGATGATCAGCGACCTGCTGGCTGAGATTGGTTCTCGAAAGAGAAATGTGAGAGATATCCATGACAACCTCCTTGCCGTCGTCGAGCATACCGGATTTGGCCATTTCCATCTACCTACCGACCATTGAGAACACACGCTGTGCGCCTTGGAGCAAAAAGGAGATGTCATCTCCGGTACTCATAAAATCGACGCCCATCTCCTGATATGTCCGAATGGTGCGCTCATCGGGTCCAATTGAGACGCCAACTGGCTTCCCTGCTCGCTTTGCAGCTGCAACAATGGTACGTGAAAGCTCAAGTACCTCGGGGTGCAGACTATCTCCCAACCTGCCGATTGAAGCAGAGAGATCGTTGGGACCGATGATGATGGCATCCAAGGCATCAAGACTCAGGATGGCATCGATATGGCGTACCGCATTGATATGCTCAATCTGGATGATCCGTACAAAGCTCTCATCGCTCTGTGTGAGATACTGTCCCGTCTCCTGATTGTTGTAGGCAATGGCCCGTCTGGGGCCGAAGCCACGGCTGCCTTTTGGTGGATAGAGGCACAGCTCAAGAGCTTTCTTTGCCTCCACCTCATCCATGACCATCGGAAGAATGATGCCATCTATTCCCATCTCCAAAACCCATTTGATGCTCTCAATGGCAGTACTGGTTACCCGAACAAAGGCTGCAGCACCCCCCGCATTGGCAGCGATGACATGCATCAGCAGGTTCTGCTTGTCAAACGGGCCATGCTCTCCATCAATCCAGATGAAGTTGTAGCCATAGCGCGCCATCGCTTCGGTGATCGCCGGGTCGTTGAAAAAGACATGACCTCCCAAAAGCGTTCCGTCCCCCAGCCGCTTTCTCAGCTCAGGTCCCCGATTCATTGTTTCAGCCCCAATTTGGTACGCATTGCCTGTTCCATGCGGATCAGACTGGCTATCTCATGACGGGCATTCTCATTGAGTAGGGTTACAGGCTTGGAGCGGGTTACCAGGCTCATGGGAATATCGGTGAGGTCGTAGTGGTACTTTGCGTTCACCGGGTAGGCCCGGGCCTCGCTCACTCCGGCAATGGTCAGGAAGTCACTGACCTCACGGGCAAGGCTCGGATTCTCTTGGTAATGCTCATACAGCCACTTGTAGATATCTATGTGGAAGTTTGCCATCACACCGTTGTACCCATGATAACCGGCAATCCAAGAGTCGAGGACGGTTGCCGTATTGGCATTGAAGAGGGCAAGATTCGTTCCTTTTACCAGCTCAACCCTGCGTTTCTCAATCTCAAGAGAGCAGGAGACATCTTTGAGGAAGACAAGTTTGTCCTCTTTTGCAGCCCACGAGAGGAACGAATCTTGC
>Ga0265295_1009814_pt1 | contig 10126 bp, 18 predicted proteins | sample Munlansysbiofilm_FD_192503 | JGI IMG/M metagenome (GOLD analysis project Ga0265295, IMG submission 192503) | Leachate microbial communities from a municipal landfill in Southern Ontario, Canada - Methane capture system biofilm | ecosystem: Engineered > Solid waste > Landfill > Unclassified ...
GTTGACACTATTATTAGTAGAGGCTACGAGGTCGAAATTGGTGGTGTCGAATGTGTTGTACTTCCTCGGACTGTTTTAGACTCTATCAAGGAGAGAGGGTTAGATGACGGAAGTTAACGAGACTACACCTATTATCCCTATAATCGACTGCCCTGTATGTGGTGCGAAAGATGTACCGTTATCGCATGTAAGTACTATGTGCAAGGAAGGTTGTCCTGACATTGAGATATGGCAGTGTACTCAATGTGGTAAAGTGCCTAACATTGGTCACGACATTGAAGTAAAGAGGTATGTTAGTATTTCTGAACTTCGGGAGATGGGTTGGAGTGAAGAAGGTAAGTAAGCTCCATCGTATCGTTTGGGATACTGTATATTACTTAGGGTTCGCGTCGTTTGGTGGTTCGACGTGGTTCCTACTTAGTGGCGAGCCGCCTAATCACCTAGGCTTCATCATATGCTGTACCATAGGCATGTTCTGTTTTGTGGGACTGGGCATATGGGTTGGTGTGGATATGAAGTTAAAGGGTGAACTAAGACCATTTGGGAGGCGCAAGGATGACGACAAAGGATAAGGTTATGAGGGTCGTGAACTTCGGCTATCGAGCATGTTTTGCCGGAGTCTTCGTCACAGGGTTCTGCTTTATGGCTATATTGTCCTTGTTTGGGTACGCTTACTTAAAGGGCGGACTCTCTGAGGCAAGAATGGACATGATGCCAATGCTTACTGGATGGAACGGTTACATGGGGTACTTGTGGTTGGGTTTATTTGTAGGGTTTATTGTGACGTGGACCATTCGAGTAGCGGTGTATTTGCCCGACAGAATGAGGAGGAAGCATGACACTGAAAGTTAAGATTAAAGAGGTACGAGAACAAGAGAACCTTGTTGTACTGTCTGTTAATGGTGTTGACAACGCTTACTTACTTAATCGTTCTCAGCCTCTGAGTCCCTACGATGCCCAAATGCTTCGGCACACTATGGACATGAAATTCCTGGAAGCAATGGTTACTACAGTACAACAGCCGAAGCCGTTTATAATGGTACGAAGGTTTTTCGGGGGGCTATTTAAGAGGACGTCATATGTCAACATTGTTCGTGACGACGGTACTACCTTATTCCTGACTGATGATAAGGCCCACTCCTTCTTTGGTCCGAAGGTTGTAGACTTCATACGTCGGTACGGTATTCCGCTTGAGGTCGAGGGAAAGCAGTGTATAGTTCTAACGCCTCAAGATATGGAGAGACTCGAGAGAGGAGATTTGAAATGACCAGTGCACAGAAGTGGGTGACGATTGTCTTGTCCTTTATCTTAGGTCTGGTAGTCGTTACTGCCGGTTTCATTTATGGCATACTCAACTCCCCTGCAATGTCTGGTAACTTTGAGGTAACAGGGCAGATGCGCATTGTTGGTGGAGAGTATGGCCCGGAGTGTGAGTACATCGACATCACCAGTGTCAAGGGTGAGTTCGGTGGAAAGGTACTTGACATTATCCTGTTTATGTTGAACGAATACTAAGAGGAGGGAAACATGGTTAAGAAATGTGTGGTATTACACAGTGGAGGGATGGATTCCACTACACTCCTGTACGAGCTAGTGAGCAAGTATGAGTGTTATCCCCTCTCCATTACTTACGGACAACGCCACGAGAAGGAGGTTATAGCGGCTAGGAACGTTTGCGAGGCCCGTGACCATAATCTCCTTCTTCGGTGGAAGTTAGTTAGACTGGACCTACTTCGTGGTCTCCTTCCAAGCTCTCTTACAGGGGTAGGCAACATTCCTTACGGTCACTACCAGGAGGAGAGCATGAAGTCGACCGTAGTACCTAACCGTAACATGATATTGTTAGCCCTGGCTGCGGGTTATGCACAAGGTCTCGGGGCGAGTTTTGTGGGTTATGCAGCACATGCCGGAGACCATGCAATCTACCCAGATTGTCGGCCCGAGTTTGTTGAGGCCTGTGGAAACACGATTCGTTTGGGTACGGGATGGGACAATGACGGTGTTCAGCTTCTCGCTCCCTATGTTAACATGACGAAGGCTGACATCTGTGAAAGGGGTGCGAAACTTAACGTTCCGTACCATTTGACCTGGAGTTGTTACGAAGGTCGTGACATTCACTGTGGGGTTTGTGGAACTTGTACAGAGCGTAAGGAAGCCTTCAAGCTAGCAGGTGTTCCTGACCCTACTAAGTATTTGGCGGAGAAGCTCGATGTCAGATAGAAAGAATACTCCGGGTGCGATGACTTCGAGCAATCGTAAGAACCAGGCTATGGCACGTACTTGTAAGCGAGCTGGAAGAAAACGTCTAAGGGACCAGAACGCCGTCTCAAAGATTGCAGGTAGGGCAAAGGTGCAAAGAAAGGCCCGATTGAGGGCGCCGCAAGACTCTACTGGTGGCGCAGCGTGAAATAGGAGCAGTCAGATCTACTACCTGAAGGAGGTTAGGCGAAATTGATAATACAGGATGAAGGGTCTCTTGAAGAGGCTTTACAACTCGTCGAGATGGGTCCGGTTAGATATTCTGACCGTTACTCTTGGACAGTCATGAGTACTTCAGGTGCTTTGAAAAAGTCGGGTATGGCAGCTCTGGAGAGAGGTGAGATAGCCATAGTAGCTCCAGTAGGGCAGGAGAAGACTATGGAGGAGTATAATCCCACCGTCAGAAAAGTCTTAGCCCAACGAAAACGAGACGAGATGAAGAAGGTTCGGGCATGGGTGTCTGAACATCCTGAAGTAAAGGAAGCCAAGACGGAACAGGATATTCTTCGAATCTACCGTAAGGTCCAAAAAGGAGAGTTGGGTAGTTAATCGCTATCCAGGTCTCGTTAAAGGTTTATGACCATGTCTCTAAGGAAACTCTGTAGAACATCTTGGAGGTACCGATACTTGTTTGTGTTTTCTTCTGACTGTATCGAGCTTTTCGGGGTGTTCTACGGATTTCCAACTGCACTGATATTCTTTTGGTGGAGAGCTAGATGCTTAAGGAAACTATTTTAGACGAAGCTATTGACCCAACAGTGCCGGATACGTGGAGGGCTTCACTAGTTGGAGAAGAGTGTGAGGCCTATTTGTGCCATATGAGACTGGGACACGAACCTTTGCCTATGAAGGGTAGGATACGCCATCTTCTGGATGACGGTAATATGCATGAGGACGACATCGTGAATCGTCTTGTTAATGGCGGTTTCGATGTCCTTTACACTGGGAGTGAACAGCTTTATGTTCATTGCATTGACCAGGACGGCATTGTTATCAATGGTCATCCGGATGGAGTACTTAAGAATGTTCCTAAGTCTCTGCACAGTCTGGATTGGGCCGACGATGGGTTCAGTTGGGATAGTACATTTCATCTTCTGGAGATAACAGCTCCGAACAATTTTGCGTTCAAGCGATATTATAACGAACACCTTCGGGGTGTGAACTGGCGTAAGTTTGTACAAACACATCTGTACATCGGCTCGGAAGAGTTGAGGGATAGAATGAGATGTGCAGTAGTAATTGTCAAAGATAAAATGACCTCGACACTTTATGAGGAGGGACTAACTTACGACCACAATGTAATTGACCAGACTGTCGAGAAGCTTAAGAGAGTTAACGAACTTGTAGCAGGAGGTAAGGTCTCCCCCGCGAGGTGCATTGATTGGCATCGGAAGTCTTGCAGGTTCCGTCATCTTTGTTTTAGTGATGAAGAGGAGCCTATACCTACTGGTGTAGGTTATTTAGATGCCGATAAATTGCTCGAAGCCTCGCAGATTAGAGAGGCCGTTAACTCGTACCTTGAAGCTAAGTCTCTTGAGAAAGAGGGTAAGGAACTGAACGAAGAGGCTCGTACTTATCTTGGGGAAATTCTCGACCAATACGGTGTCGAGGGGATGTTCGTGGATGACATCAAAATTAAGTGGACCGGCAGTAGATGGTCAGGTATTGACACAGACACTTTAAAACTTAAGTATCCTGAGATATACCAAGAGGTTCACATAGAGAAGCCTACACATTTTGTTAGCGTACTCAAACCACGTGGAAGGAGTAGTGATGGGTAGGATTTCTTGGGACGACTATTTTATTAAGATGTGTTTGGTTACCGCAGAGCGTTCCACTTGCCTTCGTCACCATGCAGGTGCACTAATTGTTAGGGACAGAAGGGTTTTATCTGGTGGTTACAATGGTGCTCCTGCGGGTATGACTGATTGTCTGGAGAAGGGATGTTTAAGGAATCAGCAGAACATTCCTTCGGGTGAGCGTACTGAGATTTGTAGGGCTGTTCATGCTGAAGAGAATGCTATAATTCAGGCAGCTATCTATGGAGTATCCATAAAAGGTAGTACACTCTATTGTACACACTCACCTTGTCGGAGGTGTGCTAAGATGCTGTGTAATGCTGGTATATTGCGTTATGTAACGTGCAGTAACTACTCCGACAACGAGTTCAGGGATTTATTTTCGGATGCCGGAATTGAGTTTATAGTTCTTCCGGTATCATCAACAAACATAACAACTTTATTCTAGGAGGATTCCATGTTCAGATTACAAGTAAAGACTCATTTTGATGCCGCACACCGACTCTCGGATTATGTGGGGAAGTGTAACCGGGAGCATGGACATCGCTGGGATGTTGAGGTTTGTTTGGAAGGGAGGAGATTGGACCACAGGAATATGCTTGTGGACTTCGGAGACGTCAAGAGTGCCCTAAAAGAGTTACTGGATGAATGTCTTGACCACTATCAACTCAACGAGAGTCTCCTCGAGCCTAATCCTACGGCAGAGTTCCTTGCCGAGTGGCTGTTCAAGAACTTCTCGGTCTATACTAAAGACTGGACTACTGTTCGTCTTGTTCGTACATGTGTATGGGAGAGTTCCGATTGTTGTGTCAAGTTCTCTCCCGATATGAGAAGTGTCAGTAATGTATTTCCGATAACTGACGGACCCAATAGTGCCATCTAAGTAAGGAGTTAATATGTTGACAGCGCCAAGTGAGACGTCTCAAAGGGTATTGTGTAAGCAATACCTACACAAGGGTGAGGACTACCCAGAGTGTCCTATATGTAAGCACAATCATGAGACCCTTGAAGAGTTAATGGAAAGGGTCTCATTCGGTTTTGCACCTTATCGGGAGATGCTTAGTCGCTTCGATTTCCTTCCCAATTCGCCTACATTGTTTAATGCAGGCAGTAATGGTACACTCAGTGCGTGCTTTAAGTTCGATGTGGAAGATACTATGGAATCCATTCTCGATGTTGGTCGGAAAGCAGCATTAGTGCAGAAGTGGGGTGGAGGTGTTGGTTACTGTTTATCTGCCCTTCGTCAGGAGGGTGCACCAATTCGCTCTACACATGGTAAAGCATGTGGACCCATTGCTGTAATGCGAATGTATCACGCTATAACAGAGATGATAACCCAAGGTGGAAAGCGTGAGGGTGCACAGATGGCGATTCTTCATTGCACACACCCTGATTTAGTACGATTCATAACGTGTAAGGAAGAGGAAAGTGCTTTTAATACCTTCAACATTAGTGTAGCGGCAACAGACGAGTTCATGCAAAATGTTGATACGGTCTACAAGGATTTATTTGATATGATAGTCTCTCATGCCTGGGCTAATGGAGACCCTGGGTTGTACTTCATAGACACTGCGGAGAGAGCTAATCCTACACCTGAATTGGGTAAGTTAACTGGTACGAATCCTTGTGGCGAGGTACCGTTGCTAGATAATGAGGCCTGCAACTTAGGTAGTATAAATCTTTCGCACTTTGTGGTGCCGGATAGTAAGCATCCTGGTTACGGTTTCTTTGATTTTGACCGTCTTAAGGGTCTGACGCATTTGGCCACTCGTTATCTCGACGAGGTAGTAGAGAGAAACTTTTATGTGGTTCCTGAAATTCAGGAAGCAACACTGCGAACTCGAAAGTTGGGTTTGGGTGTGATGGGTTGGGCAGATGCTTTGGCGATGCTTCATATTCCCTATGACTCTCAGGAGGCCTGCGACCTTGGTACAGAGGTGATGAAAACCATCCAGATTGCAGGTCATGAGGCCAGTGACGACCTCTTCAAAACCAAGGGACCTTGTCCTGCGTCTAGTACTAAGCATAATATGTGCGTAACGTGTATTGCTCCTGCAGGTACTATATCAACTATTGCCAATTGCTCAAGTGGTATTGAGCCTCACTTCTCCCTGGAGTATACACAAGTTATGGGTGATGGTACTAAGCTCCAGCGCAAAATAGACTTTGGTAACTTTGTTCCTCGTGTAGCTAACGAGATAGGTTGGGAGTGGCATGTCAAACAGATGGCTACGTTTCAGAAGTATACTGACCTTGCAGTCAGTAAGACCATTAACATGGCTAATAGTGCCACAATAGAGGATGTACGCAGTGCCTATGTAGCAGCCTGGGAGCAGGGCTGCAAGGGTATTACAGTATATCGCGACGGAAGTAGAGTCAAACAAGCGATTTACCAGGGAGATAAGGAGTTCTATCCTACCGACGTCAAGTTTGGTGGTAGGCGAAAGCTTGCTAACGATGGTGTGAGTCTCCGGCACAAGTTCGACATCGGTGATATGGAAGGATATCTGCATATCGGACTTTATGACGATGGAGCTCCGGGCGAACTATTTATTACAGGTGTTAAGGAAGGTAGTACCATCTCAGGTTTACTTGACGGTATTGCTATTCTTACCAGTCTGGCTTTGCAGAGGGGTGTGCCCCTAGAGGAGATGGCTTCTAAACTGCAAGGGACGAAGTTTGAACCCGCAGGTATGACTCGCTACGAGAAGATTCCGACTGCAACCTCAGTACTCGACTACATCTTCAGGTATATGATACTTCGATGTAGTGGCAAGTCTCTAGAGAGTCACGAGTTCAGTGGAATGCTCTGTCCATCTTGCGGGGCCGTGGTAGTATTCCAAGAGGGTTGCATGTACTGTTCGGAGAAGTGTGGGTGGTCAAGGTGTTAATCTACTTACCGCCGGGAGTGTTGATATGGTTACTCCGAAACATGTGGTTTGTCTTGGAAGTGATTGCCTTGGTTGTTACGTCATGCATTGCAATCTTTATAAGGAGGCTTAAACATGCGAGTCACGGAAACGTTCAAATCCTGTCAAGGTGAGGGTCCGGGTTCAGAGCAACCTACTGTCTTTGTAAGATTTGCTGGTTGTAATCTTGCTAAAGCAGGTACGTCCTGTATCTGGTGTGATACACCCAAGTCGCAGGTTAATCATGGAGAGGAGTTCGACATATCCCAACTAGTTGGGAGAGTTAACACTCTTGCAAAGGGGTGCCAAAGAGTATGTCTGACTGGTGGGGAGCCGTTAATGCAGTCTGCAACAGAGTTGAGAGACTTTGTAAGCGAGCTGAAAAAGTTCGGGTATCTTGTGGAGGTATTTACCAATGGTACTCTTGTACCCCCTCTGACATTATTTAAGATCGTGGATTGTTGGGTTGTGGATATGAAAGGTCCCTCATCAACTGTGCATACTAAGTGCCGATTAGAAGACTGGATGAGAGTTGCAAGACCTCAGGACATGGTAAAGTTTGTTGTCGCAGATAACCATGACCTGGATTATGCTCTCCTGGCAGTTGATATTTACCGACCAAAAGCTCCCGTGTCTATAAGTCCTTGCATAATTACCGACCTTTTGGATGAGCCTAGTGAACTCGCTAGACAGTGGATGCAGAAGGTCTGGGATTTTTGTGTCGACAATAATTACCGGTATGGCTTGCAAATACACAAAGTTGTATTCGGTAATAAGGAGGGTGTGTGACGAAGGAAAACTTTACATGGGTTCAGTTAGATAATGCTGCAGGTATTATAGCGGAGAAGCTCAAGGATTACCGCAACCATTTCGACAGTGTTTATGGAATACCACGAGGCGGTCTAGTACTTGCAGTAGAGTTGAGTCATCGACTAGACATTCCGTTGTTCACAACGTGTGGCCCGAAGTCTTTAGTGGTCGACGATATTAGTGATTCGGGTAAGACTTTAATTCCTTATCAGGAGGCTGGTCATGTGATAGCAACGATTCATCTCGTGCCGTCCACTCTAGTACACCCGGATGTGTGGGTACACATTCGCAGAGCGGACTGGATAGTGTATCCATGGGAAAAGGAGGAGTGAATGGATAAACAGAGAGCAGAGAATGCCGTAAGGGAGCTGTTGATAGCTCTTGACCAGGATGTTACTCGTGAGGGTTTGAAGGATACACCTCGTAGGGTGGCAGAAATGTACATGGCTCAGGTCAATGGAGATAGCTACAACGGTGATTGGTGTCGTACCTTCGGCGAGGAGAAGTTCGACGAGCTTATACTCGTTCGGGATATACCAATTGTATCAATGTGCGAACATCACTTAGTGTTCTACACTGGCCGGGCGCATGTTGGTTACATTGCCAACAAGACTCTTCTGGGAGTAAGTAAGCTTGCGCGACTTGTATACCATTGTGCAAAGGGCTTTACCATCCAGGAGAGGGTCACGAAAGATGTAGCCGATAAGCTCTATGAGACTATTGAACCTAAGGGTTGTATGGTTATTATAGAAGCGACTCACGGTTGTATGTCACTTCGTGGTGCTCGTGCGTCCGGTTCGTCAACAATTACTTCGGCAGTGCGTGGTGTATTCCGAGATGTACCCGCAGTCCGGAGTGAAATGCTCAGTCTAATAGGTCGGGAGGGAATGAGATGACTCAAGTTGCTTTGATGGCGCCTACAACTTTGCTACCACATGTGCAGCCTCTTAGTAAGTATCACCTGGTTCTGGCATACAAGGTTATCTACGACCATAAGTACCAGGAGTACTGCAAGGAACGGTCGAAAGCCGGAGACTACGTCATTCTCGATAACGGTGCGGTGGAGAAGGGTGGTAAGAGTATACCAATGAAGGACATTGTTCTTGCAGCCATTCTTACCAAGCCTAGTCTCATAGTGTTGCCGGACTTTTTGTTCGATAGCATGAGAACCCTGGATGAAACTGAAAACGCCTTAAGAAGCCCTCATATGCGTTTTCTGAAGCGTGTCCATCCTACTGTTAAGATATGCACCATCGTTCAAGGGGTTGACGAGAAGGATTGGTTAGAGTGCTTCGGAATTCTCAACGACCCTAACAACGGCATTGATGTGCTTGGGGTACCGAAAATTACAGGTCAGGTCTTTGGAAGTCGGCTGAATGCTCTCAAGAAGATTGCCCGAAGGGTTAAGAAGCCCTGTCACCTCTTCGGAGTGTGGTGGAAGACTACCCTTGACGAGATACATCAAGAGGGTCAGTTTGACTTCGTTCAAGGCATTGATACTCCGAAACCGGTCAGACTGGCTGTTAATGGGCTGGAACTTAAGGACTGGGCTCAGATGCCTAGGGGTAAGGACTTCCTGGACAGACCTCACAACGGTGTTGACCTTAATCTGCTTCGCAGAAACTGCGAGCAATTCATCGACCTTGTTAATGGAGGTGTATTATGAAACCTTGGGTTATCCGGTTAGTGTTCGGGTTGGTTTGCCTGGCACTAATTGCCTTCGCTGTGACACAGTTTCAAGGGTGCTAATAACTACGAATTCGATAAGGAGGTAACAGATGTCGGACAAGGATAGATTCCTTGATATGATTGTCAAGGGTGGTGTTAAAGAGACCAAACGGAAACTGAAGAAGGGGCTCATTCGTCGGGACGAGCCGATCGACCTGGAGAAAGAACTTCGGGATGCAAAGAAGGAGATTGGTGATAACATGGAGGTACGAAACCTCGGTATCACCGATGACGACCTTCGGGATGTTATCAAGAAGGTATCGGCACAGCATAAACTCCAGGTAAAGCTTGCTGACGGTACCGTGATAACTCCGGAGCCCGGTGAGAAGATGTCCGCCATGGATCGAGCTACCTCTTTCGTACTGTCTAAGGCAACTCCGTCGTCTCGTGGAGTACTTTACGACAGCATAAAGTCCATAATGAAAGCCCAGGCTCAGAAAGATATCCAAAGCGGGACTGTGGTAGTACCTGTAGATGTTCGAGGATACGCTACTAAAGTTCTGAACAACTCAAAACATATTCCCGGGTTGCGTCTGAAGCTCGAAGACTACATGGATATAATCCGGGAGATTTGCGAGGAGTTCTCCTTGGAGATGAAGGAGGACGAACATGACGCCTGAG